>JAESGV010000276.1_pt1 | contig 24062 bp, 26 predicted proteins | sample 9269781 | NCBI WGS metagenome assembly JAESGV01 (sample SAMN15741586, study PRJNA653496) | algae metagenome | isolation source: Tildeniella torsiva UHER 1998/13D and co-occurring heterotrophs from... | place: Slovakia: Slovak Paradise National Park, Hrabusice, Kosice Region | collected 2000-01-01
CAGTACTTATTCGTCGCTGTGAATTAACCCATCGACCATTACCGTCATTGCTTACGATTGGACGTTGAGTAGCAGGAGCGCTCCTTATCCTTGGTGGAGAACAAGAAGGTGGCATATCACTATATGATAGTCCTGTTACTTTGAATTCTTTTGGTAGATTTTTAAATTGTTTTGATGGTATCGGCGGGGAAACGACTAAAGATGCTGGACGTAATTTTCTCGATGTAATGTAACCTGGTGGGTCTATTTTTTCTGTTTTACGTGTACTAGCTCTTTTTCGTCTAGCTGTATAATATTGGACAGTATTCGAATTCCTCCGTTCTTCTTTGTGAATATTATTATCTACCCTTGGCAGTAGGTCAAGAGGTGGAATAGGCTGCATCACTATGCTCATAGTACCGACAGCACCTCAGTTGACAATTTCTGCTAATACACAGTAATTACTAAAAAGCAACATTATTGAACGTTTAACACTTGAATCATTTTTCTTGGAGTATTGATGACTTGAGCAACGCTTGGTGCTTTTTTAACAATATCTGATTCACGACACAATGGGTCTAACCATTTCCTTACTTGTTGAACGAATATTGTAGGGTCACCACCAATGATACTCTCAAAGTCAAATTGTTTACCGCTTTGAGCGATATCCAGTACTTCTACGTCACATGCCAAGAACAATGCCATCATCTACGAGTGTTATATTATTGATGAATAAACATACTGCTATTAACCCAATTGCTGCTGTACCACGGGTAAGAGGTCCAAAATTTACCCAATAAAAGTAGAATCGTAGGATTAGATCAGTTAACTTGTCTCTGTTTTGTCCATGGGATAACACTTGTCGTGCTTCTTGTGTGATCACATCCCACAAGTAGTTAAACTCTTTATCAAACTCTACCCATCGATTAGGAGTTGCAGGTGTTCTAATAGTAAACTCATGTCCTTCTGCTGCTCTTGATTTGATAATAGTAAGTCTTGTTCCTTCTAGTACTTTTCCTGGTTGTGCTGTAGAGTAACAGTATGTTACTACCCAAAAGTCTTTACCCATTGCATTGTGAAGCTCTGCAGGTGTTGTTGCTCGTTTCACTTTTTCTCTAACGTCATCAGTGAGTGCCCATTGATCTAGTAATAGTTCTATTGTAGCTTTTAGACCTTTGTCACAGTATGGATAGTATCGAGGTACGGCACATTCTCCACTCCACATTGGTGTTTGTAATCCTAAACCTTCTTCATATACTTCTCTAGGTAACAGATCAATCCACCAAACAGGGTCATTTGGTTCAGAGAGTTGTCTCCATTTAACTGCAATGTCAAAGAAATCACGATAATACACGTCATGCTGTTGTTGGTACAAGTAGCTACTATTTAGTCCATCCATGACTACCGTGTTTTCCTTCTCCAACTCTTCGCAATAATGTCTAAAGAACTATGATGTTAGAAGGTAGTTTTAAAACATACTTGTGCCATTTCTAGTACTGCGAATCCACACATTCCATGTTGACGTTTGTTAGGTAAGAAACCTGGTGTTTTGAGTTGTATTCTTGCTCCAAACGGTGCACTATACTTGATGATTAATAGTTCTTCTTCACTGAGTACCGGATTAGGCAAGACGTCAGAAATACTCTCATTGAAGATTTGTGGTTTGTAGTTTGATCTCTTGAGTACCGCAGGGTCAAGTCTCTTCGCCCACGCTTCTTTGAACGACTTGGTAAACTCGTTGTCCATGTTGATTCGTGACAGTGGTGTATCTAGTAAACTATGTACATGAATAGCGATCTCTCGTTGATGATACCCAAAGAATGTAGGTGCAATTTTAACCAACGTGTCATACACACGAATTGATTCATGAAATAGTCCAATTGCATGTAGTGATAGAGCCTTCATGTGTAACATGTTCTTTTCGTTTGGCATAATTGTGCATCCTTTTGTTGCATCTTGTATAGCACCTGTAATGTTACCAGAACAATATCTTGCCAGTGAACGCAGATAGTAAGCGTTAACATAGTCACTACCGTCTGTTTGATCTAGTGCATGTTTGAAGCATTCTTCACATCGTTTGATATCTCCCCAGTCCTTGTAGGCTTGTGCCATATTTGACCATGCTTCCTTGAACGTTGGATCAATTTGAATGACACGTTTGAAACATTTTACAGCCTCTGGACATCTTCCATTCGATGTGAGACAAAGTCCCAAGTAGTTGAGTGATGTTTTGTCTGATGGATCACATTCACTCGCTCTAGTAAAGTCATATATCGCTTTGTTGTACGATTTTAAGTTGTAGTACAGTGTTCCACGTTGCAAGTACGCTTCTGCTTCGTTTGGAGCGAGATTGATGGCTTCGTTCATGTCTTGAAGCGCTTCTGCCAAGTAACCACGAGCAGCTCGCGTTTGACCTCTTCTCTTCCATGGATCGTGATTTTTTGAGTCCAAATTGATAGCAGATGTAAAGTCCAAAATTGCATTGTCCAAGTCTTTTCCTAGAGCGTACGCGGTACCACGACCCAAATATCTTTTGGTTAGTGAATAGATGCGATACTTACGCTTGAGGTACAGTGGGATGTTCTTTTAGAACCATAGTAAAATGTTCGACTGCATCGTTCAGCAATCCATTATTCACTTTGTAGTTTCCGATGATTAGTAGTTTATCGATTGGTACATTCTTAAAGTCAATATTTCTTGATTCTATACCATGTATTGGAATGTTTGTGACTTGTCTAGATGGATTCAATTTTAGTTTTGGTTCATTTTCGATAGTTGGTGTTGATATTGTTTTTGCATTTCCGTTTGTTTGTTTTTCATTGGCGACTTCCCAAACTCTTGCGAATACATCCAGATATTGTACGCCACTGTGCTCAATCCAATCGTTTACAATTGTTTTAGAGTTTAAATCTTTTCCAATGCCTTCGTTTGCTCTAATTTGAAGTAGCAAAGCATTTCCATTCGTTGGATCGACTGACAGAACTTGTTGTGCGTCTTTCAAACATGCTCTATACAGTCCAAGTTGCAAATTGCTCTGCGCTCTGTTACTATTTTGTTGATGTTAAATAATAAAGTCTTACCATAGTAGTACTGGGTTGTTTGGCTCTTGTTTTAGAGCCTGTGTGTATTTTTTAATTGCTTCAGAGTATTTCCCCGTTACATAATACTTGTTGCCCTCAAGACACAGTGTTTGCATTTTTCTTTTGTTACAAATAAAGCGATGACAACAGGAGAAGCCTCAAACGCTAGTGAAGAACAAGTAACATACGGACCATCATATGAGGGATTCAAAGGCTCAGAATCGAGCAAAGATATTGGCGACCTATTCAAGAGTGCTGTTGCAGTGAAAGGTTTTGTTTTGTGTAAATACTCACAATCGAAGACAGAGAAAAGCAAGATCTAATTTTCGGTAGACAGAGCTACTACGACGTTCTATATGCAGATTATACGCCATGCGGACCTATATATGCGCAGATGAAGCCGCAAATCAAAGCTGTGAACTCTAAAACTATCAAAAAAAACTCAGATACACAAATAACCTCGGATTCTCGTTTAAATGCCGACTCAAAGATTGTTCGTCGATTCAAACACTGTCTAAATCAATACGAAATGTTTTATTCTCTTAGACAGAAAGCAGTAGACAAAATCAAATCAGAACAGAGTCCCTTCTAGGGTGTAAAATAAAAACCTTACCAATTGCGTCACGATTTGTAACGGTCTTTTCAAAACATGACCAAACAGACACGGTCACCTCACTGGTACCATCTTATTGGCATCTATGTTCTGTGCATAGCATTTATTTATTCAATACAACATAACCTACCAGAACCAAAACTCGAAACTGTTCCAGGTGATATATTTTCAGAGGGACGTGCGATAAAAAATTTAAAATACATTGCAGAGGATATTGGAGTACGGCCACTGGTAACTATTATTGTATTGTGTTGACATTCAGGGATCTGCAAATCAAGAAAGAACACGGCACTTTATTCTCGACCATTTACACAAACTTAAGTTACAAACATCGTCGCAGATTACCATGGACATTAATGTACAACATGTGAGTGGAATCAGAGGTGACAAATACATGGGCGCTATTTTCAAGTACAACAACCTTACAAACATTGTTGTTAAACTTTCGTCAACAAAAACAAATAAGGCGAGCAATGGGTCGGTACTAATTTCGTCCCACTACGATTCTGCAGTTGGATCTCCAGGCGCATTTGACGATGGAATACCAATAGTCGTCATGTTGGAAGTTATTTCAAATCTATTAAGTAAACACCAGGAAGACCCATCGTTAGTGCTGAAACACGACATAATATTCTTGTTCAACGACGCAGAAGAAGTAGGTCTACTAGGTGCAGCAGCGTTTGTCAAGAAACACGAGTGGGCAAGTGACGTCAAAGTGTTCTTAAACTTGGAAGCAGCAGGAGTGACTGGAAAACCTATTTTATTCCAGTCAACAAATGCATGGGTCATGAACGAGTATGCTGAAGCAATACCATATCCTAAAGGTAACGCTGTAGCTCAAGACATCTTTGATTTGGGAATCATACCTTCGTTGACTGATTATCGTGTGTATAGTAACGAGTTACGATTAGGATCTGCTAGTGGTATTGATACTGCATTTTACATGGGTGGACATCACTATCATACGCACTTGGATAACATGAAAAATATTTATGAGAGTCCTGGTGCCATACAAATGATGGGTAAGCAGTGATATAGTTACTAATTATTTTAGGTGAGAATACATTGGCATTTGCAAAACATTTTGGTTATGTCGTCAACGAACTAGAAACAGGTGAGAACTTTGCTATCGATACTATCACTAAACCTGTGTTCTGTGATCTATTTGGGTACAAACTCGTTTCAGCGAGTGTAGATGCACTATTACCACCATTCATGGTATCGTTCTTCATAGCACTAGTAATAGTGATCATAACATTGTTCCGTATTCAGAGAACGACGACATTCCTACGCACTTATGTTCTCGTTAACTTGGGCAAAGTTATGGGTGCGATTGTCATAATACTAATAAGTGGTATACTTGCCATACTGCTACCATACTTGTGTGGCATGTTGACATCTATGTACCTTCAGAATATGACCTTCTATGCAGCATCGCCATATTACGTATTTGTACTCTATGGACCAGCATCATTACTCGGTACTTTGTTACCAATATACGCACTATCGAATTTGTTCCGAACGAATATGAAATCAATGTACTGTGCAGTATGGATTATATGGATTTTGGCACTTGGATTTGGTTCATCAATGTTTATTGCATGTTCGTATTTGGCTTTCATAGCAGTATTCGTACTTACAGTTGGTTCATTCCTATGGAACCAGAAATCACTACTAGTATACATTGTTGTTCCATTACCAACAATTTTCTTACTAGATACCGTGTTCAATGTCACTAACGTGTTCTCGCCTATGACTGGTAGAATGAACGAATCAGGAGACACTATCCTAGCAATACTAGTCGGCGGTTCAGTATTCATTATCATTTCACTTGCATTACCATTCCTATATAACAACAAGATAGTGGTTACTAAAAGAATATTGATGATAGTGTTTGGAGTAGCGATTGGAGTTCTCGGTGTTTCACAACTATTCATGTTCCCATACTCGCAAGAGAAGCCTAAGCGAGTACTAGTACAACATGTATTTATTCATACAGAGATTGAGTTTACACTGAACAGAACAATACTACCAAACAAGTACGTTGATTCATATCTCGGATTGTCGTCAGATGACTCAGTGCCAAGTTCATTCATACAGAAACACTCCACACTGCCGTACAAGTTCAAGTACTCTCCTCCATCAGTATTGTTTACATTAGCATCACAGACGCTACCTGATGAACCACAAGGATACTATATTACAAATACAAGAAAAGAATATACAAACGATACAGTTATACACCCACCCAGTGTTACTGTAAAATGTGAGACTGGTGTATGCAATCGTGTAGTGATCAAGATCGCAGATAGAAACGATAAATTTAAAGCATTCTCGCATGAGTTAACGATACTAAGTAGATTCCCGTTATTAGATTCATCAATGGGAGAAGTATTAAAGTCAGAAGAAAGAGCACAGAACATGACCTATACAGAAGGGCCAGGATCAGTCAAGCTTTATAAATCTAGAGTGTTGTTGTTTAGTGGAGCGCATAGTGGAAACTCTACTCATGAAATTTGGACCAGCTACAAGACAAAAACGCGTAACGCCAAGCAGAGTTTGATACAAGTTGCAGTTAGTTCAATCTTTTTGGATCAAGAAGCGTATTCGAAAGAAATGAACAAGACTCTTGATGCACTGCCAACGTGGGTTGCTCCCTTGCCCTGTGTAGCTACGTACAGAGTTTTGCACTTCCTATTAGATGCTTGAAATTTGCCTTGGTTGAGCGCGGAATAAAACTTTGGGTATTAGGCCGCAAACAAACGATGACACAACAGTCCATTACACCTGATGATACACCACTCGAGAAGAGAACGTTCTTTCCAAAAAGCGCAGTAAAAGTACTCTTGTTAGAAGGTCTACATGAGGTTGCTGTTTCTGCATTAAAGAATCAAACATTCCAAGTCGAGTCTTTGGCAAAATCTTTATCGGTAGAGCAACTAAAAGAGAAGATCGCTGATTATCACATAATTGGAATTCGTAGTAAAACAACACTAACAGCAGAAGTACTTCAGGCAGCGAAAAAATTAAAGGCAATTGGATGCTTCTGTATTGGAACAGATCAAGTCGATCTTGACGAAGCAGAAAAGCTTGGAGTAAGAATATTTTTCACATAATATTTATCATCTAGATTCCAGTATTCAATTCACCATTCGCTAATTCAAGAAGTGTTGGTACGTTCAACGCGCTTTATAGCTAACCATGTAGCCGAACTAGTGATCGCCGAGATCATCATGCTTGCAAGAAGAGCTACCGACTGCAGTAACAACATGCACAAGGGAGAGTGGAACAAAACTGCAAAAGGATGCAACGAGATTCGTGGAAAGACGATAGGTATTGTTGGATACGGTCATGTCGGTAGTCAAGTATCTCTATTAGCTGAATCAATGTCCATGAACGTATTATTCTATGATATTGAGAGTAAACTACCCCTCGGTAACGCAAAAGAGTGCGATGATTTGGAAACACTCTTAACACAAAGTGATTTTGTTACATTACACGTACCAAAGACTGATTTAACAAATCAAATGATCACCAAAACGCAATTACAAATGATGAAACAAGGAAGTTATCTTTTGAATTTATCACGTGGAAGCGTTGTTAATTTACACGATCTTCGAGATGCACTACAATCGGAACATTTAGCCGGTGCAGCGGTTGATGTTTATCCAAAAGAACCAGCAGCAAATGGAGGTGGTTTTGAAACACCACTACAAGGTTGTCCAAACACAATCTTAACACCACATATTGGTGGATCTACACTTGAAGCTCAAGAAGCAATTGGTAAAGAGGTTGCAACCAAGTTGATTCGATACTTGAATGATGGATGTTCAAATGGTGCAGTCAATTTCCCAAATATTTTGACGCCAATTGAATTCAAGGGTGGTCATAGACTTTTGAATGTACATCGTAATCGTCCTGGTGTTTTGAGAAAGATCAATGAAGTATTAGCAGAGTACAATATTTCTTCACAGTGGTTGAACACTACTGCAAAGATTGGTTATCTAGTCGTTCAAGTCGATAGAGAAATGAGTCGTGATTTGTTACGCAACATTAAGGAATTAGATGATAGCATTCAAACTAGATTGTTATACTAAATTTTTATTTTTGAATTCTTTCATGAACGCAAGTAACTCTTCCACTGCTTTTAACGGTAAGGCATCTAATAGTGTTAGTTGAATAAAAAAACATACTGTAACAAGAAGCACGTACTCCACCAACTGCTCTATGGCCTTCTAATCCAATCAACCCTTGTTCTGTTGCTTCTTTGACAAATTGTTTTTCCAAATCAAGATTTTCTTTTTTGTCTTTTCTCGCAATAATTTGATAAACAATATTAATTCTTGATCGTACTTGCTTGGGTACACTGTTCACGTAGAAATCAGATCCTTCTCCATCTACATAATCGTAGATTGCATTACTTTTTTGTTCACTTCTTTTACTCATCTCTTCCACACCACCTTCTTGTTTCATCCACTCAAACACCAAATCAGCAACGTAAATGCTAAATGTTGTAGGAGTGTTCTGTAAAGATGAACCATCTGCCAACACTTTATAATCTAATAACGATGGTATCCATGATGGTGCTTTTCCAAGTAGAGATTTTTTCAAAATGACTACGGTGAGTCCAGCAACTCCAAAATTCTTTTGTGCGCACGAGTAGACCAAATCAAATTTGCTAATATCAAAACTTCTTGTCAAAAAGTTACTGCTCATATCGCATACCCATCGTACGCGTTGTCTATCATCAGGATGGAACAATTCTTCTGGTGGAACAGTTTGGAATTCAATACCGTTCACTGTCTCATTGTCGCAATAGTAGACAAATTGACTATTTTCACTCAATCGAAGTAGTGGTTTCTCTCCATTGATTACTTGTACAATTTGTTCTGCATTGAGCGAATGTACTTTAACTGCAGTTGATGCGTTTTCCGAATATCCAAAACATTTTGTTGCTTCTTCTGCTGATTTCTTTGACCATATTCCAGTACTCAAATAGTCACACGATTGTTTCAAATCAGGTCGACACAAGTTCAGTGGAACTGCAGAGAATTGTAACGTTGAACCTCCTTGCATGAACAATATTTCATAGTCTTGTGGAATGTTTAGTATGTGACGCAGATTGGAAACTGTACTTCCAATAATGTCATCAAAGTCTTTTGATCGATGACTCATCTCTAGTACGGAATATCCAAGTCGATGTTCATAGTTTAACAACTCTTCATTGACGTGTTGGAGTACTGACGTTGGCATGGTTGCTGGTCCTGCGAAAAAATTGTATACTTGATGATCACGAATATGTTTGTCGAGTTTGATCTTTTCTTTGTCGAATATTCCCTCGAGTATGGGATATAATTGTTCGATTTTGGTTACATAATAATCTGCCAACTTTTTGGTTTCTGGAAACTGTAAGTGTAATCCAAATCCTATCGCTGCTGTTGCTATCCCATTGATTTTCATCTTCATATCGGAAACGCCATCTCCTACAACAACTATTTGTCTCTTGGGTGACGTTATGCCTTCTTGATCCGCAATTTGCGCAAGAGTATTGCTCTTGCCTCGTTTTAACATTGGTTCATCTTCTGCAATGTACTCGAATGCTTCATTCTCGTTGCCAATATACAAGTCTACAGCGTGTACATTTTTTGGTGAAATAGAAAATACTTTTTCACAAATCGGGGCAACAACAATTCTTGGGCCTTGGCTAATAACGTGTATAGACACGTCTGGAAATTCTGTGCGTACTTTTTGTATCACATCTACCATTCCTTGTGTTGGCAAATGATCAATATCTTGTAAATATTGTTCGACACTGTGCTTGGAAGGATTCGCAATGGCCAATCGCTTTTTGTACGACTCTACCATAGAAATTTTGCCTGCAATTCCTTGCAAAGTGATTTCTTCAATTTCTGCCAACGCATCTTTAACTTGTTGCTCTGACAATTTTTTAGACTCGAGTGTGAACTTTAGTAAGCTAACAAGACTTTCATCCTTGATCAGCGTACTGTCAAAATCAAAGACCAGTAATTTTTGCATCCGCTAACTGTTTACAAAATGCGGACTGATTTTACTTGTATGGTTTATTCACCAAGAGATCTACTCAAAATCGATGGTAAGCAATTTCCATGTATATCCTTCCGACAGCATAAATGCCCACTCGAATAGTTTATCTATCCTGATGGTAATCACGATCTCGTGGATCGTATCTTGTATTACTCAGATACTCGTATGGTGGTTGATGTTGTGATGATGTTCTTAGTACCTGTGCAGTACCAAAGGGTTGATAGTGTTTGTGTTCGTCATGACTGTTGATCATGTTTAGGTTATTGTCTTCAAGCGCACCCCGTGGTGTCGCTTCATCGTTTGTTACGCTAGAAGCGGTATCTAGTCTATTGTACCTCTGTCGTAGTGATGAACTATCAGTAGAAGGCACATAAGACAAAAACTGAAAGTCTGTTTTCCGTTTCTTTGTGTTTGCTTGTTGCTCATGTTGTGGGTTTATAGAGTTGCTGAATGCATTTTGTAGAGCTGTCATAGTTTCATTTCCCAAGTACTTTGCATCCTCCGGTTCGGTTTCATTCACCACAAAATATATTTGTCTCTTTCTCTCTTCAGTTGTCATCTGTACAAATAAAGTGAATAAATATCACATGCAAAACGTACGCTCTGGTAAGGCCATCTACCCAAATTCAGTTCATAAAATCTTCGCTTCAATGTGCCTAAATAAACATAGTTACGATTCTCGCTCCGTTCAGTAACTTACTAACCGAAACTCCCAATAACCGCGCCGCAAGTCCTTGTGGACATCTGAAATACTTTTTCATATCTTCTCTTGTAATTGGTATTTTGTTTGTTGTAGTACTTGTGTGTACGACATCACTAACTGTATTTACGTCAAGTCCGTTCGATGGTATGCGATATTCAGTTGCGTTCGGTGATGTTTGTTGGCTAACAGCATAAATATTATTAGAGCTTTCACTGTCGACAGAAGCATCGATTTTTCCTGATGACCTTTTTCGCTGTGTAGTCTTTTGCTTGTCATGCTGTTGGTGTGCATGTTCATGAAGCTCCAACTTATGATTGCTACTTGTGTCAGTTGTAGGCGTCTCGATTATTCCTGTACTATTTTGTGTGGTTTTATTGCTTTGCATACGTAGGTCCTAGACCTGTGGGCCCGTAACGACTTGTTTGCTGTTGCGTGTAAAAAGCAAAAAAGAGATCCTTGTGTTATTCTCCAAACCGGATAACACCTTAGAATATAAACATGATACCTAATTAGTTATTGGAAAATTCTCTAGACATTGCACTATAAACTCTCCATCTACGAGAATAGCTACAGAGATATTGATATGAAATGCTGTGTTCATTACGCCAAGCAATGGATCACTAAATTCTAGCATTTATTTATCAGGTGAGATAGAGACATTACTCGTTGTCTTCATATATTCGTTATAAACACGTTAGACCATTTTTTCAAAGCTTCTGATTGGTGATAGTGCTTGCTTGTCGCTGCTTACACAGGTAGTCTAGTTGTTACACTTGAATACCAGCAGACTTGCGGTTGACAAACTATTACAAACTTTCGCTACAGCAGGCGGTCATATGAGACCGATATTTAGCAACTTGCTACATAGTACCACCAATAGTTAAATGAATACGACTTCTAAGCGACCCAAAACGCCAACAAATACGCAAAAATCCGACAAGCAATTACTGAAACGAAAAAACGATGTCGGGAATCCGTCAAAAGTTAACTCGTTAAGAAAACTAACATCGGAAAAATCACCCATGAAAACTCGAAAACCTAATGAAGCCAACAGTCCCAACAATTTTCAACAATTATCACCGTCGTATGGTAACCCGAGTTCTCCGTCACGACAACAACCATCGCCTCTATTCAAAAATCACGAAGAAACGAATTATATTTCACTTCAATCAATGCGGGAAATATTGAACGCGCATTCAGCACAAGATAAACCTGAAAAATTAAAATCAATCCTGAAACCAGCACAACCAGGAAGTGAAAACTCACGGCATATGTCACCTGACAAAACAGCTGCTCCAAGCTCATCTCAAGGAAAAAGACAAAACCTGAGTATTAACTTGAGTAGCGTAGATGCGTCAAACGGGCACCCATTATCTCCTAATCTTAAAAATAGAGAAGAAACAGATGTGTATGTTCGTGAGATGAAACACATTGAAAATATGAACAAACTGACGGCGAGAAAGAGACCAAAATCGGGTAGACAAAATCGACCAAACTCGGCTACTCCAACATCCGTCGTACAGCCAACACCTGCTCCACAACCGCAACAACCTAACAAATCAGTTAGCGCTACAGTCGCAAAAACAGTGCAGGCCCATAACGAAACACGAAAGAGTATTTTCACGATGGACGAAGAAGAGGAGCCTAGTTATGCAGAAACAGAACATCAAAAATATTTAATGTTAAAAGAAATGAAAGAACAACAAGCACAAATGTCACCGCGTAGTGCAACAAAATTCCAAGAAGAGTACGAACTATCGCAAGTCGATGACGCAGAAATAGAAAAAGGATTTGAATTGGACGAGTATGGAAACATTATTTTCAAGCATAGTGGAAGTGATAAGAAACCAGAAGCGCTTTGTCAAGAACCACTAAAACTACAATACGATCCTTCTCAGATTCAAATGACACCAGTGACAAATGGTACAATAGGAAATAACACAACCATTAACACCATGTATGCTACAAACTCTACGGCAGTGACCATGTCATCATTAAAAGATTTTATGCACATGGCACGTGCTTGCAACAGAGCAGGAAAAAATAGAATGGAGGGTTTGACCCACTATAAACTAGGATGTAAATACGAAGAGTTGAACGACGCCAGAAGAGCGATCAAACATTACAAGAGATTTTTTGCAATTGCTCAAGAACTAGGAGATGGAGTAGGGTCAAGTTTGGCATTAAATTGTTTGGGTGTTTGTTATCACAGGCGAAAAGGTATGGAAAACCTAAAAGTAGCTTTAGATTACCACATTAAACATTGGGAAATGGCAGATGTCCAAGGTAAAATTGTAGCTCATATCAATATGGGTCTAGTGTATCAAAAACTAGGACAAATTGAACAAGCTACAGAAAACTACAAACAAGCGTTCCAAAGTGCTGTCGACTTGGGCGATAAACACGGAGAAAGTATAGCACTAGCGAATCTAGGTTTCTTAGGTAAAGAACAAGATGATTTAACAACTGCACAAGCGTGTATCGAGCGACACTTACTGATAGCAGAAAGTATGAAAGATGGTAGAAGCGCTAGTGACGCCTACCAACAATTAGGTCTATTAGCAAATAAACAAGGAGAGTCAGAACAAGCACTCCGTATGCTAACAAAAGCAAGAGAAGTCGCTTTGTACAATACCGATCACATCAAAGCGAATCAACTACGGTGCAATATAGGTATCGTTAGTGCTTCCTTGAAACTGGATCGGTACATGAAAGACATTGCAAACAAGATTTGTACCAGTATCAAAGATGATTCAAGTGCTGTTCATTAAATTATTTCTTTTCGGAACTTTTGCTACGTTTCTGTTTGGGTTCTACTTCTAGATCGGAATCTGAGACGTCAGACTCTTCGTGTTTCCTTTTCTTTGATTCTGATTTATCATTCTTTTTGTCCGATTTTTTGGTTTTTTTATCATTTGTTTTTTCGTCCGTGTTTGTATCTTCTTTTTCAGAATGACTGGCATTCGCTTTTCTTTGCATAACGCTAACTTTAAGTTTAATAGCTTGCCTACCATTGTTAAAACAAGTAAAAATAATTACAATGAACGATCCGAATCGGCGAAATAACGCTTGTGGATTTTTTCTGCGTCATACCCGAATTTTGCAATTCCTTTCTCAACACTTCGGATTTCTGATTTGTTCCATTTTAGATATCTTCTCTTTTCTTGTTTGTTATCTTCGTTTTCGTTAGCTTCGTCTAATTCTGGTTTCGATTTCGATTTTGTCTTTTTCTTTTTTTTAGGTTCGTCAGAATCGTCATCTTCTACAACGTCAATCTTTTTATCTTTTTTTTTCTTCTTCTCCTCTTTTTGAGTACCACTCTCTCCTTCACCGTTTTGTCTGTTTGCAATTTCTTCTTGCAATTCTTTTATTTTTTTGTTTGTGTTTTTTAATCTGACTTCCAAATCTTCTTTGTCTTTTTTATACCATTCTAATACCTTTGTATTGTCAGTAAGATAGAACGCATCGGTTTACATCTTCTAGAAAGACAGGGGTACCATACGTAGGGGTCTTTTTGTTCATTGCTTTATTTGTGTGAACTCAAAATTTTGGTTTAACTATGGTTTACCTGAGGTTGTAAAGTTCGAGGAAGCCTACTCGAACGCACCCGTAAATATGTTGTACCGTCGTTTTCCAAAGAGGTCATCATTTCTTTTTGACTTTACGACATGATTTTTACCTATATCAGACATAAAGTTTTGAGATGGGACACTTGAAAGGCTGGAATATACTGATACCGTCTTCTCGCGTTTAGAAGTGGGTAAATATGGTTCTCCAACTTGTTTGAGAATCTTCTCAGCAGTCGCTTTTAGCTTTTCAGTAGATTGAACATGATTTACACGCTCATCTGTCACTCGTACTTCTTTCTTTTCTAAACGTTGTTGCTTTCTCATTTCCCATCTTTTGTCTCTGTCGTTCACAGCATCTCTTCTTTCAACGGGAGCTGTTTTCTCAGTATTTTGAGGCTCTTTCATAGATTTCGGAGAAGCTGGTACTGTCTTGGATACAGTAAGAGTTGTTTCAATTCTAGGCCTTGCTGTCTGCGGACGAACTTGTGTTGGAGGAGCTTTATCGACCATAGCTACTTGCTGTACTATCTTATCTTTCTTGTAGCCGTCGTTAATGTTGAAACTTGTAACTTGAATGTTATTCTCAGCTATGTAGTCGCTGGATAGTTAGAACATCGTCACCATGTAAACTTACAGAACGTTTTTACACGACCATCTTCTTTCGTAGTCCTTTTTCAATAAATTATCTACGACATTGCTTAAATGATTAGAATAGATGTCAGGAATCTTCTTCTCGGCCATCAGTGTTGATATACGAGTATAACTACAACTTGCAATCCGATCAATCAAGTCTCGAATAGAAAATGACTCTTTCCCTCGATCGTAAAATGGATGCGATAGCGTTGTTATGTCGTATAATAAAACACCCAAGCTCCAGCAATCTGTTTTCTGGTTGTATGGTACATGCTCGATGATTTCTGGACTCATGTAAAGTGGAGTCTTAATGTTAATGAAAATATCAGAATCTACATACACCACAAGAGAACGTTTGTAAAAGAACTGTTTGATCACTACACTGCCTTGAAATCCCGAAATCACCGAGCTTAAACTTGTAATCACTCGTAATGAAGCAATTTAAAGGTTTTATATCGCGATGAAGAGCTTGTTTGCTGTGTATGTGATACAATCCCCTACATAATCCATAAAGAATGTACCAAACCTGCTCCTCTTTCAAAAAGTTATTCGAATCTCTCCTTTGCTTAAGAAAGTGATGCAAATCACCTTCAGTTGTTAATATTGAGTTTTCGATCTCTTACCATTGTCAGCACACTCAAGTATTATGTACACTGATTTTCCATGCTGTTTCCAAAACCACCCGTAACATGATACAACGTTTTCGTGCGCTAAGCTTTGCAACATTGATGCTTCGTGGTACACAAGTTTTGATTTTCCCAACTCGCTAAACATGCGTTCTTTTAAAACCTAAAATGTTATTTAATGTTATATTATAATCTTACAACGTATCTATTTTTTCGAAGCCACAGCGCTCTTAGAACTGCTCCTCCGTCCCCTCTACTAATTTCTTTTACGACTTTGAAATCGGATATATCAGCGTCGCAGCCATTTATGTTTGTTCTGTCCGGAGTATTGTGGTTTTCTACGTGCTGTAATAAATTAAATGATCTTGGCTGCTGGCTGGGATAGTACCTCATATCAATAGGTTTTGTAGTGGGATTGTAACACAGGACTTTTATTTTGCAATAATCTTCGCTCGGTTTTCTTCAAATATGTGCTTCACTTTTCTAACATGTTCTTGAAGCATTTTGTTGTACGGATGCTCGCTCATCTCCTCATGATGTTTTGTATTTGCTCGCATAAGGTGGATGGCAATCCAGTTTATAGGATCTATCACCTCTTCTTTGTGGCCTCTTTCAGCTATTATATTCAGTCGCTGTAACGTAGGTATAAGAACTCCATACTGACTTGTAAGTACATGGAAGTGAATGTTGTACCAGATGTTCATTCAGATAATACTGTGTTTCATTGTCTGGTATTTTGAACTTTATTCCAGAGTAGATACCATCGTCTTGTACAGTTACGTTGACTCTGTATCGAGGATCGTTTGAGCAGTTGTCATCATCTGCAGACATGTCAAAGGCGCCAAAGTTTGTTTAATAATTTATTTTATTTACAGGGTGCTGAAAAAATCTTCTAGAACTCGTTTGCTGTAGTAATCCGAGCTTAAAAATGGAGAAGTTGTGTGTAGGGCTGGTACTTGGCTGCCACTAGTATTTAGCTGATGGTACATGTTCGCTACGTCAACAGCTGGCCCTCCGAATGGTGGAGCTTGTTGTACTTGAGCTGTCTTGAGACTACTGTTGTAGTCTATGATGTTACTTGGGAAGGAAAACAACGATGGTGTGGTTGGTGAGAGTAATGATAGAGGTGATTGCTGAGGTGGAACACCGACAGTCCTAAACGCAGCTGGAGAGCTTAGTTTGGCTTTCTTAGCTTCTCTCTCAGTAACGTCTGCAGGTGCCAACATTTCGTGCACTGGAGCTGGTGCAGGTGGAGCAATAACAATCTCTGGAGGAGCAATCTCGATCTTCATTTCAGTTTCTTCTTGTACTGGACTTGTTGTATCGACGAATGGTCTCTTCTTGATCTTTCTAGATAGTTTAGACTTTCTCTTCTTTCCAGCACCAGTTTCCGATCGCTTAGCTTTGGCCATGATTTCTCTCAAGTTATTTTCTTCTTCGCCCCAAGCTTCAGATGCTTTGCTCGTTTTTCTAGCGAAAATATGGAAAGGTTCTGACTCGTAGATGCAGATAACGTCATTGCTGTCCGCTTCCTTGCAAATATTTTTCTCATCGTGGTGATCGTAGTGGTGTTCTTCGTTTAAATCTTGATCATTATTGTCATCTATCTCTTCTTCTTCGTTCTCTTTGAGTTTGAGAAGGTGAGCTGTCAGTACGAACGGACGTCTCAAGTTGTGGAACGAGCAAATGTTGAAGCAGAATCTATAACTGGCATTGGCGTAACCGACTTGATTTCCCTTTCGGATAGTCTTACTCTTCTCTACTAGTATTGACGTTTCACTCTTAGTGTTGAAAAGAATCTGCTGATTTGTTTCTCCATCTATTAGTCTAAACGCCAAACGATGTGTTTTGAATACAGTAGCAGGAAGAGATATTAATACGTCGTACTTGTATGGCGAGCAATAGAGTTTAGGTGGGAAGTACGAGATGAAATACTTTGCTGTCTTGCGAGCAGGTTTGATTTGTACTTTTGGATTCAACTCCGACATAATGTTCTCTGGTTTGTGAACTATACTGTTTGTATTTAGCGTTGCTACTGTGTCGCGTTTTGATTTTTTGTTTTCTTTTGGTTTCTCATCACTTTCAATCATTTTTTCATCATCAATATCGACCGTTTGCGTTTGGTCTACTGCAGCCGATTTACCACACCTGCAACCAGCCAAGTCTTGCGAGCAGTTTGTACACATTTGAGAATACATTGCGTTGGCTGCAGCAGGTACTGAATATTGTCTCGATTTTGTTGGGTAGTCATAAAAGTTGTTTCCCTGTATCATCATACTTTGGTAGGGCTGCGACTGCGAGTAATCATGTGCAAGAGTAGGCCCTAAGTCATTATACCTATAATCAGGAACAGGCACTGGAAGTGTTTCTTCATATAGTCTGTGAGCATTGTTGATCATGTTGCTGCTGGTGATCATGTTTTGAAAAATTTTGTTGTATCAAAAAAATGACACAGAGTTTTTTTTATTTTCCTTAAATAATTTCAGGAACATATTTAAAAAATAACGTAAGATATCGACATTATCCGCGCCATTACAATCACTTATTAGTACGTAACTCCCCAAGATGCCGAAGGGAAAGAAGCGAGATTCGATCTTTATGCATTAAATACTGTTAATGGTAGTGCAGAGCAAGAATAGAGTTTTAACGCGCTAAGATTAGGTCAGCTACTTAGCAGCCAGAAAATGCAAAATGATGGCGGTGTTTCACAAAAATTTTTAAAACAATAATTACTAAGGGACAAGAAGACGTTGTTTCTTTAATGCTGTGCAACTAGAGTGAGCAACACATCTGAGAGTAAAAAATAGATCTGGTCAACCATTTCGATGCAAGAAATAAGACACAGAGTAAAACTAATTTCGCAACGACTCGGTGACGTATCTGAATCGGATATATTTAAACGGCTACCTCACCTCGATACCGATGAACTACAGTTAGGAAAACCAATGAATGTTCCTACTGACACCGCTTTAAATCAATATATCGATCATACACAACTCAAACCCAACGCGAATTCGTTTATAATCGATCAACTATGTCAAGAAGCCATTCAACATAACTTTGCTGCAATATGCGTGAATCTCTGCAATTTACCGAGAGTCGTGAATGCGCTTGGTACTGCTAAAAGAACAGACATAAAAATAGCAGTAACTTGTGGATTTCCCTTCGGACAGGTTTGTTTCTTGTACATGAGACTAATATCTCCAGACGAGTATATCAGTTAAAGTGTTCGAAGCACAGGAGGCGATTCGGAACGGAGCACACGAAATAGACGTTGTTATGAATGTTGCTCGATTTCTAGATCAAGACTATGTACGTTTGGTGCATTGCACGTCTAACCATGTAGAGATATGTATATGATGAAGTCAGACAAGTTGTCGGCGCATGCTTATCCTTAGATACAAAGGCAATAGTCAAAGTTATCCTTGAAACATCGTTACTTACTGAAAGCGAGTCATTAGTCGTCGATGCATGTATACTATGCGTACTTGCCGGAGCACACTACGTTAAAACAAGTACTGGCTTTTATGGAGAAGGTGCAGAAGCTAAAACATGTGCATTAATGAAAAGCGTAGTTGGAGATTTTGCCAAAGTTAAAGCTAGCGGTGGTATTAGAACAAAAGATCAAGCTATGCATTTTCTGAGCGCAGGAGTAACACGCATTGGTACTAGCAACGGTGTCAGTATCGTGTCTAATGAATAAAACTACAGTAGTTCAATAGCTATGGGTAAAGTTATTTACAGCTTTTACTTTGACATCGATCTATCCGATACGTCACAAAGAGACATTCGGTTACAGTTATTCGTGTCTGCATGACACGACTAGTCTTGTTGATGTGTCGTTTACGCTTTTCTATCGGAGTAAGTTTGCCCAATCTTGAGCAAACAGCCGGTTTGCCAAGCTAAAGTGTTTCAGGAAACAACCACGCGCCCAATGAACGTTAGCTTAGATTTGTTAGCCCCAATAGCTTTCTTTGCGACTACTGTGTACGAATCCGGAAAACTACTGTGCAATCAACTGCAGTTTTTGTCTTTCCTTGATGTACCGTACAAAACTATCGCAGTTATTTATTTGAACAAACAACACAAGAGACAGGGCAAAAACACCCAGCATTCAACAGTAGCTGCTCGTATACTATAGCGTTTCATATGCCGCCACAACCGAAGAAACGTCCACCTCTCAGCGAGATAACAAAACGATTTCATTTGCCTCTAATGAAGGCTGCAGAAGACCTTGGTATATGTCAAACATTACTCAAAAAGTTTTGTAGACAGTACGGAATAACTCGTTGGCCATACAGAAAGGTAAGCATGCATTCACAGTTATTAACACTGCATCTAGATAAAAAGTCTATTTACTGCGCCTCAAACACCTGCAGACTCTATATACAAACAAAAGGTGCAAGCTTACATGAACGGTGAGTCTGATGGATTTGATACAGAATCTAGTTTGGATAATGAAGACGACTCTCCAGTAGATGCTAAAGAACGAATTGGTGAAACTTCATTCTTTTCTCCGACTAGAAGATTTAGTGACTTGGGAAAGGATACATCTGTGCCACTAGTGCAGCACTTTTACGGTGATGGAAAAAATGATGTCGTGGAAGAAAAGAGACCATTCTCCATGCCGACAAACATGTTTGGAACAAATGACGTTCAAACTCCATTTACGTATGAAGATGCAATACAGAAAAAGCGAGAGACAGAGAACAGTCCAATTAGACGTCCTCCATTGAATCGTTCAACTTCTGCTAGCGTAGTACAATCACACCTACAGATTCGCCAACCTATTGTAAATATGTCTCCACAGCACACTTTCCAATCGCTGGAAACTCGCTTTGAGCAAGAGAGGAATCCATTCAACCATACCTATCCAGTACCACAACAAGCCATGACTACACCCATTCGACCTGTTAGTCGTCCAGCATTACTGCGTGCACACTCGTCTCCATCTGGTTGCAACATTCAACAACCTAATTTGCATCAGATTGCAACGATGAACGTACACAATTCATTCATGCATGGTGATGTTATCAGCACTGGTGGCAGTACACCAATGAGTTTGTGTAGCTTATCACCTCGTGATTCTGCTAATACTTCTCCAAGTACTCCTAATGGTACCTCTCCTCATGGGTCATTGTTGCGACCATCTTTCAAGCGTTCTGTTTCTCACTCTAGTGTATATACAGACGTCAAGCCAAAGTCAAACTACTTGATGGATGTAGATGAAAGTGGAAACCACTTACAAATAGAACAACCACCTCCACTAGTTATCTCACCAAAGAGTCACACGTACGAGTTGACTAGTCCAACTGGAAACAGTTACGTTCCACCACCAATGCGTAAAGCATACTCTACAAACACCGTACTTAGCTCTGATAAGCATTTGGGGCTTTCAAGACTAAATAACATAGAGTCTCACCTTTCACCTACAAATATTGGTCACGAAGGTAGCATTGATTATAATACGTTCCGGTTACGAAAACAAAAGTCACCAACAGAAAAAAGTAACATGTTGCCTTCCCTCAACCAATTATTTGGTAACAATTTTGTGCAACAAACACGGCCGTACATTAATTAAATATATTTAAAAATAATTATTACCAGGACTTGTTGATCTATACGATGGACTCTCACTAACTGAACTTGTACTGTACGGTGGACTGTAGGGACTAATGTTTGATGGTGTTTGACCTCCTGTAGTTAACCTGTACAATGGAGCTTCAATGTGTTGTAAATTGGGACATGATATCAGGATTTGATATGTATCTGCCTTGTCACCATAGAATTTGAGTTGAACTAACGAAGTGTTCATTTGTAAATCTTCGGCACTAAAGTGTACTTTGTCACTACACACTGATAGTTCAGTAAGTGATGTGTTATACTGTACAACGGATGCCATGGTCCAGTTTCTCATACAATCATTGAAATCATTACTAAACACCTTGAGATTCCAATTCACTCTCAACAATGATATAGAATCATCGGTAACAGCTGTACAATATGTCATTTTGAGAGTTTCCAACTTGGTAGAGAGTAACAAGTAGAACGCTCCATCGTCATTGATACTTGGTCCACAACGTAGATCCAAATGCCGTAGTTGTGGTAGTACCTTTGATGATGATAGTAGTTTTAGACCTTCTGTTGATGCTTCTCGATCACAACGTAGTCTAGTAAGATTCGATTGACTATTCACAATTCTTTCTACACAATCTTCACTTAGTGGTAAATTCTCAAAGAACATGCTCTGTAGCGTATGCGATATTGGATTGTTTGCATTCAAAATATGAGTGATAGTATCAGACATTTCTGCATCTCCTCTAATATGCCGTAGTGATGTCATGTTTGCTACAAATGATAAACCTGCACTCCAGAACGAACCATCTTTAACGTCAAGTGTTGTTAATGATTGATTGCTGGCTAGTTCTTGTAACCCTCTTGTATCAAGTGATCCAAAACCTCTAATAACTAGTCTACGTAACGAACGAGATGAAAGCAGTGCTCTAGTACCACTTTCATCGAGTTTAACTTGGTCTAGTGATAAACTTGTCAAACATGAATTCATAGTCAACTCAAATGGTGTAAACATGCTATTTGAGACATTCTTCAAATCTAGAATTCGTAACTCGTTATGTTGTTCCAAGTCAATAGTTGTTCTATCTTGATAGTCGACACCTTCAACACAAAACCGTTTCAAATGTTTGTATTTTTTCAACACGTATTCGAATTGTTCGTACGTCATGTTTGCATTCTGTATCATCAGTCGTTCTATATTTGGGTGAAGTCTTGTCACGAATTCTAATACACTTCCACTTTTGTCACGAGTAAAATAGTCCATAGTAACTTGCAATTCTGATAATCGAGCAACATGTTGTGATATTGGTACACTTTGGTTGCAATGCATTCCTTGAAGAGACTGCAAACACTCCAGTTTCTCTAGTACGGCTGCAAATGTGGATGGATCTAGATTTTGTTGCAGTAGATTGAGACGTAGAGTTGCACGTGGAAGTGCATGCAGTACTATACGATTTAAATGCTTAAGTGACGGCTGCCCTTCGTGATCGATAAAATTAGAGAAATAGTCTTGCAAACATATACTTGGAAATACCAAACGTATATCGCCATTTACGTATCTGCCGAAGAATAACTGTACTAAAAATGATATTTCATCGTTTCGAAGATCATCTTTCGGTCCTGCGTTAGTAAACCGGTAGTACCATCTATCGAACGGAAATGAAAAGTATTCCATAATTTGCGTTTGTATATCGTGTGGTAAATGTTTGTATGGTGTTGATTCTTCATCCTCATCATTTTTTGCATCGAGTCGTTCCATATTCTCCTCTTCATGTTGCTGTAGGAGTGATATCCGTTCATCTATTTCACTAACTTGTCGCAATAATTCTTTTTTTCGAGTGTTCAACTTTGAAATTTCTTGTTGATAAAACGACGAAAGTGATTTTTTGTACACGTCACTCTCTTCTCCTTGATCTATGCCAATCAAAGGATTACTATGGAATTTGACGCGTTTGTTCGAGTGATGCTCACTGTCGTCTGTTTGTGACTGAGAGTTTTCATCTTCCAACGCTTGCAATTAGAATACCACAAACATAAATACCTCGCTTCTTCCCAACCTGTGACATGTTTGGATTTGAAATATTACAATACCTTTACGTTCGTGATGTACACGAATAGAGAGTAAAGAAAGTAGTCTTCTACATTGTTTATTGAGCGTCACTGTGACGCTGTGACCACTTCGAAGTGTTGTAATTTTGGCGCCACAAGTCAGTTGTCTTCCAATATTTTAACGCTTTTCAAAAACACGTAACAGTCACATTCCATAACAAGATGGCCAAACAACCTCGTGTTGCAGGACGCAGAAGAAAGTCTGTGACCACAGGCAAAAGAAAGCGAAAAGAGGAGGAAGAATCCTCTGAAGAAGAAGAGGTCGACGAAGTGGAACAGGATGAAGAAGAAGATGAACCAAAAACTCTTCAAGATATTATGTGCGTTTAATTAACGTTGTGTTAACGATTTTAGTGGATCGGATTCTGAAGAAGACGATGACGACGATGATGAAGACGACTATGTTCAACCTGCAGAAAAGAAAAAAACACCAAAAAAGCGCACACCAGCAAAAACAACCAGAACGAAAAAAACAACCGATTCAACAACACCAAAAAAGCGACGCGCACCATCAGAAAAGAACAAAGTTTTGCATACTGTATGTTGCTTTATTTAGAAACCTAACATATGCAGGGAAGAGTCAAAGGTAAAGCAAAAGCGACAACAAAGAAAACAAAAAAATCAAAAGACAAAGAAGTACCAGAAGATGTAGTTGTGGCTAACGAACAAGCTGATTCACTCTTTGGTATGGTTTACGTGCTTGCATCTAACTTCAATAGCCATTGTAAGACAGGAGAGCCCTGCTATCGAGCAGTATGTTCAAGAATGGGTCAGCGATTATGGTGAGAATGCTCTCAAAGCGTTCGCACAACTTGTGACGTTCATTATACACGCTAGTGGATGTACTCCTGCAAAAGTATCTGCTAAGGAAGTCAAAAATACAGACGAAGTGATCGAAACAGCTACTAACAGCTTCCCAAATGGAGTATGTTACCAAAACAATTTCTAATCGTTTAGATGTACTCTTATCCAATTATTAGCAAACATCCGTCACTCAAACCGTTCAACAGAAACTACAAAGCGTTTTGGGAGTCACTGATCAAAAACACCAGAGATGATATTCTCTTTTCCGAAGAAGATGATTTGATAACAACAATCGTTGCCCATCTTATC
>JAESGV010000277.1_pt1 | contig 23948 bp, 21 predicted proteins | sample 9269781 | NCBI WGS metagenome assembly JAESGV01 (sample SAMN15741586, study PRJNA653496) | algae metagenome | isolation source: Tildeniella torsiva UHER 1998/13D and co-occurring heterotrophs from... | place: Slovakia: Slovak Paradise National Park, Hrabusice, Kosice Region | collected 2000-01-01
TTGTCAATTGTTTAGAATCCAATTCGTCGATTTCTACTGATGTTGTTGCTTCGATGGCCAAATAACCTTTTTCTCTATTCACGTTCAAACATCCAAATGTTGGTAATTTAAGTTCTGAACTTCCTGATTCTGCTGTCTCCATTTCAGAGAACACTTTGAGAGTGTACGACCCTTCGACACCAGTCTCCAAAAAGACGCGAATCAACCAACGGTCATAAACAGACTCGTCAAAAACGCTTGCAGCAGAGATAACTGGTGTTGAGCCTCCACTAATGTCAGAGTGTTGATCGATAGTCGCGACGCTTGTAGATACAGATGATGCTTGATTGGCTGCCATTTTCTTGCAATCCCACTTTTTGATTGAGGAACCTTCTACTTTCAAAACTCGAAGTTTTTTCTCTTCTCTATTGGCGGCGACAGCAATGTAAAAGTGATTCACACTTGCGTTCAAGATTGAATAGTTCAAATCTGTGATAATAGAAACTACACCTCCTCCGATTGAGTGTAGTGTGTTTTGTTCAACGTTAATGGTCAATGGTCTCTTCTTTTCAACAACTTCTTTTTCGACAGTACGAGTTTCTTGTACAACGTGTTCTTGACGAGTCCAATGAACAGTTAATGTGCGCGTTGGTGGGAAGTTTGATTCTATTTCGCTCCATAACTCTCCATCGACTTCCGCGTTCTTTGGATCTAATTGTTTCGAGTCAATACATGGCTCTACGCGTAATTGTAGTTGTGACCTCTTGTCATGTAACACTTTGAAGCTGAGTTGATTTTTGAGAGAAACTGAAGGGAAGTTTAAAGAGACGCCTTGCTTTCTGTCACTGATGTATGGAACGCATGCCGTGAGTTTGATCGTGTATGTTCCCTTCTTATTTGTCATCAAACAGTGGTTTCCAGCAGAAATACCAATATGTCCCTCCACTACTTTGTCGTTGAATGTTACTGTGCATTTTTGAATAGTTGTTTGAGAATGTAATAGAGGACAAGTTATCCATTGATCGACAACCTGTAGAACAGAGAATTCGTAATCGAGTTCTACATGGTCGCCGTCTGTTTTTCCAGTAACTTTTGTTGATTGGCATAAATAAGAAACTGGTGGTTTAGCATCTGCTCTAAAATCGTATCCATCGTAGTTCTAACGTTGTTAGTACAAGTTCGCATGCTTACCTGTATGTACTTCAAGAACTCTTCGGTTGGGATTTGGACGTGCTCTGTGTCATCAAACTGAGGTGCTTGCGACATGTTCTCAAAAGTTTTCTGTTGTTCCGTTGTAAAAATTTCGCTTTTGGAAGCCAGATCACGTTCTAGCAACTACGTGGCAGGAGATGTAAAACAGATGATGTCATAAATATGTGTTCTTTATACCACAAATCTTATGAATTTTCTACAAGACGGAATCTTGTAAATTGTTTCTTTCCTAGTGCATACATCAAGCACGCATAATTCATCATTATCTGTACGATACCCAACTTTGTTAGGTTCTATCTCCATGGGTTGTTGTACACAATCTACAGGTATCCTATTTGGTGAGTAAATTGCTCCTTGCTTGGTTATCACGAACGCTTGCTCATCATGGTATGTAAAGATTGATCCGTCACTCGTGATGCACAATCCCTTCAGTATAAACTTTTTGGTTAGTTCATATATTTTGACTTGGGTAAAATCGTTTGGTGTGATATGAACGCTTCCAAACGTTGTTGCTGCTACAACTCCATAACTGCATTGAACTTGATTAAACGTGTATATTCCAACATCATTAGAGATGGTGTTTATAAATGCCATATTTTCATCAAACAGTTCTAAAGAGGAGCCCGTATTGCCGACGATTTGTCCATTAGGTCGTTGTACCACTCTACATAACTTCTTAGGATATTCGTCTATGCTTTTTTTCTGTTTGTTTAGCACTAATACATCATGTTGGTTGTTTGTGCACATAATGTTGCCATTCTCTAGTTCTATCATAAAAGATGTTGCGTGTGGTACTAAATAATGCGCCAATAATTCCCCACAATCATTATATTCGCGCATTCCATCTTCTGTAGGTATAAGAAAATTCCCACTTCTCAGTTGCGTTACAGGTACGTAATAATTAATATTCATGCGTCCCAATATTTTTTCTGAGCGATCAAAAAGGTTGTACAACGTCAGTAGAATTGGATTAGCAAGAAGTATGACACCATTCCACTTTTGTGTTTTTTCCTCGAATTTTGAAATGAGTTTTTGTGTTAAAGATGCCAACGACCACGTTGCGTCCAACGTTAGTGTAATTGTACTGCTGTATGGTGGTTTTGTTACGTGTTTACATGAGTCCTCAGCGCGCTTTCGTTTCATAACCGTTAAAAACTTGAAAAGCAACACGTACTAATGTGCATTTGTAGGTGATATTTATTTTCGGTTTAAAGATACATTACCGCCTCCCAACGTAACAATGCTCATTTTCGATTTTCAAAATATTGGATCGCAGTGCCATACAAACAACAAAACACATGGGCTCTGTTTTGTTTTTCCAATTATCGAGGCGATGTAGCGTTTTGACTCTGTTTCCATTCAAGAACAATATAGTTTCGCTGTTAATAGTATCTATCAGCAAACCTACTCGCGATTTGTTTCCAACAACATTGAGGAACTTCGTAGAGTCGCCAGGAGAGAAAATATTCTCATAAATGCACATATCGGTTGGAATCTTGGATTCTGGGCAAAAACCGAGCATAAAGAAGCGATTAGCGTTTGTGCTCTCTACAAATATTTCGAAGTAAACAACGCTTCCCCAGTAGACTAGACAATCTGTAGGGCACGTTATCCAACCTTGCGTAAAGTTCCATCTTCGTCTATTCTGTATAGTTCTGCCTGTAATAATGGCGATGGTCTAAATCGATAGAACGGTTTATATTCTCGAAGTTTTGAGGTTAGGTGTGTGAATAAATTTGCTTGCAGTACTGTTTTTTCGGAACCAACTAGGGTAATGTTGGACAGGTACATGGGGTTGTTTTGTAGTTCTGTTTTGTAAACAAACAATTAGTATAAAAAAAATAAAATACACTACATACAAGACTCTTTTAAGATGCAGCTACGCGGGCTCGTAGCAAAACTTTTGAACTTATTAAATGGCTTGGTAAAAAAAAACTCTCCTAGAAGGAATCGAACCTTCGGCGCGGGATTCAGAGTCCCAAATGTTACCTCTACACCATAGGAGATGATGTTGCAAAAAAAGACACGGTGACAAAAAATAATTGGGCTACTTTTATGTGTTGCGTTAACATTTTGCCTACTCTTTCTCAAATCTAACTGCTGCCATTTTAAATGTTATGTTGTACGCGACCTTGTTTCAGAATACCAGGTATGTTGCGGAGAGAATTACGTTTGGTTCAGCCGAAACAGAGGATGTTGAGCATGTGTGACGTGTTTTGAAATATTTTTGTTTTACAAATTGTTTAACACAGGACCTTTCTATGCAAAGTAACCTTTGTGGCACAGAGAAGCATGGCTCTGTACTCGACTACAACAGCATAAACTTCAAATGCAATAGCAAGATCTTTTTTTGAAGGGTTCCGATTTTCAGTCCATCTCAAAGCACATCGATAGCATGTTTTCTTTCCAAGAAATTAACATATCTTCTTTATTTTAGGTAAAACGACGGTAAATTATACAGACCCATGGCAACCTTCGTCTTTTATCGAACCTTGCAATCTAGTTCGTATTTGTAGATACAGATTTGCATTTCTAAAACTTGAGTCCTATTCAGTCTTTCCATGTCGAAATACACAATCGGTTCCGAATCCTTGCACAATAATTGATTCTTAAGTGATGCAAATCTGACTTGCAACGGATCGTATGCATGGGGAAGAGTTATTCCGTGAAGGCTCACAATAGCTCTAACAGCGTCGCTGTGATTGTAGAAATCTACGAGTGCTACTCCCTGCATGTGAGCGTTTATCCTTCGAATAGGTCCAAATTGGATAACATCTTTCCAAATGTCGTGACTATAAGGTATGTTAGATATATAGACGTTTGTAAATCTGTTTTCCACTGCAACTTTCTTAATGATTGGGAGGGAATCTTCCACTATGGAATTGACTTCTAATGATTGTGAATCATAGTACGTGCGTTGATATTTTTTTTTCGCGTACTTAACTCTTAGTTTCTTGGCACCTATCTTCATTCCATCAAACTTCTTTATCGCATATCGCGCATCTCTGCTCTTTCTAAAGCTCACATATCTTTGTATCATGTTAAACCAATTCGAACGAACCCATAGCTTCCTTCGTTCTTTATGGAGTCTACTTTTCCAATTTTTTTAAATTCATTTCCCAAGTCAAAATCGGATGAAAATGGAGCCACGTAGACGTTCGTCAATTCGATCTCTTCGGAGCTCGTGTCTGAAGAAGTATCGCTGCTACTGATTTCGTCGCTGCTGTGATGCATGTTTAATTCAGAGTTGTCCGATCTTGTAAGAATAAAATAAAAATATTTACATGTCAGTAGTATTGCATACGTTGCTCATAGGTTTCTATACATTCAATTATTTGCGTGATTTGATCTTGCAGCAGTATAGTGGTGTCAAAATACTGTGTTCCTTGCTCTTCTTCTTGCTCTTTTATTTTATTGTGTTTGTGATTCTTTCTTTGGTTCTTAGTTGTCGCAAACCTCACTTTTATAGGAAGGCGAGCGTTAGGAAGCTTGAGACCATGAAATTTCGCTATAGCTATCAGTGCATCTTCGTGATTTTCAAAATCTACAAATGTAACTCCGTCATAGCTATTTGCGCTTGTTATTGGTCCAATTTGTTTAAAATCATCAACGATAGAATAGCCACGTGGTATGTTTGCAATATATACGTTTGTAAAACCGCTTTCGACAGCAACTGCTGGGACTTTACGTTCTATCACCTGCACTGGTTGTGGTAATGATTTGACTTGTAGTTCATATAGTTTCGAATATTTTTTAGACATGCTTTGGAACTTAGGTAGCGCGAATTTCACTTCAAGTACCTCTGAACCAACCCGCATTCCATGGAAAGTCGAAATAGCGTTCAGTGCGTCGCTGTGGTGGACAAAATTGGCATAGCTTGTGCGTTAGAATGTGTGAAACTATTCAAACCCAAAGTGACCGTCATCTCTTATTGATTCTATAGCACCCATGTCTTTGAATTCTCTTCTGATGTCAAACGAGGCTGGTTTGTGGTTGATGTACACATTCGTGTATTCGCTTTCGTCAGTTGTAGAGTTTCTAGGATGAAAGTCACGTGATTTGTTACTGTTTTGCATTTTGTTTGTGTTACAAGAGTTGGCTGTTTTCTTGTAACGTAGATAAATTTACGTGCAAAACATTAGACAAAATTTCGTACAACTAGTCCCATTTAACGGCACCGTAGGTAAATTGTATATTTACATTTAAAAATCGGCATCTAGGCAGAATTTTTTCTCTTCTGTTGGCGACATTACGTTTGCTTTGGCATACTCTCCAACTCTTCTTTCAAAAAAGTTTGATTTTCCTGTTAGGGAAATCAACTCCATCCAATCAAATGGATTTGTAACATTATATTTCTTGCTGTACCCAAGCGAGACAAGTAATCTATCAGCTACAAACTCGATATATTGTGTCATCAACTTGGCGTTCATTCCAATCAAATTTACCGGGAGAGCATCGACAACAAATTCTTTCTCAATCTCTACTGCGTCTCCTACTATTTCGTAGATACGTGCTTGTTCAAGTTTAGTAAACTTGAGTAAGTTGTAGAGATGACAAGCGAAATCGCAATGCAAACCCTCATCACGAGATATGAGTTCATTGGAGAAAGTCAATCCTGCCATTAATCCACGTTTCTTTAACCAGAAAATGGCACAAAACGATCCTGAGAAAAAGATACCCTCCACTGCAGCGAAGGCAACGAGTCGCTCAGCGAACGTTGTCGCCTTGGAGTCCATCCATTTGATCGCCCAATTGGCTTTCTTTTGTACTGCAGGTACTGTATCTATTGCATTAAAAAGTCGTGTTTTTTCTTTGGCATCGTTAATGTACGTTTCAATCAGCGTGCTGTACATTTCCGAATGAATATTTTCAATAGCTATTTGAAAGCCATAGAAAGCACGAGCTTCTGGTAATTGAATCTCACCCATGAAACGCTGAGCAAGATTTTCATTAATAATTCCATCACTAGCGGCAAAGAATGCCAATACATGTTTAACAAAGTGACGTTCATTATCTGTTAGTTTTTTCCATTCGTTAATATCTTGTGATAAATCAACTTCTTCTACTGTCCAAAACGATGCTTCTGCTTTCTTGTAGAACTCCCATACTTTGGGGTGTTGAATAGGGAACAGTACGAAGCGATGTTTGTTTTCTATCAGGATTGGCTCCTGCTTCTCGTACTCGAGCATATCAATTATCATTTTTACTGTTATTTGGTATCTACAGTGGCAATAGGATAAATACTGGAAATACAAAGTAACGGTCAAGTTTTTGACTAGGCGGGAAGCTAGCTATTTACAGCTCTGTTTATTTGAACGCTCGGTAAACGTTCCAGATCTGTTGCTGAAGTTTGTCCCAGGATACGTTTTCTGGGTTGCACATGCATTCATACAGTTTGTCAAATCCTGCTCTTTGTACAGTGGAAAACACATCACGACCACCAACACTTTGACCACCTTTGAGTTGCAAATAGTCACTAAATTCTTTTGCCTTGGCAGATGCTTTCAAGATAATACTTCTTGGAATACCGGCTTTCTTGGCAACACTCAAACCATAACTCTCTGGTGATACACCTTCTATGAATCGATACAAAAACGTAACATCAAACGTTTTCGAGTTTTCGTTCACAGCCATTTGATACAACGACACAAATGGGTTGTAAAACAACTCTTCTGTCAAGTAAAAGTAGTGAGTAGAGAACAATGTTCTACATTTAACTTTTTCCGATAAGAATCTTGTCACGGCGTATGCAATTGCGTATCCATCGAATGTACTTGTACCTCTACCCAACTCATCCAAAATGATCAAACTACGTTCTGTGGCGTTGCGTAATATATTACTAGTTTCGTTAAGTTCAACCATAAATGTACTTTCTCCACTCATAATGCGATCATTTGCACCAATGCGTGTAAAAATACGATCTACTGGTGATAACTTGAAACGAGTTGCAGGAACTTTGCAACCTAATTGCGCCAATATAACAGCAATGCAATTTTGACGTAAAATGGTTGACTTTCCACCCATGTTTGCACCAGTAACAATACACGTTCTAGGTTTCTTTTCTATGAACCCATTTCGACCAACACTATCTCCCAATTTTGTGTCATTTGGAATAAACGTTCCGTCAGGAGGAATCACACACGGGTGTACCATTTCTTCCAAATCCAAACAAACACTATCAGTTACAAACTCTGGTTTGCACCACGCTCTCATGCCACTGTTACTCACCATACTCAAACTTATCAAACAATCCAATTGTGCGACTTGATCAGTAATCATTTTCCAACTCGAATACGATTTATCAAATTCCATATACGCTCGTTTGATTTCTCCTTTAATAATGACGTCTAGTTTTTCTTGTGCTGTTGCCAGCTCATCTGCTGTTTTTTGTATATCTGCAATGCGATATCGTTTGAATTTTTTCGTTTCTTTGACCATTTCCCAACCTGTTAGTTGATCTACTTTGGTTGTGTAGTTGAGTTGCACGTCAACTAGGTATTTATCTTTGACAGATGCCAGTGACGCGTATTCCAACTTTGCAGAAGGGATTTTCAACTTTTCTGCGGTGTCTACTAGAAAGTTGTCGAGTTTTTCTTGCAAGGTGATGAGTTGTTCATTGAGTTTGTCATATGTTGGATTTTTGCCATGTACAGGTCTAATTTCTGCATCAGAGCGTGCCAAATCATGATCGAATGCGTTTTTGAACGCTTCTAATTCTTCACCAATGTCACCCGTTGCTTCAATCCACTTTTCGAATAACGGTAAACTATTAATAACTTCATCGTTGACTGAGTCAACTAGTAATAACATGATTTCCCACGCATCTTCAACTCCCTTGAACGTGTCCAGCAACAACTTGATCTTCTTCACATTAACGTTCTTATCATACACGTAGTGATCTTTCTTGATACATTCCGAGTGAATTCTTCCTAGATTTCTTTCCAAGTCAGGAATCTTTTTAAATCGAGCACGAATAGTCTCAACGAGCTCAGAAGCACGTTCCAACTCTTCAATGGCATCTTGTCGTTCAATGATGTCACTAATGTTCCTCAATGGATGACATACCCAGTTTCTAAACATTCGTTGACCAAAACTTGTCGCGCAAAAGTCTAAAAATTCAATCAAACTTCCTCGACGATCTCCATCCGTACTGTTTTTCAAAATTTCCAAATTGGCTAACGTTTGTCCATCCAAAATCATTGTTTTCGCATCAACAGTTGGATCGTATTTTTTAAAATTGGCCAATGTGAAAATACTATCATCCAATTTGAGTTCTCTCAGATACGCCCACATCCCACCAAACGCACTCATTACGAGATCATTATCTTGATATTCGACAAGTAATTCTTTCAATACAGAAACAGTTGGTGTTTCAGTCACTCCCTCGAGTTCGAATCTAGTTTTACTTGCGTCCCAGAATTCAGTTCCTGCTCTTCTAGGTGATGGTGTACATTGTGGATTACGTGTAAGTAGTCTCGCACGTTTGGAAAGATTTCCACGTTCGAAAAGTAACTCTTTTGGAACAATTTGTTGAATAAGTGTTTCAAAAGCAGTATAATTGGCGTCATCGTCCAAGTATCCCAAATTAACTTCGCATGAAGCAGCGTCAACGAAACAAACTCCAAATTTGTTATCGTGTTCCTAATCGTTAGTTATAAACACGAAACATACCTTCACGCTCAGGATATAATTATTCATTGTAGAGTCGGTGATCATATCTGGATCAACTAACGTTCCTGCAGTAAAAATTTGCGTCAACTCGCGCGTGACAGCTGTTTCTTTGGATCCATATGTTGCTTTTGTCGATTTGCTTCTACTCTTTGCTTCGTTTGATGTTTCCATTTGTTCTACAACTGCGACTTTGTATCCACGTGCAGAAAATTTAGAAACCCAATGTTTGATGCTATTTTCTGGCACACCGACGTAACACATGTTTGTTTCGTCATGAAACGCCAAATCAAACTCATCTCTACCTATTTGTGCGTCACGTTCGTATAAATGATAAAAGTTTCCCTACATTGTGTTAGTAACGAGTTGTAAAACACGTACGATTTTAATGAAAACGAGCACACTGAAAATGGTACGTTTGATATCCCAGTATTGCTTTTGGAATGGTGTAAATCCAGTGTATGATGACTGTGGGATGTATAATGTTTGTGGGTCGTAGTTGGGTTCGTTTTCTTTTATCATATTTGCGTCACGAACGTTCTCCATCCAATCCCAACGCGGTTCTTCTTTTTTCTTTTCTCGCCATGTTAGTTTTGCTTTCTTTTTCGCATGTTCAGGTGATATGTAGGCATCGTCGTTCTATTTGGTTAATAAAACGAAAATTTGTACTCTTTTTCTTTTTGGTGTTGAGGTTTGCGGTTTTGGTTGTGGTTGTCTTTGTGGTGTTTTTGCAGGAGTTTTTTTTGGTGGTGGCTTTGTTGTTAAAATATATTTGAGTTTGTACATCTTTGAAGTCGTTTTCTTCTAGATCATCGTCTGTTGGATTTTGAAGTTTAGTCTTGTAGTTGAACAAGTTTGTTTGCTTCTTTGTCATGTCGGCAAATTCAAACAAAACTCGAATTTTTGTAAATAGTCAACGTGAAACTACTAGTTAATTTAAAGCACATCTTACTTGACCTTTATTGGCTGTTCAACTGCACGTGTATTTAATGTACATGGTAATAGACTTGCTTATTGTAAACAATTACGCGCTTCGCTATCGCAATGGGATTGGACTTTGTCACATGTCAAATCCAACAGCAAACAAAACTAAATCGCCGTTAAGATGAAGTTACCCAGTGTATTGGAACAGAACTCTAAACAGAAGAAGAAAGAGCATTGCTGTGGTATGTGTGATTGTTGCTGTGATTGCTTTAAGGATTGTTGCGAGACCGTTTGCGACTGTTGTTGGCCTAGTTGGTGTAATATTCAAGAGCTGTGTAAATGCTGCTGTTTTTGTTCGTAAGTATTTTAGCGATTACGTAAAGACATACAATTTCTTTCAAATGTGTACAATGTTTTTTATTTTTTGCGGACAGAGCCCTGTCTGTGCATCATCTCTAGAAGCTGTTCTTCGCGCTTCATCAATTTGCTCTCCATTTGATGCAACTCAAGCTCTAGCTGTGTGTTTCTGCTCTGTAAACTCTGTCTACCAAGCTCTACCTTCGAATGAGCATCTGCTTGGTTATCTACATTTAGCCGAACTAGATTTTTCTTCAACTGTTCTATTTCTGTTTGTTGTTTTGCAAATTTCTCTCGAAGGTCCGCATCTGGTGTTTTTCTTGGCGAAGAATTCCACTCTTTACGCTTAACAGGCGAGTTTTTTGCAAGTTCTAACTTTTGTAGCTTCAATGTTTCTAAATTTACGTGTTGAGCATCTTTGTACATTTGGTCTAGTAATGCTTTTTCTCTTACGATTACATTGTTCTCATGTACAAGTCCATTCCGCACTTCTATAAGATCAGCTTTTTCATACACTAAATTATCTCTTTCTACTATCAAATCATCAATCTCTTGCATGCTCAAAACTGTTTCGACACCTTCATTCCGCGTAATCTTATTTACTACTTGTTTCAGCGATTCCGACTCTTCTACACGATCCAATAATTCTTTTTCCAAGTTTGTTATTTTCGCATTTAACTGATTCAATTGGTATTTTAGACTTCGGTTTTCCTCTTGTACGACTACTAGCGAAGACCGGTAGGAATTTGATTCTTTTTCCAGATTCGTGTACTGGTCAGAAAGCAATTCCAATTCTGAAGCTAGTTTATCGGTCTCGTTTTGCTGATTCTCGATCGATATGTTACTCTTGTTTTGATATTCCTCCATTTGTTTCGCGAAAGCTAGTTTTAAGCGAGATATATGTAGCGCATGGTCTCCCTGTATCTGTTCCAATAAATATTCATGTTGTCGTATTATTTGTTCTAGATGAGCATTCGGTCGCATCCTAGCTATTTGTTCCATTGTTATCGGTATATGTTCTTGTGTAGAGCTTTTTTCTGCTTCTTTCTTCGTCTTAGTATGTTTGTGTTGGTCATAGGTTGTAGCCATTGCAAACGATAAACTCAACTGCGAGATACTCCACAAAAGAATACATGTCGAAGAGCTTAGTGAAAAAAGGATACTTGGGTGCGTTGAAGTTACTCTGACTAACTCCAAAAGTTAAAAAGGGAGGTAGCTTCAAGTCGAAGAAAAAGAGATGGTTCGTACTATCTGATGATACCCTTACATATTACGAGAATGAAACTGAATCAAAACAAATGGGTTTCATTCCACTGTCGGACATTATAAAGTGCGAAGTTATAGGGAATAAGGAGATTGTACTAAAGACTCAGAGCAGAGTACGATTGTCGAATACTTTAACAATAGTAGGACTATGAGCTAATAGGCGAAGTGATGTCTGAAATAGTTGACTGGCTGGAAGAAATTGAAAAGAGATTGAAGAAGCTTAAAGGTGGAACTCCGTCGTCACCAACAAAGGTAACAGGAACTGCAACTGTTTCTCCACCTTCCCCATCTTCACCAAAATCTTCATCTGTAGAAGTACCAAAAGAGGCACCTGTGAAAGTACCAAACCTCGCGCACGAAGAGTTGAAACTACTATATGAAGAAGAGCAAGAGAAAACAGAAACGCTAATGCAAGAGGTAAAAAAGAATGTCAAGCTCATTCAAGAGCTACAGCGAGCATCGGAAAAGAAAGATCAAGATTTGCTCGCATTGAAAGCTCAGTTAGATCAAAAAATGCTTCAACAAAAATCGCTAGAAGATGATGCGGCTGGAGCAAAACAAGCTCAGTTAGAATTCGCGAAAGGGAATGTCAGTGCTACGGAAATCGTGACCAAGTGGGAAATTGATTCCAAAGCACTCACTAAACTAAGACACGATCACAATGTAGCACTAGAAGAACTAGCAAGCTTCAAAGCTCGTGTGCAAGTATCAGGATACCGAGCAGATCGAGCAGAGAGAAAATTACGACAAATTCAAGAGGCACTACTAAATTAGATGTTACATTTTTATCTTTTTGTTGTGCTTACTTTTCCTCACTTTGTGTAACTTTGATCTTAAATGATCTGCCCATTCTTGAGGACCATTATACGTTCTTTCACAAATTTCGCAAGTATGCTTCTCCCACGTTTCTGTTTTTGATACTCCAGATCGTGGCTCTGTTACCAAGTACTTTTCAACATCACAATTTATCTCGATAGATGAATCCCAAAGTGAAACGGCGATAGATACACCTGCAGGAACAACCTTCTCGATCCACTCTTGTTTATCGCCACTCACTATAAGTTCGTACAGTATAGGTGGATTTAGTAACGTTGATCCTGCACTAGCCCATGTATTTCGAAACCAATTTTCTTGTTTTCTTGCATAGTTTCTAGTTGCCGTTTGTAACGATTCGATACACTTTTGTTCTTCTTTTTTGTCTTTTAAATACGTAACGAATTCTTTGAATCCAATACACTGTAAAATCCCACTCTGTAACGCAGTAGGATCTTTCTCTAGTAATTTCAAAATGCTAAATTTCTGTTCGAATTGTTCGACTTCTTGGAGTATTCCGCGTTCAATCATTTTCAATACACGTGCATCAGTTCTATTGTACAAGTTTGCGCGATCATCTGGTGACAAGTAGATGAATCGACAATCGTATCGTAACGTGTGAATGGTCGTTGTTGGAACTGCAGTAGAGTATGGAACTTGAGTGTCGTCATAGACTTGTAAATAGCGTCGAATCTTTCGAGAGTTATGTGGATGTACTTTTTTCGCAGTTTCTGGATCAACGAGGCATAACCGTTCGTATGTGTACTCGATATCTGTTTTGATTGGTTGTTCTTGTTCTATTTTTCGTTTTTTGACTAGATAGTCTTGGTATGCAAGTGCTGTATGGGTTAGATTTCGTATTGAGTTGTTGGTACCTGCGATGTAGTAATTCGTTCCTCCAACTACTATAGGCAAAATAGATTGCGCATGTAGTGCTGAAATTAGACTGTCGCAATTTTCTACGTAATCTTGTACTGTGTAGTTAGCGTTCATACTGTCTATATAGCCGAATAAGTGATGTTTAACAGTCTGTAAATCTTGTACACTAGGTTTGTTCGTTCCAATATCTAAACCTTCGAATATCTATTTTGTTAGCCCTATGTAGTGCAATAAACCTGCATAGCGTCTGCATTTATTATTTCTGCTTTAATACTATATTTCGTTCCCAATTCGACTGCGATTTGTATTGCTAGGTCGCTTTTTCCAACTCCTGTACTTCCCATCACGAAAAGAACCTTTGGTTGTGTTTGTGCATGTTGCATTTGTTTGTTACAATTCAAAGTTGCACAAGGGGTGTTTAATTATCATACAACACACTGATAGGATTACCTTTACACTTGTACACGCCAATTACTGTTCTATGCTCAATATCATAGAGAGTTACTTCCTGCTTGTTGGACCATAAAATCACTCCCGGCTCAACTAGCAGGGGAGCACATCCTTGACCTCGGTTTGTGGTAACAGAAAATCGTTTCGTGTCACCATCATACACATGGATTTCATCTTGGTTATATGAAGCGATTATGAATGTGCCATCTTTAATCTTCAAAAGTGACACTTGGTTTGTGCCTTCCACAGTTATAAAACCCAAGTGCAAAGGGTCTGCGAGCAACAGCGTGCCAGGTGATAGCTCTATTACACGTGTTTCTCGACACACATCAATATTCCTGCTTTCTTGTCCATTTTCCCAAATTGTTACAGTTCTGCTATTCGATAACACACAGATGCGCCCATCACTGAGAGATATAATGTCTTTCACAATTTTTCCGATTATTTCAAACAATAAATGCCAATCTTTGTAGATTTTGATAATCCCACCCACCTTTACTACAAATCTGCCATCTTCCAAGTACTTTGCGATCTGAATTTCTTTTGGATGTATACGTAATCTAATTTCCATGTTGAAAGTTGTTGTGTTTACTGCGTATATCGTGTTAGGTGTTACGACAAGTATCTCGTTACTGTGTTGTGTAACACAACTAGATATTCGCTCTGGGATTGTTATAGTTTTTGTTGTTTGTTTTAAAATATCTGTAATTTGAATAGAAGTTTTTCCTTCGATACATACAACTCTTCCTCTCCATTTACCTGTACGTGCTAATTTTGTTTTCAGTCGTTGGCGTTGCGTATTAATCGTGTCAAATATCGTCGTATCGGTACTAAGCAAGCAAAACGAAACGATGGGTACCAAAACAATTATACCTCTGTTGACTTTGTTTTGCATTCTTACAAATCTGTAACGGCAGACAGATGAACTCGAAAGATGTTCTGCCCCAACTTGCTCAAAACAATTTACCAGTTCTAGCCAACAAAGACCAACTTATACTCTATGAGCAAATACTTCGCGACAAAGAACTCTCAGTGCAATATGGGCCCATTTTAATTCAACAGTGGACAAACGACCTTGTGGAGAATTTTGGACACGAACTCATACTGCACATACTTTTAGACGCTGTCGCAATCCATTTTCATGACGTAAACTTTTGTTCTTTAGTTCGCGAACAGATAGAAAAAATCGATCCATTCATGGTGACAAACTTCATCTGCCACCGTTGTTTAGATTTACTCGAGCGCGATTCTTTTCGTGGAGTTTTAATTTTTGACTTTTACGTGAATAATTCAACTGTCGGATTCACTGCAGAGTCGAAGCTTACGCAACAACTGTACCAACATTTCTTCGACATGTTCCGAACAAAACAACTCACCAGTGACCAGAGGAATATTTTAAAACAATTATTAGAACAAGCACAAGACCCAACTATCCTGTTACAACTCTCGGACAACACACCATACCAAGAAAAACTCATAGACTCGTTATTTCATGATTTCGGAGATGACAATGTTAATGTGATCGCTATGAGCACTGTTCTCCACTTTGGATGCTCGCAAATGTTTACTCACATCGAGTTTTACTTTTCCATTTTCCAGAAAGAATACCCAAAAAGTTCAATTGTCCTGTACAGCATTTTTGAGAATCTATTACATGCAAATATTTCATTCTCCCCGTATTACGATCAGATTACAAGCGTGTTACCGTACCACATGCAGTTGACGGATAATGACATGTTAGTCATTGAAAGTAATCAAATTAGTGTACAAGATCGAGACAATTGTCGAGTGTTTTTGACGAACATATTTTTTTACGATCCATCGCTAAAGAAATCGTTTATTGAACAAGCATTGAACCATGTACAATCGACAAACTGGAAACAACGCGAAGCTGGTGCAATGGTACTGGGAATCTGTATGCGGCAAGCGACAGAATGCGATACTATTGTCGAAAAGATTACACCGTTGATGGATGATGATCAATCACTCGTACGATTAAGTGCATTTGAATGTTTAGCGCATGTGAGGCAATTGACATCTATCGCTCAGGTAGTATCACTCGGAATGTCACTACTACATGATCCACGCTTGTACATTTACGATGCTACAATCGAAGCGTTTATCTTATTGAATGGAACCAATATGCGAAACTTGGAACCATTTTTAAACAATTTATACAAAGAGTTACAACGCATTATCATAACTGCAGATAATAGCGTACTCTATAATATCTTTATGCTCGTTGATGATACATATCATCCGAAAAGTGCCAAAAAACAAGTCATGGATATGGTACTGAATCGAGCTGCGGAACTATACTTTCAAGAGCAAGGTGGTACAGAGTTACTGCATAACATACTTGATAGTGTTGAAACGATTGATACCATTGGTGAACAATTGTTTATTTATTCTATGCAACACGTACACGACGTAATAGAGATGATCAGGATCACTGGAACAATTTTTGAAAAATCACATGTAGAGTATTCTGTACTATGTGAATATAATGTTTTAGAATACTTGAAGAACAATGATGTAGGAGTGGATGTAGCGATATCCATGATGATCTCGTTGATTAAAGGACCGTCAAGTATTCAAATAGTGATTGATCAATTAGATGATTGGGTAACACTGATCAACAGCGATCCCATGCAATCAAGGAATCATGCTTGGTATGAACTAATCGTGCGAGTGGAAGAGGCTGTTTTGGAGCCATATATGGATCAAATCGTAGAATGTTTCAATGGTGGAGAAGAAGGATACTGTAAACTTGTTATGGCGGCACTGGCGTATTTGCCGTCGATGTTGGAGGAAAATAAGGACGATTTGGAGCCGCTTATTGACATTGAAAACGTGTATGATATGAGCTACAAGGATGCTGTGATCTTTGCAAAAACATTTTCTAGAGCGTTGCAAAATATCAATGCGGTGTCTGGTGCTTTTGAATCGCACTACGACAAGTATGTTGCATTTGTAACAAATCATTTTGCATACAGCAACTTGGATGATGTTGGATTGGACATCGGGAAAACAGTGTCGTTATACAAGCAATACTGGACAGTAGATACACCACCGTTTATCATGGACGCTACACGACTCTATAATTCACAAGGAAGACGCCAGTTACTCTTGCAAGACTGTACCACTATTCGATTCACTGATGTGATCATTAAAATTTATTTATAGCCCACAGTACTTTGTAAGGACATTCATACTTTGCAACAATACATTTTAGATCAATGTCGTACAATACAAACATTTGATCTTTTGTTTGCCATCCTAGTACACCTGGTTTTACAACAAACGGCGTCACATTGCGTGTTCCAGGTAAAGCGTACGCGTATTTCTAATCTTTATGAACAATGATTTCGCTCTCGTGTCCTACTGCAATTGTACCGTCTCGAAGTGAAATAATGCTCCAAATCATCTTGTGCTCGTCCGAGAAATCTAATATTTTTGTGGTAAGCGTCGTCAAGTAAATTGCAAATACTACTTCTCGAGAATCGACCAGTGACGTAAGTATAATATGGTCACCATCATCTTTGTTATTGTTTGGTTGGCAAAAAGTGTTGTAATATTTTAATCGAAAATTTTTATAAACAATGATTTCGCCCTCGAGCCATTTCCTGGAGATTTCTTCACTAGTGTACACCATTGCACGATCAACCATCATGTCAATAACATAATTTAATAATATTTGTCAAACGAGTGCAAAACCTGAGCGTGTTTTTTCATAAACTCTTTGTCATCTCCTCCTGCCGTAACTTTCACCGCTTCTCGTATCCTTTGCAACCACTTCTTTCCTTTTTGCACTTGTCCAGCTTCGAAATAGCTTTGTGCTACGTGTAAACCAGTATCCACCAACACTGGACTCCATATCTCAGCATCTGTTCCAAATCCATACAAACTCATCATGTACTCGTACGTTTCAGCAGCCTTCAAGAATTGATGCGTAAACATGTACTTCATCGCAAGTGCAGACAACGGTAGGAACAACTCAATCTTGTACGTACTTCTATTCGCATCTTTGTATGTCTTTTCCATCAATGCAACAATCTTTTGTATCTCTTGTATTGCTTGTACATCTGAAATACTGTTCGTTCGCAACTTGTCACGAATTTCATTTTCAAACTTTTTCATAGCAAGCGCACGAGTTTGTACAGATAAGACTGGTTCACTACGATCAACAACACAAAGATCACAGTCACAAACAAAGTTATGTTTTGCCATTTTTCTTGTACGATCGGCGTAATTGTCATTTGGAGGTACATAAGACATGGTCAACTCTGTTCCATTTGGTATATTTCTCAACGCTCGAATCACCATAAGATCACCGATAAAGTATCTTGCACAGTTTCCTTTGCATGAGTGATTCATGTATGATGGCATAATATACAAAGCACTAGGTTCTTCGCGTTCTTCGATCTTGGATGGACCAGCAGAGAAAGAGTTCATAGAACAAATATCAGAAACTCTAAACGCGTCCAGTGATAAGTTGTCACCCTCTAGTTGTGGATCTACTTCACCACGATGAAAATTACCATCATACAGCGAAAAGAATTGTTGTGATAGTTTTGGATTGTGTAACACCTTTTGTACAATCTGGTTGACAATGGATACTTGAGTTCCAGTTTCAGTCAAACTTCTTACAGTGTTCATTTGGAATAGTGTACCTGCTTCTGAAGGGTAACTTATCGCAAATGGTTTGGATAAGAGCAATAATTCTCCTTTTTTGACATCTCTTGTTGCTACAAGTCCTCGGCCACGTCCTGTTACGTTTGCAACTCTAACGGTCCTACAAATGATGAGTGATCCAATCTTGGTGTCTCGCTCTCTTTCTCCTCATCGAACATCTCATCAAAGTCATACTCGCCATTCTGTTCACGAACGCGTTGTTGCGCCTTTTTATGCAAAAGTAAAGCCTCCTTGTTTGTTGGATACTTTTTCACAACGCGTTGTAGGTACTCTATAGACTCTTTGTACTCTTCTAGACCATAAAGAGCCATTGCACATCTGTAAAGTGCTTTTTCGTTATCTGGATCATTTTCTAGAACCTGCAGAGCATCTTCTTGCGCTCTTTGGTAGTGACCTGCTTTTAGATGTGACGCAGCGCGATTATTGTACAACGTAGTACAGTTATCCGGATGTTGTTTGATCCCTTCTGTATACGCTCAATTGCCAACAATAATCTACCTCGCTTGAAAAATTCGTTTCCTTTTGTTCGCCACGCTTCTTCCGATAGCGTTTGTTTTGCTCTTGGCGCTCCAGTTCTCCATTTTGTTGAAGATACTATTGGATCATCACTTGATAAACGTATCAAATCTGTAGGGTGATCCACGCGAACGGAGCATCCTCCTCTTGCTGTAATTTTAAAGTATGGTTCTCGTATGGCAAAATACATTCCATTGGGAAGTAATTCCTCTGGATAGATACCATAGTCACATGAATAAACTGATAATGGCGTTGCTGTGCCTGTTGGATCTTCGATGATGGATAATACACCTGTACTTTTGTATGCATCTGCGATTGTTCTGCATAGTAGGTATCTTCCACGATGTACAGTCTCGCTTAGTAAATCTTTAATATCTATGCGTTGAAGGGATGATAGTGGAGTTGTACATGGCGGATACACATTGCAGAGCATTGATTGTTTTAGTCCGAATTGATTCTGCTGGCTCATATACTGTCGCCTTTGTTGATTGTGTCCTTCTAGTAGCATGTTTCTATCGGGTTGTGATATCTTTTTGCCTTGATTTTGTTTGTTCAGATCTACGTTCGCCATTGCTGTTTTTAACAGTCTCTCAATGTCATTCTCCATGATGTTTTAACGTGATAAGATGAGCTCTTGTTTGTTTTCCTCTGTCGTTTACAATTTGAAAATTGAAACTTCAAATTGCACCAAACATGCAGTTCGGACAAGATGACCCTGAAACTCGTAAACGAAAACTACAAGCTGTAAAAGCAGCGTCACAAAAGCGCAGACGTATCCAATTATCAGAAAACCAAACCAAGACAACATTCATACCTCTAACTACCAATCAAACTTCGAACGAACCAGATATCGTACAAAAATCTGATACAGACGGTGTCTTTTTGGAAAAAGAGTTTGGGCCAGATGATGAAATCGTAGAAGCTCTTTCATCTGATCTTTTTTCTACTACTAATTTGGCCATGCAGAAACTACGAGGCATGTTTCCATCACAACTACGACAATTACGCTTTGAAGAAAACAATTTTAAATTCTTTATACCTCCAGTTATCATGCGCCACATGCTGTATGCCATGGTTGAAGATCGAACTGAAGTTGATCGACAGATCGACGAATATTTGCAAGAAAATCGCATACGGCAGTTCCAACTCATTACACTTGGTCGCGATGCCATTGGATACGTCTTCACACAAGATTATTTGGACACTGCAAAAAAGATACTCGCTGCGCATCGCGAAAAAGAGGAAAAACTCAAACAAGCAGAAGAAAAAGATTTGGACGAACGAACAAAACGATTACGACAACAACGAAAAGAGTCTGAATCAAAAAGTGGAAATACTATCGACAACGTCAAGACAACACTAGAGTTGGAACAAATCATCGTCGATCGCTTCGAAAAGGATTTATTACCAAACTATCGAGATCCATTCATTTCCAAAGAACAAGTAAAAACAGTACTAGGATGTCAAGACAAGCATTTGAACATTTTGATGAAAATTGGACTTTTTACCATCCGAGATGCAAACTCGTTTTGGTTTGGAATTCCCAACGTTGGTGTATTTTTAGATTTTCTAGTCAAAGGTAGAGAAGAATTAGTTAGTTGGTTGAAACGAAAAAAATACAAAGAAATGATGTTACATACTATGGAATCAAGTGTCATGAAAAAATCACCACTTGGGAATTTATTTCATGTACGAGATTTATTAGGAAGTGGAGGTGCGGAATGTATTATGACGAGTAATGGAGCGATGATTGCGTTGCGAAATAAAAAATAAATTTATAAAAAGCACAAATGGTTGTGATCTTGTGGGTAAGAGTAAGTAGCGACTATTTCTCCTGTTACTACTTTTCGTATTTGAATGCTTTTTGCCATCGGAATGGCAACTAGATTCTTTCCAACTTCGAGCATTCCTACTTGTGATGCAGCCGTCCATGAAGACAACTTACAACTTCCTGAATACACCTCAACAACATTATCTTTTCTTACGACAACTATCAACCCATTTGACATTAAAAATAGTTCTCTAATGTCACATCCAACTTTAAACTTTAGGTTCACCGTATCAGTACTTAAATCCCAGGTGTGTATCTCATCTTTACATGTAAGTATCAATACACCAGGAGTCAACTCCAACATAATTTCGTTTCTTTCGAGTTCTCTTGGTGTATATTCTTTTAAAACGTCAAAGAAGTCTTGCGAATACCTTCTTGCGGAAAAATTTTCAAGCACAAAAATTGTCGAGTCGTGTAATAACACTACTTGCTTGACGTAATCACCTATTAACCTTACGGCGCTTGAAATAGGATTCCAAAGTATAATTCTTTCACTATTAAACAAAATGTCACCATTGCGCAGCTCACTAAGTTTAGATAACTGCGTCGATAAAGACTTGAGCCTATTTCCAGTTTTGTCGTAATAGTGATACATAAAATCATTCCATTCTATGTGTAAGGTGAGAACAAAACCTCCGTTGGTAAGAGGCGTAATTTTCGGTATAGTTTCTGAAAATAAATCAGTGTCGGTGAGCATTAGCTCTGTTTGTTGTAGAATTATGTTGTATTTAAAGATCATCCCGTTACTCTCATGCATGACAGAGCCACTCCATTCGAACGTCTCTGAACTTAATTTTTTGGAAAGATGTGAACATAAGATTGGTACAGTGTGCGACTCCACATTTACACCGCCACAAATGAACGAAACTAGTAACAAGTCACACTTTGTTTCCGTTGCTTTGGTTTTTGAGATTTCTGAGGCTTTTGTGAATTGTTCTTTTGTTGCATATGTTTTGTACCACTTTTTTAACCTGTTCGTCATTTGGTCAGCCAACCTGGCGGTCTGCCAAGTTGTATTGTAAAGTGGCAAACTTTTCAGACACTACGGTCCACCACCGAGTATAAACGCAACGAGTGGATTGTCATTTTGATAATAGTTAACCGGTTTCACAGTACAGATCAAGAAGTTTATATTTAATTAGTATGTGGTAACAGTGGTGATTTTTCTCCGTAGGCATGCTTTCGTGAACATCGTTTGATGATCCATTCCAACGTTTTAATCGTCAAAATATAGATGTCTAGCTCAAAAGCAGCTAAAGCTTCGATCAGTGGTACAACTAACGATAATCCAATCGAAACATACGGTCTAATTGTTAGCAGAGCAAGAAACTTACTTGACAAATGCTATGCCAAACGCAATCGCATAAATGATTGGTGGAGCACTGATGCGAAGCACACCAAGTGCAACAAACTTTTTAGGTACTTTCTTCAACAAACCCTTGTATATCGACAAGAAGAACACCCCAAAAAGTAGAACGCCAATCACCACTAGTAACAAGTTGTATGAAGCTGCAGCGATTGGTAAATCAGGATGTTTACCGACCAAATCTGTGGTAAATGGAATAAATGTAACAGCAGCTAAAAACAAAACATTTGCAAAAATGAACAAACGATTCGTTTCATGCATACCTCTCATCAAATAAACATGACTTTTCCAATAAATTCCTGCAACGATAACACTAATGAAGAAACTAATATACGTAGGCCACAAATGGTTTGAAATCAGTTCATGACCTAGCTTTTTGTTCAACTCATCAGAAGATATGTGTCCGTGTGGTTTATGTGGTGCGTGTAGCTGCAAAATCAACACAGTAGCGACGATACCAAAGATAGCATCGGCATAACCTTTTAGACGTTCGATGATCAACTCGTGGTATGCATGTGAATCCAAATACAAGTTTGTCTTACGTTGCTGCGCTGCAGACATCTTGTTGCATAACTTTCCCTTAAGAATAAAGAACAATAACACTTTGTTAATCACTTGATAAACATCAATGCCAAACACGCCTAGAGTGTAGATACCAGTCATGAAAGCTATTATAAGATAACTCGCTAGTACACTCGCAGGTGCAGTAGCTAGCGCTATTGCGTAACCAACCAATGGCACGATGAATCTTATCGTAATGATGATTAACGATTGGTTTGGCAGTACATCGGGACCATGAATATATTTTCTGCGATGAATTGCGTATAACCAAATGATTAGCATGGGTAAACCAATCAATAGTAAATTTCCATGGAGTAGTAACGCGCCGTATAGTTGTCCGTACCATTCGGAGGCAACACTCACTGTGAAAGGCATGAATGATATGAAAATTAAGTGTGTAACGTTGAGAATTGCGATGGTTGAATCTGCACCTTGTATAACTTGGTTGTTAGTTCGTTGAGAATTGTTTTCGTACTTGTGAATAGAAACGTATGTGCAGACCAGTACATAGCCAGCATTATGTTTATCGCGACGATAGATAATAGTTGTGGGTATAGGTTAATAATGGACCTAGTTAATTCTTCTTGCGATTGTCCTTCCTGTCCAGGTACTATTGATTATTAAAAACTAATAAAATAGTTACCGCGCAAATCGACTACCAACAGAGTTATCGCAACTCCTATAACACCATCACTGATTACTCGAATTCTATTCACTTCTATCGGCGATTGAAATGTCTTTGCTTCTACGACTACCGCTTCTGTCTCCTCTGTTTTGATATTAATGTTCTCATCGAGCGTGTCCAGACTTTCTGAGCTATCTGTACGCTGGAGGCTGGACAGATCGCCTGCCACTTGCATTCTCTACCGTGTTAATCGTTTGTAAGTTTGTTTGCAAAGAACTGCTAAAACATGACGCTTTAGCAATATGACGCTGCACAATTCGTGCTACGTGGCATAAAATTGTCATAAAATATCCGACAAATAGAGTGTTGCATTCTGATGGCACATACATTTGGTGATAAATAAAATAATTTATTGTTTTGCATAGAGGTTTCTTCGATGCGACATTTAATTCTTTTTTTTTAGAGTTCATCTGGTTTTCCGCCAGTTCCCGTTGCTTTTTTGTGTTGATAGAGGTCGCTGAAGTAATGATACTGGCATACCTATAATGGTCAAATAGTATTCAATGAACAAACCTTATTCCACCCTTTTTGTAGATATTCCAATTTGAACATATGCTCCCGACGTAAGCTGAATCGTAGCCGATTGGTTACCGAATTCTCGCACCCTGACAAGCAACATGAACATTGAACATTTGGGTCTTCCGTTACCGCAACACTCGCAATAGCTGTCATTTTCTTTCTTCCACACGCCTGCTTCTTTTTGCTAATCTTTGGTTCAGGTGTTCTCATCACCTTTGCTGGTGTTT
>JAESGV010000278.1_pt1 | contig 23774 bp, 24 predicted proteins | sample 9269781 | NCBI WGS metagenome assembly JAESGV01 (sample SAMN15741586, study PRJNA653496) | algae metagenome | isolation source: Tildeniella torsiva UHER 1998/13D and co-occurring heterotrophs from... | place: Slovakia: Slovak Paradise National Park, Hrabusice, Kosice Region | collected 2000-01-01
TACTGTCTGAGCTGGAGTCAGTACCGATATCTACGGAGAATTTCATGTTGCCGTTGACATTTTTGACCGAAGAGTGCACAGCATATTTCCCAGTTGCATCATTCAACCATATTTCAACTGCAGTACCGATTGGTAACAACTTGGGAATCTCAAATGCAACAAATGTTTGTACACCACCTATCAAATAACTTGGATTCAAACAAACTCCTTTTCTTCCTGCTTCTGATTGTCCAAACGAGTTGGTAAGTTCAATATGGTCACTAACAAGCTGTATTGATGCATTTCCTGTATTTCCAGGAATAGAATTCGCCGCATCCATATTCACGCGACTTCCGCCAGTAATTGTATCGAAAACAACATACGAAGCAGATGATGTTTGCATGTCAATCTCACATTTCCTACCCAACGTCTTCGGTGAATGGCACTGACATTCATCCTGTCCAACGCACACTCCTGCACCACTACATACATTACTGCTTGACGCGGCAACATCATAGCATGACGTTCCAGGAGATGCGGTGGTAGTCCGTGCAGGAGTAGGTGAAGATGTTGTGGGTGTATTTGTGCTTGTTGCGGGAGCAACAGTGCTTGTAGTGGGAGCGATTGTAGATGTTGGAGCATTTGTTGTGGGAGAAGCTGTGCTAGTGGGCAAGGAAGTAGTTGTTGGCGTAGGAGTTACCGTTGTTGGAGTAGCTGTACTAGTTGTATGTGTCTGTGTTGGAGTTGGTGTTGGAGTATCAGTAGTGGTAGTAGGTGGGGTGGTTGTTGGAGCAGATGTACTAGTAGTTGGCGTTGCTGTTGTTGTTGGCGTTTCGGTGGTGGTTGTTGGAGTAGGGGTTGGTGTATCAGTAGTGGTAGTAGGCGAGACAGTTGTTGTTGGAACAGAAGTACTAGTTGTTGGTGTTTCTGTAGGTGTTGGAGTATCAGTAGTAGTGACAGTCGGAGTAGGCGTTTCAGTGGTGCTCGTTGGGGTAGGAGTTGGTGTGTCTGTAGTGGTTGTTGGAGTAGGAGTGGGAGTGTCTGTTGTTGTTGGAGCAACTGTACTAGTAGTAGGAGTATATGTTGGTGTAGGTGTTTCGGTGGTGGTTGTTGGAGTAGGAGTTGGCGTATCAGTAGTAGTAGTGGGTGAGGTGGTTGTTGTTGGTGTTTCTGTTGGTGTCGGAGTGTCAGTAGTAGTTGTTGGAGTAGGTGTTGGCGTAGGAGTTGTAGTAGACCCTAAATAGTACTGCATATTACCACGAACAGCTATCGACTTAAACACCTCGTTACTCGTTATTTGTGCTGGTGTAGCAACGGATGTGGAGCCTCTTCCTAATTCTAAATTTACACCTATCGATCCCCAAGTGTACACTTTTCCTGATCTAGTGAGAGCTACACCTGTAAATCTATTTTGTGAAGCGCTCATCAACAGAGAGACAGCTGTGATAAACTCTCCCTGTAGATCTATAGCTATTGGTACACCAGATGCCGTTGAGCCACCTAACAGCTCCCCTATACAATGTTAATCATCAAAGATGATGTACCTGTATATCCCCACCCATAAACGTTTCCTTCATTTGATAATACTATTGCAGTGTAGTATTCTACTGCTATTGCTACGATAGTCTTTCCAGCCATTGCTGAAGATGAAAAATTTAAACGCACGAATTGGCCTACGCTTAGTCCAGAATTATAAAAGCACGGTCTGGAAGTATTGGTACTATCTCCTATGAGTTGAAGGCCGTTAAATTTTCCTGTAAAGTATATGTTATTATCAGTCCCTAGCATCAAACTATGATGTACGAAAGGAGATGATGTTGTAATTGCTACTGCAGGTGTGTTATCATCTACCAGTGATTGTTGTGGAGTCGCAATCATATTGCTCAAAGGTAAACCAAGCTGTCCATATGAATTTGCACCTAAAATGTTAATATAATAGTCGTTTCTGTTACCTAGACCTAGAATTGTGCCGTTACTGAGTAGGAACAATGAACCATCTAGTGTAGAGCTCATATCAATTACACGAGTATCTGATGATATTCCAAGATCAATAACCACTGGCGTAAAGACAACTGACAAACTAGGGTTTATACCACCTATCTAGTGTTAGTAGCTCTATCAATCTTACCAAAAGTGTTAATTCCCCAACCATAAATTTGTCCTGTACTATCAATAGCATATCCGCCTGGGTAGTTAATTGATCCGTAAACAATGTATGGATTGTTGGGAAACTTCACTCGATAGGGTGTAGTCATCATTTTTTCTGTAGTTCCAAACGCCGTTTGAGCGTATGAAGAATCACCCAAAGTGTACAAGTTTCCGTCAGTCACAAGTACGTTGTTCATGTTACTGTGAATCGCTATCGAACCTGTAGTCATGTTTGGTGCAGTATAAGCCATCTTTACTGCTACAGTTCCTGAGGGAAGAATTTGTGTAGTTGCAGCTCCCATTGTGTCACCCGAAACAGATCCACCTGTAGTTGCTATTTTACCCCTATATTGTTATATTTCCTTTCAACGTAACGTACCATATGTAAATTCCTCCTCCGCTACGAGTTGCAAAAAGCGTATTGACACCTATTGCAACAGATGTAACGTCACTTGGTAGCGGCATATAATTAGGATATGCAAGGACAGTTGCTGTTGCTTTATATTTTACTGCTGTAGTGGGTGCTCCGAGTTGTGATTGTGAATGTTTGCCCCAAATATAATAACGATTATTAGAGTCTTTCATCACTCCAAATATAGGACTTATTAAAACTTTTGTGATTGTCGCATTTTCTATATCGTTTCCTAACGCTCCAAAGAGGTCAGGTACATATCTTGTACCACCAGACAGTAAACCATTTCCCAACTATTTTGTTAATGTTTGTAAAGATACTCACGAGATAGTTAGTCGCTGCTCCCCAACTATACAACCTTCCTGTCGAGTTTGTGGCAATAACTGCTTGTTGACTAACTGCAATTGCTGTAACATTTTCTAAATTTGTTGCTCGTGCAGGTGAAGTGATAGGAATTATAGTATTCGTTGCTAAATTTCCACATCCAAAACCAATGCTATATACTCCCCATCTACAATTGTGTGAGATGCTATATAATGATACTCACACCCAAACAGTTCCATCAGCAAGAACAACCCAATTAGATTTCAGTCCCGCAGCAATATCAACTACCGGAGTTGTAAATGTTTTCTCTTCAAAATTGTGCCAGGCATCAATTGCTCCAGGAAGTTCTCCCTTAAAGTTTACTCTGTATACAAGTTAGTAAAATCGAATTAATGTTACCCTGAGAGATAAAGAGATCCAACTGTACTCAAACAGGCAATATGAGCATCTCCCATGGAACATTTTTTAACAGGTCCTGGTGTTGCAATAAAAGTTGGAGTGGAGACACCAGTTCCGAGAATTGATGCTCCCGCGCATCGTGAAACTCCGTTAACGGTGCTTGTACAACCACTACATCCACACAATCCAGTTCCCCTTTCAAATTAGCTTTGCTTGTACAACTTACCATACTATAATGTTAATTACCGTGCTTTATAACGTACCATACAAATTCCCAAGGTCATCAATAGCAGCTTGTAGTTTTTGTGAGCAGGCAATGCTTTCGAATTTTGTTGCTCCGGATTGGAATGTAGGAGTTATTTGAGCATAACTCGTTGGATATAAACTAGTCGTTAAAATTAATAAAAGCGTACGCGAATAAGCGTCCATCAACTGTTAACGCAGGTCTTTGTGATACTACTGCGTTGGTTGCTATCGTTTCTCTCGTTGAGCAGATCTCTGAGAATGTTTCAGTGATTGTTGGGTGCGCCATTGGATAAAACAGGTCTATAATTAATAATTAAACATGAATACCTGGATCTTTAGTTCCCACTCCAAGGGAGCCATACGTATTATCTCCCCATGACATAGGGTCTCCACCAGTGGTAACAGCAATAGGTGCGGCTTCTAAAAATGCTACATGTAACAATAACAACAAAGCTTGTCGGAGCCTACACATTACCATAAAACAGTTGACTTCTTGTTTATTTCTCAGGTTGTCCTCCTTGAAGCTAGAGCATAATATGTAAATCCATACGTTTGCATTTTTTTGCAGCGATGTTTGACATCTGCATTACAACTAATCAATTAATTTATTGATACACTTTATTAAAGTAAAAAGAGCAATAAAGTCTGCCTGTGTTTTTATTATAATTTAAAAACATATAAAAATCTTTCAGTTATTTTAATTTTATAACTTAAATATATATACAATTATTTTTTAAATTTAATATTATTTGCTTATTAAAATTGTTTATCAAAAAATAATATAAAAAAGATAAAATAAATTGTTTTTTTTAATTCTTGTAATAATAGATTTTTAAAATTATTTTACATAATAAATAAACTATTTTAAAATTAACTAACAATAAAAAATATAATATTAATATTTATGTCGTTAAATTTATAATAATAATAATATTATATAAAAAGTATCCTTTTTAAGCAACTTTAATATATTTTGTTATAATTGCATTTTATAATATTTAATACATGCAATACAAAGCATATAAAATGAACCATATAACTATGAATCAAACACTGATATGTTATATTGCCTACACCTTTTAGCAACAATATAACTAATATGTTGCAAAATATGTCATATTACACAAGTGAAAAGTCCATTATAATCATTTTTAAATGATTTTTATTAAGATATGCAAGCAACTTGTTTGTATTTTTACTAATAATTTAAAAAAATGTTTTAAACAAGTGTTTATACCCTTTAACAGTTAAGTTAGACATGCAAATATAACCAACAACAATACTTTCTTGCAACTCTTTATTGTATACAACAAAGTTTATTATGTGCAGATTATAGTTGAAGTCATATTTAACATTAATAAATAATGCTTTACAGCTTACAATAATAAAGCTATATAACAGTGTTTAAAAGTGAATAATAATAAAATCATCAGTTTTATAATAAGATAATTATATGGAAATAATATATCAATACAAGTTACATCAAGAAAGATTTCTATTAAAGTTAATAAAATGTTAAATAAACTAATCTTAATTGTCTTTTTTTATTTCTTCTAACAATTACACAATAATTTTCTTAATAAAAAGAATTTTAAATATTTATTTTATATAACACTTTTAAATAACACTATTATAAAGATAACACAGTTTGTTTTTATTAATAAAAGTAAGACATAATTATAATGCAGGTGTATCATTAAATAAATCAATCCCTCTTAATAGTTATTAGAAAACAACATTAAATTAACAGTAATTGCTTATTTAATTACCAAATAAGCTTTTAAACTAACTTAATAATGAATAAGAAGTTTATAACTATAAGTATCATAAAGATATAAAAATTAAAGAAGGTTATCTTTTTCAATCCAATAATATATAGTAACAAAGCATAAAGGTTTATTAATCAATTATTTGCAAGTACATATGTGAGTAAAGTAAGGTAGTATTAAACTATGATTATTAGAGCAACACTTTACCTTAATACTAAAATTACACACTATTTTAAAATTATAAAGTATAGCAATTTTGTTGTTTGCTTATAAGTTCTTATACATAAAACCTTAACAGTCAGAGATATTTTACTTTTATTACAATTAATTTATTATTACTGCTTTTTATTGTTTAAATTATGATATAAACAAACTTACTTACTTTATTAATACTTTACTAAAAAGTTTAAATCTTTTTTAATAACAGATTTAGCATTAATGAAATCATATTAGTTAAGGTTACTTATAAGAAGTTATCAACATTTAACAACTTAAAACAAATGATATTTTTTAATTTGTTTAATATATATACCTATATAATCTTTCTTGCTTTGTAAAAGTTTGCAAGTTTGGCTAGTGCTGTTAAAATAACAAAAAACAAAGAATATTTTAAGTTAAATATAATAAAGTTAAAACATTTGAGATTATTACTACAACTATTATTATTGCATTAAATGCTATCTGCTTTTTATACAAATCATTTAAATATAAAAATAACATTTGTTCTAAGTTAGATAAAATCTATATCAAACTATCTTCATAAGAAATATAACAAAGCTAATATTAAAAGTAACATGCCTAATATAACTGTTAACAGAAAATATAAGGTTAATAGTGTTATTGCTATTTAAGTTGAATATAACCAAATATTAATAGACAGATACATATATGTTAGTTTAATAAAATGTTTTATAAAAGTAAAAGAACTGTTTAATAGTTTTAAATATATATCATTTATTATTAATAGCATTGCAACACTTTCAATACTAGTTAATATATTACTTATCAATATAATGTTGTTATTGATGGCAAACCAGATATGCAAGCTTTGAACTCTTATATTTTAAAGGAGTATTAAATAAGTTAAAACTAAGTTTATTTATTACAAGTAACAATTTTGTAAAAGTAACTTTAACTAACAACTTCTTTTGCATTAACAAGCTGGTTTATTTTATTTTAACTATTGGTAAATTGAGTACTTGTCATATATTTATAGTATTTAATTTTAAAATACTTATTGTTTTGATTGAAAATGATGTTATGTAAGACTTCAAGCTAAATGTACCGGATTTTACCTCTATTGATATTGTTACTTATACTATTATTGTTATTGTTGGAGTTATTCCAATTTAAACTGTAATTCTTTTTAAACAAGTTACTATTACTAGTTTAATAATAGAAATGCTATTTGTTTTAAGTATAAATGCCGTTTTTAGGTATAATACTCACTATTACTAATATTAAACCTAATCTATTTAAGATATGTAATATAAACACTTTGATTTAACCAAAGAACCTTAAGCAATTAGGTTTTATTTTAAGTATTTTCAGCTTTTTCTGCATGTTTATACCTTATTATATTAAATTAATACTGCTATTGCTTGTTATAAAAGATAATTATTAATAAACTTTAACTAAAAAAGCTACTGGTAATGTTGAAATTTAAAACAAATTTATAAATGTTTTTGCATTATATATAAATGCTAAAATTCACTTTAATCTATATGTTACATCTTTTAGTTTTATATTTAAATGTAATTCATTTTTTCTACAAAGAGAATATTAAAGCTAGCTTTATATTATTAAAGATATTTTTAATTAACTATATTGGCTTTTTTGCTTATAATAACAAAATACAATATTGAAACAAGCAAAACTTGGTTTGTATAATGTTTTATATATTAAACATATTAAATGCATTAAATATATTATAGCTTTTAACATATTAAACATGTTAAACATATTAGATACATTAAACAACTTATTACATGAATATAAAAGAATTTATTTAAATAGAAAGATCTGCATTATTTTTAAACTTAAAAAGGTTATTTTTTGTCCAATATATATTATTTAAAAGTTTAAGGCAAATATAAATCATTTCCTCTTTATTGTTTTTTTATAAGAGAAACAACCATAAACTGCAATTATTTGTGAAAAATAATTAACTTATCTAAAAAGTTTAATTTCTATATTTAATATATCTAGCATATTTAATGTATCTAACATATATAATACATTTAATTTTTATAAATTAACCTTTAATCATACTTATTATATAAAGATACATGGAATTCATTTACTACCTTTTAAATCTTTGTATGCTCTTATTTTATATACTTTAAATTGTTAGTATGTGTTTTAAAAAAATTACTATATACATAATACTTTTTTATTTTATAATTTATAGTTTTTATCACTATATAAATAGCTGTAAGATTATTATCTAGCTTTTCTTTAAAAAGTATTTATAAGTTTCTATTTTTTAAGTATAGAAATAAAACTTTAGTATAGTAATAATCAACACTTTTGTATCTTTTATCAAACATGATATAATTCATAAAATGTAGTAAAAAAATTTTATAAATATAGTTTTCTTTATTAAAAAATACTGTTATATTATTTAAAGCTCTTTTATAACTTAATAAGATATATAAGATAACATTAACAGGAGTATATGTAATAAATACAGTAAATATATGTTTTACTTTCTTTTTTAAATAAGTACTTTGTTTTATATGTTTTATTAATTAAAATTTATTATTTAATACTATGAAATTGTCTAAAAAACAGATTCTGTTTGCCACTTGTAGAATCCTTTTAAACATATTATACAGAAAAATAAAATATTAAATAAAGAAAAGCAAATTTTTATTCTTTAATATCTTTATTTAGTTTCACATTTTGCGTAAGTGAACCTTTAATAGCATTAAATTCCTTGTTGTGTTCCTTGTTGTCATCCTTTTTCTTTTCTTCTTCAATACGAGCACGTTTCTTTAGTTTACCTCTCTTCTGCTTTGAAGTTTTGGTATGTACATACTTGTGCTTGCGTAATTTTTACTTGAAACTTGGCGACTTTTGCATCTTTTTGGTGACTCTCTCTGATGTTTTTAGCTTTTCAACTGGCATCTCGTTTGATGCACCTTTTCCTTCATCAAATGGTGGTGGAACCCTTTGCAATAGTTTGAAGCCTCTTACATGCCTTCATCCAAGTTTATATGCCGTTTGAAGCAAGCAATCATATCCTTCTTGATGTAATGTGGCACGTTCAGATACCCCTTTAAGAGATGAGTACTTGGCGGAACTTTATCTTGGATAACTTGCACCTGTAGCTGAAGCATAATATCTACAACTTGTTTCATTATTGCCTTGATTTGCAGTAATGCCTGGTATATATCTAAATAATTGCTTTAGTTTCTTGGCTTTTCTACATTGGATTAGACTAAAATAATATTTGATAATGCTAAAAATAGAAGCACCTTTAACAATAAGCGCTTTTCTATAGCTCTTTAACGTAGCAGTGTCTTTTGGGTCAATAAGTTAAAAACTGACCACATAATCACTGTTGCAGCATCAACAACATGACAAACGTACATATTTCAGTGTGTCTCACTTCTATTGTTGAGGAAGATGTAAACAGCATTCTGCTTGTAGTCGTACAAGCTGTTGGAAAGAAGCCTCCTTTCGCTTTTGAACAACTTTAAATACTGCTTAACATACGCTAATAAATCGTAACTGCTAATATAGAATTGCTAAACATTAAATAAAGAAATGAAATCTTACATTTAGTATGCCATCTGCTGACAATGTTATAAAAGTATTCAACAAATTGCTATTAGCAAACATGTTACCTTTCAAACAATTAAAATTAAAATGAGAGACTTTATGAGCTCTAACTTGAATGTACTTGTTGCTGTTCAAGTACTTCAACAAAGGTGTTTCATTCTTATTAATTTAATGTCTTTTATACTTTTTTTTCAAGTTGCTTGTACAAGTTACAGTCAGACAAAGCATTTTGAAATACTTTGGCTTAACCATCATACAAATTGGATGGTGCTATCTCACACCAGTACAACGCAGGAAACTGAGCGCAAATCATGAAAATGTCTTGAGCTTGCTTTACAGTAGAGTATGATACTCCATAAATGAGTTTGATATATTGTTTCCATGTCATCTTGGTGGCACCTTTTATGTTTGCTACTTTTAAGCTACAGTATCCTTCTTTGAAGTGCTTAAACTTGTTCACGTACGCTTTTTCTAATACAGCCATACATCAAAGCTTAATTATTTTTGTTACAAAGATCTTTGTATTAGCTAAACAGATAAGGTTGCCTCGCTCTTCATCATCCAGCTTATCATCTCTGAGTTGACAAGCAAGATTGATAAACTTGGTGTCACAAACATCCTTCTTGTTAAAAGCTTCTACTATGTTGTTTACATTAGGCTTTTCGAATTCAGTGGGTTGCACATAGTAAACCCTGCTAATCAACTTTTCGATGAGTGAATGCATATCAACAAGTGCAATGTTAGCAATAAAACCTTTTTTGCTTGGTGAACAAGCGACTTGTTCCAACAAATGCTGCGATTTACAAGTATCTTTGTCAACTTCATTATCAAACGACTTCTTTGAACAAAACCAATGTTTCTGATCTCCTGCTTTAACATGCTTGGCAGGTGATTTGTGAGAAACTTTAACTGGCAATTTTGATAGACTTTGAGGCTGCTCATCATTAAAAGAGGAGCTGTCTTCATGGTTATCAGCTTTGTGAGCAACATTAAAATCTTTAGCAGGAACAGAATCTTTAAAAGCAGCAGCTTTATTTTTAACAGTTTTGTTACTACTCTTTGAAGAACTTAAAGCATTTTCCCTAACCTTGTTAAGTATACTAGCTACAGTAAAGGCCTTATTCTTTTCTGACAACTTAATTTTGACGGTAATACGCTGAGTGATATGTTTAGCGACAACTTGAATGTTGGGATTCTTACAAAAACAGAGTTGACTGGGCTGTTGGCTGTCACTAGAAGATAGAATCCGTACGCTAAACACTGCGAACAGGTAGAGAGTGGATTTGGGTCGTACAAGGTGAAAAGTTTATTCGCAAACACTTCTGCAAAAGGTCGTTCCCGACCAGACTCGCCAGACGACAAAAAAGAATTACAAAAAAATTAAAAAGAAGAACCAAACAAACAAACGCGCTGGGAGTAAAAACAAAAAAAAGAATACCAAAAAACATTTTCTTTTTTAGTTTTGAAAAGGAAGATGTGATTGTCGAAAAACCATCAACAAACAACCCATCGAAAAACAAAATTATTCTCAAACGTACCAGGAAAAACAAAAACAGAAGAGCAAACACAAAGACCGCGCTGACGAAACCAACTGGACCCAAACAAACCAGAAGCGCCAAGAGTAAAAAAGCTGTTAGATCTAACAGTCACAAAGTGATACTCACACCACTTTGGAAAACCTAGATCTTGATATCGGAAAAAGAAAACGAAACCATGAGAGCATCCAGAAACGCTAAGAATGTTACCAAGACTACCACCAAACAACACGAACCCACAAAGATCGTTTTGAATGGAGAAGTTGTACCAACACCAAACCAAAACGGCAACCCAAAAGTAATCGAATCAGATGAAATTAGGAATGCCAGATCGGACAACAAAAAACGAACAATCCAAGAAGTGGAAACCATTCCAGACAACAATCCAAACTAAATCGAAATTAACCCAAAAGCGACTGAAATCGCCGGTAGAACCAAAAGAACAGTCAAGAGAGAGACTCCTCAACAAAGAGCCAAAAAACTTTTCCTCATGCCGAACATCTCGACAAGAGTGAAAAGTTTCAAATCCTTGAAAGGAAGCAAAAACGAAATAAGCGACACATACAACACGCTCTATGCTGCCAATGATCTATCAGAGAGTGGCAACATCCTCTTCATGTGGTGCAACGAAGACGAAATCCCAATGAACGTTGCCCAACTCGCTATAAACGTAAGCCTGGATTTGTACATCGAACGCATTGACAATGACGCATTGACAAAGGTTACAAACTCGAGTACCTAGATCAAGAAACTGCAGAAAAGGCAATGCTGAACTGGAGAGAAAGTCTAAGAGAACAAATGTCCGACGAAGACAAACAATGGGATGAAGCTGGACCACGTACAGTTGGCAAGACAGCACATGTCAGCTTTTTCTACCCACTAATTCCCCAATACCACACGAACAGACCGGTATCAATTATTCACGTCATCAACATCGAGGGCCCCAGTGAAACCAACATCTTTAGGGCCATGGCAGGACTCGATATTATCCACATGAGGTTTGAAGGATCAACAGCAACCTTCTACACCTTACAGGAAGTATCCCAACAGGAGCTGGTAATACGTGGAGCAATTCTAAGAAGAGGAAAAAAAGGAGCAACAGAAGAATGGTATAGCCGAATCGACAAGACAATCGATGAAGCGCTAACAAACAACACTAACCCATACTTAGTCACTGGCGAACTCTTCCTGGACAATGGAATTGAAGAGGAAAGCATTTTGAAATATCAACACAAGAACCCAGCGGTACTCAATGTCCACAAGTACGTTGCCGAAGGTGATGCTCATGCGCTTCTAGACACTGATTTAGACCACACAGACATCTACATGCTCAATACCAGTCACCATTTTGATCTTCCAATTGCTTTATGGCAGGAACTGCTCCAAAAATCGATTCGCAACATTGGAGAGAAATGAGAACACGTTAAAATCGAACACGTTCAAAGACTATACGGCAGCTCTAAGAGCCAACCCTTCACAAGAATTTACCATGCTCCAGAAATCAAACGCATGTTTCTGCAAATGTCATTTGCACAATGTGACTTTGAAGACCTTCGTCACCTTTTCAGTCACAGCAAAACGAAGCTGTTCACAATCGCCAAGAACAACCAAAGAAAGCAGAACTTCTAAAAGCGATTCAACAACAAGAAGAAAGAAAGGAAACCCAAAGAAGATCAGTGGAGTGAAGGATCTGACGAAGAAGAGAAGAAACCTTTAAACAAAACGAAAAAGGAGAAAGTTGTAAACCAAGCAGTAAGCACCACGGCGAAGACCATTGCCAAACAAAGCAAATCGAACGAGGATATTCTCAAACTCATCATCAACGAACAAGCAGAAGCCAGAAAAGCAAACTTGGAAATGATCAACAAACTGAACAACAAAGGACTTGAAAGAGATAACACAACAAGATCGCTGATCCTGCAAGAGTCTACGAAAAACGCGGAGAACTTTATCCTTCTCCATAAACAAACAACGGCGCAATCCCAGGTGTTTGGAAGAGCAATGAACAACATCCAACAGTTTATGAAAGAAACAGCAGGATTCCAAGGAGAAGATATCACTATGGAAATTCAAAATGCATCTCTTCGCGCACAACAACAGGAAATCCACCTTAGACACCAATTAGAAAACACAAGATTACAAATGAACAATGTATCGTTCCTAAAAATGGAGAACCAACAAGTCTAACTCGTACAAGAAGACAAACTCAAGCAGTCCACGGATGCCTTAGTAGAACAGGGAATTCAAGCGAGAGCAGCCATGTCAGCGATTGCTAACAACATTGAAGATATTGATTCAGATAGCGAAATGGCTTCAAACACTCCCAAAGAGGAAACCAAAGAAGACGAGAAACCAAACCTTGCTTCTCCATCGAAGCGAGCAAAGACAAGTAACTAAGAAATGAACAGAAACCAAGGGATTTTTACAGAGGGAAACGCACATAACACAATGAACAAGTCAAACAAGGAAAACACAAGCAAGAAATAGAACAAAATTCGCATCGCTTTTTGGAATATAAACACGTATAGTTTATGGAAAGAGGACGTTCTTCTGAGCAAATGCAGTAACTTTGATATTGTCATCCTCATTGAGATAAACCAATGGTACAAAAAGGACATGATTAGTAACATGAGGAAACGAGCACGCCAAATCGGCTTCAACTCCTTTTTCAACCTTGCAGAACGAGAAATATCGCCATACTCGCAACAAACCAAAAGATGCTATGGTGGAATCATGATTATGATATGTAACCAACTAGGCTCAATATCAGCATTTAAAGTGGAACACGAGAAGATTGCAACAAACAGAATAAGTATAATAACGTTTGCATTGAGGAAGGAGACGTACCAAGTAGTAGGTGTTTACCTTCCCACTGGAGACCATGAGTCCAAAACGCACGATACAATTGAACTGCTTCAACAACTAACAAAGATAGTCAGACGAGCAGAATTGCTGGACACAACACTCATCATCGGAGGAGATTTTAACGCCCAAATCAACCAACCAAACTCAACTAGGAGAGTACAAGAGGTTAACCAATGGATTGAAGAGAATGCAATTACTCGAATAAGCAACAATTCTCCAACCTTCAAGAGAACCATGACTGACGAAAATAGCACAACAACCATACAATTGTGCATCGATCACATATTTCTTCGCTAATCACAAGCAGCCAGGACATCAAACTCGGCAACCTCGTTCACAGAAGTATCAGACCACGCAATCACAGCAATAGATATCAATACAAGTGTGGAGTTCGAACCATGTATCATTTGAAAGTGGAAACCACACCCATGGACCAAGAAAGAAGTGAAGAACTTCATAAATAAATTTACTTAAGTTAACACAAGAACAGAAAACGATGATGAAATAGCCGAAAACATCATCACAGCTGGCAAGAAAGCAGGAACATACTTTAAAAAACAGAAAAACGTGGTATACGAGCTCCAACCCTCTACCAAGAAAATCTTCAACAAATTGGCCAAAATTCGGAAAACCAAAAATCAAACCTGGAATGATAACGAGAGGAAAACTCTAGACGATAAGATGATGAATATCAAACACAAACTTGCCAGAAGAACAAGAAACAAACGAAGAAAAAGGATGGACAAACTACTGGAAGATATCAATAACTTATCAAACGGTGCAGCCTTCAAACACGCCAATCCAAGAAAGAGAAGCACAATAGAAGCAAAAACAGAAACGGATAGAGAACTGATTCGCAACCACTACCTCCAGAAGAGCAACATAAAGGACAGTGAACCATCTGAATCAGAAACAGCGGCCATACTTGACAAATACAAGGACCTATTTGCCAATGTGAACGACTATCGCGATAATGACTGTTTCAAACATCCAGTCACACTAAAAGAGGTGGTAAACGAAGCCAAAAAGATCAAATTAAACTCGGCTGGACCAGACAATGTCACACCGTACATCATCAAGATCATGGCTCAAAACAAGAACACAAATGAGCTAATCACAAATCTCGTGAACAAAATACTCTCAAATCCAAGCGAATATGATTACTCTGGGATAATTCATCCCATCCCAAAAACTCCAACACCAAAAAAATTGAAAGACTACCGCCCGATTACGGTTCTCAATGCAGTTACCAGATTCACACTTGCCATCATTACAAATAGACTCAAAACTTTCATCGACGAGAACAAAATAATCCACACAGCACAACAAGCGTTTGTACAAGGTGCAAGAACGATCACTAATGCAGCAACACTCCAAAGAATTATCGACATGAGGCCTTCAAGATCGAAAAAGGCATCCTACAAGGCGATCCGATGGCTCTTCTTTTATTCAATCTAGTCATGGAATGTATTGGGCGCATTTTTAGAGAGGGTGCATACAAAGGTATCAACATCGCAAAAACAACTTTCTGGGACGCGTACTTTGCAGACAATACCATGGTAATCTCAAGTAGTCATAGCAACTGTCAATCTAGCTACAACCGTATGAAAAGAATAATGAAAGATTTCCAATTAAAACTTAATGAAGGGAAAACAATATACCTATGCCCCTCGATAGAGAAACCAACACAATCACAAAAACGAGAGAGAAGCACCATCACAACCGGCCCCATCGCCACATGCAACCCTGTCAACAAAGCGCAGTATCTAGGACAAGCAGTCAAACTCAGTACCAAAACTCGCCACACTAAACACGAAACAAAAGTGATCCAGGAAACCTCCATAACCGCTCGCAAAATCAAATTAAATGGATGTACCACAAAAATTAAACGTACATTGGTAAACTCCCTGGTAAACTCCAAAATCAGATACATCAGTCAATTAAGAATACCACCAACCAAGGACATGGACAAAGTCGCCAAAGCAATATCCTACAAAATCAAACACACAGACCTCATCCAATACAGCTGCCTAAGGGAAATCATGTTCATCGACGAAGATAAGGGAGGATTGGGAATAACACATCCTCACGAAATAGCCACTGAATCTTTTATCACAACGGCAACCAGCCTCCTAAATAGTCATATGGAACATTGTCAACTTGTCCACCAAAAAGCACTACAAAACGGCACATGGCAAGACCTCACCAACACTCTGGATGAACTAAAACTGGAAATGGTAAAGAGAGGCACCGAAATACCAGCCGGCAATCTACCCAATGCAACAATAGCAGACGGGACAAACATTTTCACAGATGGATCATTCACACGAAAAAACAACAACTGTGGAGGAGCGATTATCGTCACATCTGGGAAAAGAACCGTAGAAAACACAATCAAATTTAAATACCCACAGGGCAGAGACAACGCATACGCAGAAATCTATACCCTCGCAATTCTAGTATCCCTCTTACAGGAGAACCAATATATCTGAATTATCACAGACTACAAAAATGCAGTCGACGCCATGACAACTGGATACAGACGTAACGACGCATATGTTGACCTGTATGACTACATCACGGACACTATCACCAACTGAAACCTCACCATAGCATGGACACACATTCGTGGCCATTGTGGAAACTGGGGCAATGACCTGGCAGACAGAGCAGCCAAACAAGCAGCCAAGAACGGACCACCCACCAACATTGACCAACTCATTTTCAACAACAAAAGGAGATTCCACATCAAAGCAAGAGAAAATAAATGGTCATCGATCCACGAACTGGTCCACACAAACGACCAAAACAAACTTCAAGCGGAATGGGAAAAGAAAACGAAGAAGTATAACATGGACACTATAACGACCAAATCAAAACACCCAATATCATTCCAATATAGACAAAATCTAAGCGAAAAGAAAAGCAATATCCTCTTCCGTGCCCAGAACGACATTATCGCCTACAGGGACTGCAAGAACAACTCCCACTGCACTTGCCATAGATGCGGTGACACACTCACCCTCAAACACCTTCTCTGGGAATGCATGAATAACAGACCACCATCACAACACCTACGGACAGAACTAAAAAACATTAACAAACGAAATGGTACGAATATCAAACTCACATGGGAAGTCCACAACAGATCCAACGTATTTGGAGTAAGAGGAGACACAAACAATGAAACCTGGAAGTGGCTAATCCAAAACCACGGTAAAGACACCACACTAAAAACAATCGCAGAACTCCAAAACACATGCTCGATCTACATTGCAGAACAATTAAAAGACTTCAACCTTGCAACATACAAGAGAAGACGAGGCCAAAGCGATGACAACATAACCTAATATTTAACAAAAGCCCAGGACAGATGAGCCCAGGCTTCAATAAATGTTCCACGTGAACACCTTTTGACAACTTGAATGTCGTCTTCTTCAACATCATCATCATTATCATCGATAATGGCAGCTGATTTGATGATGTTTTGACTGTTTTTGTCTGATAGTAACGCACTAATATACTCAGCAACAAAATGATTAAACTGTTACTTAAACTTCTCTTACGCGGTAGGATCTGTTACCAGCTTGTGCAATGCTGCGAACGCAGCAGCTTTAACGTTTTTATTGCTCATGTAGTGCTTTGTTTTTGTTTGAAGTAACAGTTTTTTGGTCAATCTTGTGAGAAAAAAGTTGTTATAAAAAGTTTACAATGGGTTTCATATTAAAACTCCAAAGTTAACTAACTGTTATTTTATTTAAGTCAATTAAAACTAATTCACAAACTTAGAATGAATTGCAACTCTATAGCACTCCCTCTACCACTGCGAAGTACATCAAAGCAGACATTAATATGGTTCCACACACATATTGATCTAAATTCAAAGCGCTTTCAGCTACATTCCACGTGCGACACTATGTTTATTGGAAATGCATTTAGATTTCTTACTAAGCAGCTATCTAATCACTTCTTTGTTAACAATAATGCTGCCACATACATAACAGAGCATGTTAACTCATTTTACATTTTCATTACTACTTTGCCAGACTCAGATTTACAACAATGTGACAACTATTATGGATACTAAAAGAATAATGGTATAAAAGTACTACAATACAGAGAAGCTACAATCAAGTGTAGCTACTGGTACAATATTAGAAATTCAAAGTTTCAAAAGCAAGAATTCCATCTGCAGTCTCAGTTTAGTGATAGTTTATACTATGGAATTATGGTATATTACAAGCCAGAGGGTGTTTCTATCATAGCTGATACTATATTAGTTTTACCACACAAAAACTCTAAAAGTTCATTAAAAGTTCCTTATAAGCGTTATAGTAAAAAGCACCGCAAGTGAACAAGAATAAAAGTCACTTCTTTGAACAACTCAAACAAGTAGTATGATCATCTTGCTGACAACTTTGATAAGAATCCTGCAAATGTAAAGCAGGTTTCTAACATGCAACATGCATATTACAATCCTGCAAATATGTTTGATCACCAGATAAGGCTAACAACTGTTCATCTTGATGTAATTCGCTATATTAGGCAACATCCAATGTAATTATTTGTTTTTTTCACTGACTATAGCTTAGTTTTAATGAAACAGGCAAAAGAATGGTTCATTAATGTTATATTTGACATATGGCAAGGCTATGTGTGCTCTGTAGTGTACAAGTCTGAGATCTTCAATTGGTATATGACTGGCTTTGTATACCTTCATGAGACTAAGGAGGCTTACAAGCATATAGAATCGTTGAATTATCTCGCGTCTGCTCTGAAACTTTTCAAAGAAGAACAAGCAAACTACAAGCTTATTAGTGATGGCAAAGCAGCTATTATCAACGTTTGGCGTACCCACTTTCCAAATATGCCATAAGAGTGTTGTAGCTTGCATTTTCTCAAAAACATCTATGACAAGTTGTGGTATTATTTACTGCATAGGCCAGCCAAAGACCAAGTCAAAAAGGTTCTATCAATCTTCAATAGAAGTATTGTTAAATATGGTTTGCTTGACTTACCTGCCGACAAAGTGAAAGAAAATGAAGACAAGATTTTGCATTCAGTGTAAGTGGTTTCCTTTTCAATACTAATTTATAGCACTAACGCACTAATTGTTTCTGACATTAAATACACAGAAGACAATGCTATTGAAGCTTGCAGGTATATCTTAAACAAGAAGCTTCTTGTATTGTACGCTTGTGTACTTAAATACAGTAAAAACTTTGAAAATGATCTATAAAAACGCTATACCACAAATCTGGTTGAATCTTGGAATGCTGCAATGATCACACAATGTGGAACAAACTGAAACTCAAACATTTTTACCCTAACTGAAAAGATTGTCAAATTTTATACCAAGCAAGCCATACACACTGAACTTGGATTACAAGGCAAAGAAAAGTACTGTTTGGTGGATAATGCTTCAAAATCAGTTCGAAAACAGCTAACTGCATGTATGTTTGAGTTTATTCGATTATATGTTAAGAATTTCTTGCATTGCACTAATGCAGCATCTTTTGCTCCATTTGCATATGCATCAAAGCTTGATACAATGTGGTTGATTACGTCAGTAGAGGCAGAAGCATATGAGGTTGCCACAAGGCAAATTATGATAAAACCTGATGATGTACAGATATTGGAGAGAGAAGATAAACTAAATGCTATTTGTATATACGATATGGTGACAGACAAGAACAAGCCTGCATGGTAGACAGTGCGAACGAATAACACTGAATGGACAACTGCAAGATGTAGCTGTTTTGTTTACTGTGCAAGAAAGCTTTGTGTCCATATAATCTTAACATGTCAGAAGGTTGGTGCTCCTACATATTTGTACAACTATGGCAAGTCGTTCAAGCCAAATGCTACTTAAATAATTTGGGTTCAACAAAGAGAGTTAAAGAAATATACTGGGCGCAAAGGTAGCAGACCTTGCCACGGTGCTTGACGTACAAAGAAAAATTGAAAAGCAAGTGAAAAAGCAGCATGTATTTTTAATGACTACAACGACAACAGCAATTAGATTATTGACAATTCTGATGAAAACAGTGATAGTAATGCTGAGTTTGAGACTTTTTAGAAAAGAAGAAGGATGATTTGACATTCCTTGATGAACATGTAGAAGAGAGGCCATCAATCATTACATTTGAAGAGGAAGATGATTTTAATTATAGAGTTGGCAACTGTGGGAACGTAGCTATTGAAACATCAAGTGAATTAAGCACAAATACACCAAATCGAACAAATATTATTGTTGCCACTGCTAAAGTATCTAAGAAATGTAGTAGGCCTCCGAAAGTAGTTTCTTTTGATAGCAAGGATGTAGTTACCACAGCTCTAAAAGCCAAACAAGAAAGGCCTAAAAACAGCACCACCAGCATTCCATCTCCCAGATGTACTGAAAAGCACAAACATGTAAGGCCATTTAAAGCTGAAATGTTGCGTAAAGTATGAAAGCTAGAATAAACTTGATTGTATTTATTGAAAATGAGGTTACAGAATAGTTCGATGTACAGTTTGGTCCCTCCCACCACTTTTGTTTTCAGTGTTGTAAGCACCGACCAATATTCTTGAAGCTACTTGACCACCAATAAATACCTCAATGTCTCTTCAAAAGTTTTTATATTAAAAAATGAATCATCCAGAGGACTCTACACCCTCTTAAAAGTCTAGTACTCTTGTGTTAGAGGCTGATACTCCTAGCACTATTACATCAGCTGTGATTAATCGTCAAAGAAGTAAAAGTAAGAGTAATCAAACACGTCCACAAGAGCTCATACTTGGAAAAGTTTCATTGATTTTAGATGCACTAGAACCAATGCCAAAATGCCAAATTTTCTATCAATTTACAGAGAAAACTTCCACTAGTCATGCTATGTGGAATGATAACAATCTTTGCCACAAAAGGTACTACACCGCCAAGTTTAAGGTACCACTTGGCCAACCAGATGCCAAAGACAAATTATTTTATCGTCGTGCTGCTGGCTGTAATGGAATCAAACAATGCAACCATGATGGCTGCCATACCATTGTTCCTACATCTGCAAAACATACTCTGTGTATGAAATGCAACAAAGGTGAGATAAAGCATGTACATGATGACTGTCCAGTTACTATTTACTACTGGATTGAAGTTGATGGTCCCTTACGTTTTATGTATTTGAGTGCGAAACACTTTCATCCATTATCTGGACTACACCGTGTTAGTACTGCAGCTCGTGAAATCATTTTCAACGCAGTATCCTCAAATCCTACCCTTACAGCACACAACCTTTCACTTGGTATGGGGCTTCCCAACAACACCCCAGCTGTACAACTTTGTCCAGTACTCATCAATGAAGACAAGCTTCGCTACTTGCATGGAAAAGCACAATTACAGAAATATACTCCTGAGGAGTTAAAAGCTCTTTCTATTCGTAAAGCTGTAATTGCATTGCACACAGATACTGTAAAAGAAGAACGTAAGTTAATTTATTGATATTTAACAACAATAGGCATGGTATTTGGTGTTTTACAAGAGGACTTGTTGTTTCCATATGAACGTCGTGTTTTGGAAACAGACGACTTTGTATTGTTCCACTTCCAAGCTCCGATTCAAAGCATAGTTGCCGCGACTTGTCATGGGTTGTTTGTTGATGTCAAGCATGATGACAACCATGCACTCCATCTATTCAACTTGGTTATGTGGGTTGAGGAACTAGAAGAGTCAGTTGTTGTTGCACAAACACGTATGTCATCTTTAACCGAAGAATGTTATCAAGAAGCATTTGTTGTATTCTTCAAAACTATTGAGCGTGATGCTGAACTGGTCAATACGTTTCTATCAAGGTTAGAGATGATTATGATGGACTTCTTTATTGCACAACGCAATGGGCTGCTGTATGCATTGGTTCATCTTCTTGGTAGTGTTGAAGGCAAGGAGACCTTCCTCCGTTTGTTACGAGGCTGTAAGATCCATTACATGCGCTCAGTTATCAGAATCTCACGTCTGGTTACTAGTACTCTTACAGAGCAAGAGACGTTCAACAGTGTATGTGGACGTATTGACTCATTGAAGAGTTTGGAAGAAGCAAGACAGTTCTTTGATGGTATAGTTATGTTGTATCCAGGCGTTACTAAATGGGTAAGTATTTTTGATTTTTTTAACTTACATTGGCAGGCGAGTTGGTGGAAAAAAGATGATGTTCTATCTATGATAATTCCAGCCTTGAGTAAGAACGTGAATTGGTATGAACATGACGGTACCTCCAATACTGTTGGTTGTCTGAACCGAGTAACTGGTTTGTTGATGAACAAAAATCTTGTTCTCGAGATCCGAAATATGTTTGTCCAAGTTGTACGCAAGTTGTTGGAAAAGACTGTTGGTATGTTTTGTTCACACATGTTTTAACGTTTCGTAGCAGTCAACTTGAACGTGTCTCTTTCATACCGCAACAGAAGTCGTGGTGCCAGAAACCTCACAAACCAACGTCGTCGTGACCGCGTACAAAACGATGGTAGAGCACCAGATACTCGTCGTGAGATTGAGCGTTTAGATCCAATGGTGGGTGCTCTTGAGAATTTGTTGGACTTTTCACGCTCAACATCTTTGGATGAGAGTTCTGGTTCGTCTGTTACCAACCCACGTCAAGTACATGATGATGAGGAAGAGCCTGAAGTTATCATGAATTTCACAACATACTTGGATCGCGAAGAACAAAGACTTGAAGAAAATCGAGTTAGTTTATCGCGCCAACTGCGTGAAATTAACGATGGCAACATTCTCAACCTCCCTCGTAGACGTTCTAATCCAAACTACATCTTCCTCAACAACGACATGGGGTCTAACGGAAGCGACAGTGACTACAGAGAACAGTAAACAATAATTCACAAATAAAGTTTGAAAATTGGCTATTTAAGATGTTCAAAGTTGTGTTGCTCTAGTTTTCTCCCAAACGTGAGTACAATCGCCGAATATTGGTGAATGGGTGGTGTTATTTGTCGGTGTGTTGTGGCTGTTGGTGTAAATTTCGGCGCAATTACCGTCACATATCACTTCTGTCACTGTCATTATAAAGCGCAGTGCAGCAAACTGTAAACTGAACTATTGTGTATACTCACAATGTTGTAAAGTCACATTTGATGTATATCAAGTATGGCAGGGATCTAATATCGTGCAGTACACCAGTTGTCTTTGCCTTGATGAAAAGAAGTTCCACACTGGCATGGAGTCACGCAACATTCGGGATATTTCTTGTATTTAACATTTATTCATTGTTCACTCTAAATTAATAGTTCACTCTTTACTTCGCAACTGTACTGCCATAGATCGAATTCTCAAAACACCACGCACCCATTCACATAGAATTGCAGTCGGTAAACTTCCCTTCTTCAAACACGTTTCATAATCCAACTCGTTAATTTCTTCTTGTGCCAACTTGAACTTTTTACTTGCATGTGTTGCATCTGTTGGATCAAATTGTGTCACTTTCTTCAAGAATCCATCTTTCAATGATTTCTTGCATGTTCCCCACTTGGACAAATCATCTGCATCATATCCTAACACAATCAACGCTGCTCTTAGAACACTGAACACTGCAGGAGGTGGAGTAGCATATGCTTGCAACTCTGAAATATTCTTGTTTGTTATCTTTGACACTTTCCCACGAATCTCAGTAATAATATCTTTCATCTCTCCAAGTACTTTTTTACCCTCATCATCGAGTGTTAAATCAGCTTCAATACCAAGAGTCACAGTTTCTACAGGTTCTGGCTCTACTTCTGTTTCTGGTTCCAGTGTTAGAACTTCGCTGTGTTGCTCAGGTACAACCTCTTCTACTTTTTCAGATTCGAAGGTTTCTTGCTCTGGTACAATCTCTTCTTGTGGTTCTTGCTCAAGCGGTGGTTGTAGCTCTTGTGCAACCTCAGAAACTAGCTCTACTGGTTCTTTTATTTCTGGTTCAAGTTCAGGTATAACTTCTGCTTGTGTCGTTTCCGGTTCTTCTATGAGTATCTCTTCTGGTTCAATTGTTTTCTCTTCAACTGGTGCAGGCTCCACTATCAGTGGTGTTTCTTCTGGTATTTCTACAACGACTGGTTGCTCAGGTATTTGATAGATCTCTTGTTTTGCCTCTGCTGGTTGTGGCACTAGCTCATGTGTTGTGATTGTTGGACTTTCCAAGTCCTCTAGTTCCTTTTCTTTGTTTACTGGTACCTTCTTTCTCATGATATATCTAACTAGCAGTATAATTACAGATGTGATACAAACAAGTAACAAACAACCTATAATTGAGCCTATTACTGCTCCTGCAATACCTCCTGCAGTAATGCCAA
>JAESGV010000279.1_pt1 | contig 23767 bp, 26 predicted proteins | sample 9269781 | NCBI WGS metagenome assembly JAESGV01 (sample SAMN15741586, study PRJNA653496) | algae metagenome | isolation source: Tildeniella torsiva UHER 1998/13D and co-occurring heterotrophs from... | place: Slovakia: Slovak Paradise National Park, Hrabusice, Kosice Region | collected 2000-01-01
AAGTTACTGGTTTTGTCGAAAGTACAATCGTAACAAAATGGGCAGCACGTTTTGGAACAACAGTAACAGCAGTACAATTAGGAATACAAAATTTATTTGTGAAAACGAGTGATGGCAGATTCCATGCATTTGGCTACAATAGTCAAAAACAGTTGGCACAGTCGGATTCCTCGGTTTCTTCAACGCTAATTGTTTCAGACCCACCTGTTGAACTCTTCATCCGAACCAAGAAAATTTCCAACATTTGGCCAAACAGCATCATGCCACTCTACTTTGCTCAGACAGATGGTTGTACCTACTCTGTTACTATATATGGAGACGATAGTCCTGTTCTCTGCGGCAACTCTCGAATTTATACCTGTGGATCAGGTACATTGGGACAGCTAGGAGATAACACTACAACTATGATGGCTTCTTCGTGGGTAAAAGCAGATCTTGCAGATACCCTTGCTGGTAACTATCTTATAGACATAAAAGCTACTCCAGCATATGCAGTAATGGCACTAACGTCAACTGGAAGACTATACGGATGGGGTATGACGTTATGTAACAAACTAACACGCTAGGAATGAACAACATTGGAACTGGTTCCAACACTGCCAGAGAACTCTTACCTGTTCCAACAAATGTTACTGGATACCTAAGCGGCAAAACCATATCAAAATTTGACTGTGGGCAACAGTTTTGTGTTGTACTAACATCTGATAATACTTTGCTTTCATGGGGTAACGCTCAAAATGGTAACTACAATTTTTCTTGCTAATAATTAGGTCAAACTTTGGATGGTACAGTAGATCTTAATTATTACAGTTACGCACCAGGTCCGGTGCTACGTGGTCAACTCGGAAATAGAACAATATCAATGATCAAGTCTGGATACTCACACACATGTTTCCTTACAACTGATCGTTTGATTTTCTGTGGTGGAGATAACTCACGTGGACAACTAGGATCAGGTAGCTCTGCACTATCTATTCCGTACCCTGTACTAGTCAACATGACTGATGTCATGCTAGGCAAAACTGTAACCAGGATTGTTGCTGGAGGATACATATCGTTTGCTTTAACAGTTGACAATCTACTCTATGGTTGGGGCGGCCTTATTCAAGCAGCAGGTATGGGCGCAAGCTATGGTGCCGGCAACAATGCCGCATCTGCATCAAAGATTCCTGTTGTTGTAGACTTATCAGCAATTGGGACAAGAAAAATAACTGATTTAGCAGCTTCAGCGTCAAATGCTCTTCTATTAACCAGTGATGGTGCATTATTCTCATTTGGTGATTCTCGATATTATATCGTAAGATATGCTCATATATCAACTAACACTACAGAACGGAGACTTACAGAAGACCGTGCATAAAAGAGCATTTGCTAGAAATATAGCTGCCGATAACGGTATAAGTCCATCAGAGATGGTAGTAGGTGTTTCTTTAGCAGCAGCAACTGCTATTGTTAAAACAAATACCAGTCGATATTACATGTTTGGTGACATGAGTGCCGTGCTTGTTGGAAGTAACTTTGTGGCCATGGACGCTTCAAGTCCTTATCAATTTGCAGTTGAGGCATATCTACCAGGAAAGAAATTTGCTCTCCTTTCAGCTTTTGCATCAACTGCAGCAGTAACAGATGGCTGTAGCTATGCGATATCCACCATTACAAATCTAACCATGCCTACTGTTGCTGATCCATGTGGTGTACCTACAAAAGTATTAGGGTATGACATTTTCATATAACTAACAAAAACAGAGTTGGATCTAATGAATATGGTACACTAGGAGATAATACAACTATACCAAAGTACAAACCCACTCGTGTCATCAACACAATGACTAGTCAGTCAATCTATAGTATTGCTGTTGGTTCAAGTAACGTTCTTGCATTAACGAAATCAGGACTTGTTTATGCATGGGGAAAGAATATATACAATCAGTTAGGTAATGGCGCAACAAACATGTATCAATTACAACCATCATTGGTTAATTTGGGTGCATTACAGTATCGAAAAGCTGTACTACTTGCCATTGGCTCAGTTGATGCCATGGTAGTGACAAACGACAATCAATTAGTTGGTTGGGGATCTAACACATATGGTGCACTTGGTGATGGTACTGTTACTGCACGAACGTCACCAGTTGTGACTTCAAAAGGTGCCATTGGAGCAACTAGGAAAATAGTTGGATTGTACATGGCATACCACACGATGGTACTCACTGATGATAATCGGTTGTTTACATGGGGTTACAACGCTGCAGGACAGTTAGGTGATGGTTCAACAAATAATAGGTATCAACCTAACTTTGTATACTATATCGGCGATTTGTATCAGAAGACAATATCTAAGATTGCTGTAGGAGGAAACTTTAACCTTGTGTTGACATCAGGTAAGTAACAGAATACAATTATTAACATGTATAGATAACAAACTCTTTTCATGGGGAGGACTGTTCACTTCTACTTTTATGTACTATACAGGTGGAGATGGTAGCTCTGCCATACGTGCTTTACCAACAGCTATCAACATGGCTCCTTTTGCAGGAAAGACCATTGTCAGCATCTCAGCAAGCTACTTCATAACCCAAGCTGTAACAAGCGATGGTGCAGTGTACTCTATGGGTAAGTTTTGTGCATACATGCTAACAAGTTAGGTTATAACACATATTTGGTTGGAGGTGAAAATGTAGGTGCAACGCTACCTTCGTTTACTTTGCATCCTAACATTGCATATGCTATGAGTCCTGGAGAATACGTAACAAGAGTAGTCTCTGGTTATGCTAACAGTGCCGTAATGACCAATCAGAATCGCACGTTGATATTTGGTTCCAATGATCAAGGACAACTTGCGACAGGTGAAGCAAGTAATCTTGGATGGGGTTCAAATACACCAATACCAATCGAAATCTATGATCCATCGATCAATATCATTGATATTACTTTTTTCACGTGCAAACCACAGTTTACATTTTATAATACATTTGTAATCTCTGATGGTTGTCCACGAACCACACCAAGTGTTACAGTTACTCAGAGGTCATTGTCATGTGCTACACCAAGAAACTTGTACAGTATTGGACAGAATTTGAATAGTCAACTTGCTGATGGTACAACAGATAGTAAGTACCACGCTGCAGTACCAGCTTCTGCTCTATTACTGTCTAGCTACTCTATTATTGATGTTCAAGCAGGAGATTCATTCTACATTGGTTTAGCCTCTGATAGAACACTAATAGGATGGGGCTCTACGTCAGGAGGATTCCAGTTTGGAGATAATAGTGGAGGCGGCTTATCCGTAGCAGATCCAGCATTAGTATCTACAGCAACTGCATTGAACGGAAAAACTGTGAACATAGTTCGCTGCAGTAGTTCAAGCGTAAACGTACTCACTACTGACAACGTTCTCATTGGTTGGGGTGAAAATCTTTATGGTACTTGTTATCATGTTAACTAACTTTTAGGCGCCGCTGGTGTTGGTAGAGAATTCGACTCATTCGGAGATACTACAGTAGCAACTCCTACAGAGTGTCCAAAGGGTATGATAGGCATGTCAAAAACAATTACATTGATGGAATTGGGTGCCTATCATGGAGTAGTAGTGGCTGGAGGATTAGTGTATACTTGGGGTTATAATAACCTAGGCCAGCTAGGTGATGGATCAACGGCAAACAAATTCTTACCAGTTGCTGTGTTGTCATCAACACTGTCAACCAAAACTGTTACGGCTATCGCTGCAGCAGGTTACTACACTCTTGTATTGACAAGTGGTATGTACATGGAATTCTATTAACTTTTATAGATCAAAAGCTATATGCTTGGGGAGCGCTAGTAGAATCAGTCTACAACGACGTTGTGGCTATTGGTGACGGTACTTTATCTGCTTCAAGTGTTCCTGTGGAAGTTGATCGTTCAGCGTTGCTCTCTAAAACAATTACAAAGATCAGTGCAAGCTTTTTAACAGCACATGTACTTACCAGTGATGGTACTGTATATGGCATGGGAGATAACCAATATGGATTGGTTGGCGATTCTACAGTCATTGGTCAAGTGATACTCACAGAAGTTAATATAATATCAGCAAACGACCTTTCCACCGCACTTAGTGAAACTATTGTCGACGTAAAAAGCGCTGCTACTGCTACATTTGTTTATACAAGTCAAGGTCGCGTGTTGCACTGGGGAAACTCTATTTACAACGAAATAACAGCTCCTGTGTCTAACACTGCGCATTTTACCACGCTCAAGGAAATCACTGTTCCAGGTAGAAAAGTTTCATACGTAGCTATTAGCAAAAACAATAGTCCAACTAGTGCTGTCATACTGACCGATGGATGTAGCTATGCTCTACCAAACATTGCGCTACCTACTAGTCCACTTACCTGTAACGCTAATAATGAGCTATACTACTTTGGTCAACATCCAAGTCAAGACATTATGTCAGTTCCAACTCTTGTCAATTTATCTGGGAAAAAAACTTCATTACAAGTAGGACTAGGTAGCGCGATATACGCAAGTAAAGGATTTGGAACAATACTTAATTCATTTGGAACATTATACTCGTATGGAGCCAATGAGGATGGAGAGCTCGGTGATGGCACAACTACAATAACAAAAGTGTCAGAGATCAAACAAGTATCGTACGATCCATCACTATCGTTTTTGTATGGAAGAAAGATTATCGATATCATTTGTAGAGCAAGAAACTGTCTAGCGTTTACATCAGATAATCAACTGGTTGCATGGGGTTACATGTCACGAGGAGCAGAAACTCTTACATACCCGTCAGTAGTATACAAGGGAGCGATCAACAACAGAATCATTTCACAAATATCAGGTGGTGCAATAGCGTGGAGATTAGCGTTGACAACAGATAACAAGTTGTTCTCATGGGGAAGTGAGGGAACAGATGTTGAAAAAGGTGTTTACGGTGATCCCAACTATTATCCTACTACAAGTAACTATAATTATTTATACTCACCATATAGCTCCTAGATACAATCCAGGATATGTGTACATGGATGGTGGACTATTCAATAAACAAGTGAAACGCATTTATGGTGGCGGAAGTTTAGCAGGAGCACTTACCATGGGTATGATCATAGTATTATTAATTTTGACAAAATAGATGGTCAACTATTCATGTGGGGACAAATAGTAAACATGGCTGTAAATTATGGAATAGGTACAGGATCTAATGCAGCGTCAATGGAACCTATGATAGTTAGCAGTCATGTTGCAAGTGTCAGTATAGGCACTTTAGACAACCCAGTTGCATTCTATCTACTTGACGATGGTACTGTGTATGCATTCGGAAGTAATTCGCAGAGTCAGGTACTTTAATTAGTAGTGTTACTTACAATAGATCGATTCATCGAAGAACTTTTACACACAGTGGTTAGCAGTCCCTCAGATGACTAACTCTCCACTTTTAAATGGAGAAAAGATTACAAATATCGTAGCTGGTGATCGTGTTACGTTTGTACAAACTATTACTGGCCGACTGTTTGGATGTGGTGACTTCCGTAGCGGTCAATTAGCCAGTGGTTTCTATGGCAGTATTATCTATCCTCTTATCTCATCTTCACTTGCAGAAATAGTGATACCTGGAAGAAAGGTATTCACTATTGGCGTTGCAAGTGCAGCTGGTGTATTACTCACAGACGGTTGTACCTATAATGACGCAACAAATCTTACAAAATCGTATTCTCTTCCATGTGCAGGACTGCCTCAACTTTATGACAGCATCAATTATACCCTAACGCCAATCTCTATGAGTGCATTTGCAAACAACGAGTTTGTAGTAGATGTTAAAAAGGGAAATGATTTTACTGTTGCGTTGAGTAACTTGGGAAGGCTCTACGCTTGGGGAACAAACACTGGAAGTAAGTTTACTTTCGAAGTATTTATATTATAGGTGTTCTTGGAGCTAGTGCTACCACAATAGCTGCACCACAGCTACTAAGTCCTCAGTTAAATGCTACTGTAATCAGCATAGATTGCGGTATAACAGCTTGCATTGCATTGACAAGTACCAACAAAATACTCACATGGGGAACAATTGTCAAATCTTATGCTAGTCGTAGCGTGTACGACTATGTTACAGGAACGTCAAATCCAGTGTATACAACACCACTCGAGATGCCAAAAGGAATCATAGGTAGTCGGATAATCGATAAAATAGTGATGGGTGGATCTCACGTCATTGTCACAACAACAGACAAACTTATATTCTCGTTTGGAGGAAACACTTATGGTCAACTTGGTGATGGAACCACAGGTAAGTTTGATATAGTAACTTTAACGCTTTAGGCTCGCGCTTCTATCCTGAACTTGTTAACTTTAACAATTACTCAAAAATATTTACAAGTATCGCTGCAGGAGGTTACTGCTCTGTTGCAATTGTTCAACCAGCAACTGTGTACATGTGGGGTGGTATATTTGAGAACGATACTGCCCAAGGTTTAATTAGATTTGTAGGTAGACAAGGCTATGCTACTGTACCTACTTCAATTGATTCTAATCCATCTGGATTTGGCGGGAAAACTCTCATCAGTGCTAGCGCGAGTTTCTCTAATGCAATGTTACTTGCAAGTGATGGAACAATATTTACAATAGGAAGTAACTCTGCGTATCAAGTATGACTTTAACGAATACTAACCTATTAGATCGGTGATGGATTACAAACAACTAACGCTAGACTCACGTTTGTTGAAAGTACTGTACCAGCAACAGGAATATTACCATATGAAAAGTTCACTTCTATATATTCTGGAACAGGAGTAGGTATTGCAAGGACTAGTACGAATAGGTATGTAATATCTTGTTTCTAATCGAAAAAGGTTTATTATTTGGGGAGATCAAGCAGTAAACTTTTGTCCAGGAAAGCTTGGTTATAATGCTACGTGTCAACTAACTGCATATCAAAAAAATATTGGATCAACGTTCTTAGGTATTCATAAGGTTGCACCAGTGGCAAATTTGAGTTTGGTAGTTGGAACAGATGGATGTGCATATTCGAATCCACCTACACCAACGCCAACACCAGCTCCTACAACAACCCCTGCTCCTACGACTACTACACCAGCACCTACAACAACCACACATGCGCCTACAACCACGACACCAGCACCAACTACAACTACGCCTGCTCCTACAACTACGACTCCTGCTCCTACTACGACAACTCCTGCTCCTACAACCACGACACCAGCACCAACTACAACTACACCAGCACCTACAACCACAACCTCTGCTCCAACTACAACCACACCTGCGCCTACAACTACAACGCCGGCACCAACAACTACACCTGCTCCAACTACAACTACACCAGCACCTACAACCACAACTCCTGCTCCTACAACAACTACATTGGCACCAACTACTACTCCTGCGCCGACAACTACTACCCCTGCTCCCACCACATCAACAGCAGCTCCCACAACAACTGTTGCTCCTACAACTAGTACACAAGTACCAACCACCACTGCAACACCAACACCCACACCTACAACCACGCCGGCTCCAACCACTACCCCAGCTCCTACAACTACAACTCCTGCCCCTACGACAACCACACCTGCTCCCACTACTACTCCAGAGCCAACAACTACACCAACACCAACTACAACTCCTGCTCCTACGACAACTACGCCTGCTCCCACTACTACTCCAGAGCCAACAACTACTCAGGCACCTACAACAACAACACCAGAACCTACTACTACTCAGACACCTACAACGTTGGCTCCAACTACGACAACACCAGAACCTACTACAACAACTGCTGTACCAACTACGACAACACCAGAACCAACTACGAGTACACAAGCTCCAACAACTACAGTCACACCTACACCTTCACCAACTACTACGTTGGCTCCTACAACTACTACAGCACCTACTACAACTACTCCTGAACCTACTACTACAACTCAAGCCCTAACCACAACTACTGCTCCTACTACAACAACACCAGAGCCTACAACTACTGTTGCACCAACTACGACTGATGCACCTACAACTAGTACGCAGGCACCAACTACAACTACGCTTGCACCAACAACTACAACACAAGAACCTACTACAACTACTGCAGTACCAACTACTACACCTGCTCCAACTACAACTACTCCTGAGCCGACAACTAGTACACAATCGCCAACATCTACTGCGACACCAACACCTACGACAACAACACCAACCCCTACTACGACTGTCCCAACTACAACAACATCTGCTCCTAGTACCTCTACAGCAACACCTACCACGACACCAGAACCTAGTACAAGTACTGTCACACCAACAACCACAGCAACACCAACGACTACTACTGTAGCTCCTACAACGACTGCTACTCCTACTACTAGTACAACTGCTCCTACTACAACTGTAGTGCCAACAACAAGTACACAGGCACCAACTACAACACAATCTCCCACAACAACAACAGCTGCTCCTACTACTAGCACTGCAGCTCCTACTACAACTAGTACACCAACAACAACTACAGCTACGCCTACTCCAACTACAACAGCTGTACCAACAACTAGTACATCTACTCCCACAGCAACACCTTCCCCAACGCAAACACCAACAACCACTGCAGCACCTACAACTACTACACCTGCTCCTAGTACCTCTACAGCTACACCCACCACGACACCAGAACCAACTACTACACTCACTCCTACCACGACAGAGACACCCACAAACGCAACAGAAACACCAACACCATACACTAGTCCAATTGTTGCCACATCAGAACTCGATTTTACTGATAATTCAACATTTGGTACAAACGTACTCGCAGGTGCCGATGCATTGGACATTGTCCACACCAACGATAGTTCACTCGTTGTTGCAAGTGTTTTCGACGCTTCTACAAAATCAAGAAGAGCGTTATCAACTAAAGGTGGATACGATATGGAAGATAAAACAGCGTTCATTACATTTTCCATTGATGCATCCACAAATACTGGAAATGTAGTCGAGTTGTGGATGTTTTCAGCACAGAAATATATTCTGGGAACGTTATCGATCAAACCAGTGACTTTGGCTACGGAGTTGATGTTAGCGTATTCATTGAGTAATGCTACTACTCCACAAACGAGAAGCGGACCATGTATATTTGCAAAGAATGTTAAATATAACCTAAAGATAAGAATAGAACAAGTGTTGACAGTATGGACTGTGAAGGGAGAATTACTGAATAATGCCAATGTTGTAGTATGCGCATTGTCATTAGTACCTGCTGGTTTTAACGCAAAATCGTTCTTTGCGAATCCATTTACTTACGTACTGTCACAATCGTCAACAGGAACAAATCTGCAAAGATCTATCAAAGGTAGTGAATCCATGTCGATTACAGTCAACAAGATGGGAGTAGAATGCACTAAAGGCGACTGTTCGTCTAAAGCACCACACACAGCAACTACTAGTTCATCCGTTATGCAAAATCAGGGTTTCCAAATTGAACTCATTGCTGGTATAATAGCCGTTGCAGGAGGAATAATTGTTGTGGTGTTGTTACTCACTATCATAATTGGCGTTGTTGTGATTAAACGAAGAAAGAAGCAAAGACATCAAGTTAGTGTTTATGAAACCCATGAAGTTGTTGAGGAAGAAACAAATGATTCACAAGACAATCCACAAATATTACTTGACAAGTACAATGCATTTGGTGACTTTTCCAATGATGAATAAAATGCAAAATGCACGGATTGATTTGTAGTTTACAGCTTTGATATTAAATACATTTAGAACGATATTCAAGAAAAAAGAAGATTTTTCTATGCTTGTATTTCATTTTTTGAAATGTGTTTTGCATGGCAAGAAAGTTTATTATAAAAAGTACAAATGTAATGTTTCTGTGCTGACAACCTAGAACCTACTAACTTACCTGCGAGAGTAAATACATGGTTCTCAGTCACCTACACACATCACATTCGCGCTTCAGCGAAAGGCGTTATTAACGATCCTTCTTTGTTCATGGGTATTTATTGATCAGGGAAAGAGTACGTGCCATCCACCACAGTACCCCCTTTTCATAACCCCCCTCCATGTAAACACTACAACCAACACTATCTAAACTAACGTGCGTGTCGGTAATAGTAATAAATGAATGAAAGAGAGCTAAAAGAAAAGAAGGTGTTAGATGAATACACATACGTTTCTGAATTAACTTAGTAGCCACCTCTTGACCCGCCACCATATCCACCACCAAAGCCGCCACCACGACCTCCGCCGTAGCCACCGCGACCGCCGTATCCTCCTCCACCACCGAATGGATGACCACCACGTCCTCCACCACCATAACCACCGCGTCTGTTACCATAACCTCCACGTGATTGGTTTCTGTAGGAACGTGACTCATCACGAGCACGCATCAAAAAGTCTGGAACTGTTTGTTTTGTCTCTTCCAACAACTTGACAATGTCAACTGCCAAATTCTTGTTCTTGTCAGTGAAAAACGCTGTACTGATACCAGTGTTACCTGCACGACCAGTTCTACCAATTCTGTGAACATAATCGTCAATGTTTTCAGGCATATCATAGTTGATGACGTGGTTAACGTTATCGATATCAAGACCACGTGATGCGACATCAGTGGCAACTAGGATTGGAGTTACACCTCTCTTAAAGTTTCTCAATGCGAATTCTCTTTCACGTTGGGATCTGTCTCCGTGAATGGATGATGTACGGAAACCATTTTGTACGAGGAAATCTTCCAAATAGTCTGCTTCCTTCTTGGTTTGGACAAAGATCAGTGTGAGTCCATCTTTGGCACGTGCTACGTGTTGTAGTAACAAGTCCTTCTTGTTAAAGTCGGAACAGTATTCGAATTGTTGGGTAATGTTCTCAGTGGTTGAACCAACGCGACCTACTGTCAAGAAGACATAGTTATTCAAGAAATCAGCAGCCAACTTTTGAATGTTCTTTGGGAAGGTTGCGCTGAACATCAATGTGATTCTCTTTCCTGCTTCTGGCATGTTTGTCTTCTCTACAATGTATCTCATTTGTTGTTCAAAACCCATATCTAACATTCTATCAGCTTCATCCAAAACCAAGAATTGAATGTTGGATAGTGTGACGTGACCACGATCGATCAAGTCTACCAAACGACCTGGAGTGGCAACCAAAATATCTGCACCACGAGCGCATTGTCCGATTTGGTAACGAATATCTGCACCACCATAGACTACAATAGTTCTCAAACCAGTTCTGAATGTGAACTTGCGAGCTTCGTCGTAGATTTGAGTGGTTAATTCTCTAGTTGGAGCCAATACCAATACACTTGGTGCTGCCTTTCTCTTTGGATATCCATAGTTATCATTTCCACCTTCTTCGATCAGATTCTTTCCTGAACCTTCCTTGAGTAAACGAGCAATGGTTGGGAACAAGAATCCTCCTGTCTTACCAGAACCAGTTTGAGCGCAGGCCATCAAATCTCTACCTTCCGCAACGATTGGGATAGAGTATCTTTGGACTGGTGTTGGTTTTGTGAACTTCGCCAATTCAATATTCTTCATCAATGATGGAGGGAAGTTGGTTGTCTTGAAGTCGTCTACTGGAGCGGGAACATTCTTGCCAAATGTTTCGACTGGAATGTTCTCGTACTTGTCAAAGTTGATGCCAGAGTTGTTATTATCTTTGAATAATTCTTCTTCTGATGCCTCCTCGCGTGTGTAACGGTCAGCTGGAGCGCCTCCTGCCATGGCGCCATTTTGAGGTGCACCACGACTACCGTATGAGCTATTTCTATTATATCCACTGTTTCTGTCATCACCACCGCGTGAGCTATACCCTCCTCTTCTATCGTCGCCACCACGTTGTGGTCTGCCACCACCATAGGGTTCCCAACGAGGGTTTTTCCAACTATCGTTACCGCCGTTGCTGTAGCCGCCACGACCTGATGTTGGAGTGCTATCATTACTACGGTTTGCAGAAGAATAGGGATTTTGGTCTCTTCCTCCACCGTTTCTATAATCATCTTCTCCTTGCTTCCTCATGAATGGAGGAACGTATTTGTGGGAGTCACCTCTAGGTTCTTCGTCTCTGTATGACATGTTGTATGATGTTGTTTTTCACAGAAGCAAAGTTGAACTCAAAAGCTTCGTTGAAGACTGTTAAATCTCAATTTGGACTGTTGTCCTAGTTGACCGTTGTAATCTCTATAAGAATCTCTTCTGCCAGCACATACTTTCGAGTTTTAGCTCAAAGGTAGATAACTTTTATTGGTACCTAAACACGTAAATTGTACCATGTTAAAAGAATCGACGGCAAATGCTGCTGTGACAACACCACAAGATATTAGACGCGAGACGATCATTGCGAATGTGGCGCGGTTCTTCGCATTCGTTTCAACAGTAGGAGTCATATTTTACAGTTTCGAGGTGAAATGGTTTACGCTTCACCCTGTTCTTATGACGTTCGCGTTTACCTATTTAATATCAGAGGGAATCCTAACGGCACGCGAGATGAAGTCACGACCAATGGATCGAAAACAACTAGTACAAACTCATTTATTATTACAGTTTGGAACACTAACGTGTGGTGGATTCGGCTTCTTAGTTATCCTAAGCAACAAAATATACTACAACAACTTACATTTTCAATCGTGGCACTCGTTATTAGGACTCGCGACAGTTGTCATCATTTGTATAGAAGTACTAATTGGATTATACATTCAATACAGGTGGTTACGAAGCGTACTCAGTCCATTAATGCCACAGAACCAAAGTATCCTACCGACCACAATTCCTCCACCTGTTAATGGAGATCTACCATCATCAACAGGACTACCACCAGCAAAAAAGAAACGAGCAAAGACGACGCAAACAGTTGCGTATATTCATAGAATAGTTGGAATACTATTATTCATATTCGGACTGGTCACTATTGGTACTGGTTTCCGGTCCAATTTCTTTGTTGATCGTGCTCCATTGTACGCACATATAATACTTTATGGATCACTAGGTGTCATCGCCATTTGTATATTGCTCGCAATGAGAAAAAGAGGAAAACCACCAGTTAGTAGTGCGCCAAGTGCAACAGTTGCAGCACCAGTACTACCAAATACACCAAAAAGAGGTGCAAATTTATTAGGTGCACTCGGAACAACGGACATGTTATCGTTTCTTCCAACCACTGTAACTGCACCAGTTAAAGATGTTAATACAGCCAAAGATAAATAATTTATAAAAATTTTGAATAATCTTGGTACATTCTTTTTGCTTCTTTTTTAGTGAGTTGTGGCGTTAACTCGTAGGAATCTGAAGCATCGAGTAAAATGGTAACACAGAGATCAAACGCTCTATGCCACTTGTTGGTACGAATAGAACTCTCGATGGCACCTACGCTACCAAAGAGAGCGTTCGAAAGTGCACTGTTGATTGGTCCTTGATAAAAGTCCATTAAAGTAAATAACATAAACAATTCCAAAACTGCCTTCATGACTGGTAAATAGTCCAACATGGATCTCAAATTACCCAATTTTCTCTTTTGTGTTTCTTTAGTGATCATTGAATCTAATTTGATAAACGAATCCCCTAATAATCGACCAACTTCGCACAACCTTGCATACTTTTTGTATTCTCTTTCACTCAACGTGACACTATTCAACGTACGAGTGTATTCATGTCTATCCAAATCAAGTTTCTTGATTTGATCAGTAAATGGTTTAACATGTTGCAACAACACATCAGTCATACGTTTCTGATCGTTTGTCATTGTAGATTCAGTTCCTTGATGTAGTCTGATGATACATTCTTCATCAGCCATATCAATAAACTCTTTACATCGTTGATGAGCATGTGTTAAACTCTTTTGTGCCATATTTTTAGGATGGAACAATGCATGATACTCATTGTATAGATAGTTGACACTTTCTTGTACACTTACTGGTAAGGTTTGCTGATACTCGATAGAAGTGTTATTCTTGACATCAAAACGAACACAGAGTGAAATGAGTAGAATTAACATTCTATCAGCGACATCTTTGGTGATTAAATGTGGTAAAATACTTCCATGAGAAAGTAAATCTCTAACGCGTGGAGAATCTGGCCAAATCAACATGTCGAAAATGGAGTTGATACATGGACCATCAAAAACATCGAAAATACGATTTTGTCCATCGGGTAGGTACTGCGATGGAATGATAGATAGTAAAATATCCAATGTAGTGTATAAACTATTTCTCTCAGCAGTCAGTAATCGATGCGCACAATCGTTGACAGAAACGAAAATTCTTCGAATAGAGTGTTCCATGGCGGGGAATATGTACATCAAAAAATGGTAATACCTTCCATGAATATACTCGTCCAATGCAGGTTTCCAATGCGATGGAATAAACTGTGGAATGATAAATGTTGATCTGTAAAACAACTCCAAAATTCCATCTTTGTCCATTTCAACTTGTTGTGGTGTTACGACTTGTCTTTCCATTTTGTACACGTCTAACTGATTTTCTGGTTCAGGATGACTCTTCAATCGATAGTTCAAATAATCTGATGGTTCTTTGAGCAAGTGACTCAGTTTATCACTTATACTTGTCATGATCAGTAATAGGAACGACGTGTAGGCAGAGTGAAACTCTTTTTCAGTTAAAAATCCATGAAGCGTGACGTTGCGCAAATTTAAGCTATTTAGAGGTCCGATAAACGCGCGTATCATGAAAAGTTCATCTTTTCCGATAATTTGTGCGAGTTCTGGCATCGTTAAAAACTCGCTTAGTTTTGGTAAATTGTCATTGAACAGGAAAATCTTCTTTTTGTCCTTGTTTGCTGCGTGGAGTGACAGTAAAGCATCTTGTAGACCATGTTCAAAATAGCATACTGCCATTGTGAACGCAAACATACTGTTTCCACGATTGTGTTCATCAATAAACCACTCGAACAACTAGATTGTCAAAATTTGTAAAAAACATACACTTGGTTGTGATAGTATCCTAAAGTGAGATTGATACATGCTCAGGAACTTTTGATTATCTTTTTCCAAAATATCACCGAATAATTTCTCGTGAATAGCCAATGCACGTGGTTGGATGTAACGAGCGCACGCTAAAAACATATCGTCTTGGTGTTCTTCTGATAAAAGTTCCATTCTACCACCAAGGAGTTTTTCGACGGTAAACTCTTCCCAATTTAACACGTATGCACCTGTTGTCTCATTTTTCGTTACTGTTTTTGAAATATCAGGTATTTGTTGACGTGATAATTCTTCATCGATTGTCATTAACGATACAACACGCTCTGATAGCGATGTTTGAGTTGATTTGCGAAGTTCGTTGTATTCGCTTTCAATATTTAGCGTGTCTGGAATGTCCGTACCCTCCAAACTGCGCATGGTGTTCAGTAGACGCAGAGATTTACCGATGAACCATTCTTTTACCAAGTCGTGTTGACCTTGTGGTTCATGAGCTCTGTCGTACGCGTCCTGTACTTCGTTCATGACTTTGCACGTAGAACAGTTGACTAGTAAAGTAAAGCTTTTACGTGTGATGCAAATCTTAGTCCGATCCACTATCTTCAATCTTCATCTTCATCAACATCGTCTGGAAGAACGAAATCTTCATCGTCATCGCTCTCGTCTGGAAGATCTGAGAAAATAAATACTTCGTCTACATCAATTGCACTTCCTGAATCCTCCTCTTCCTCCTTTTCACGCTTAGCTAGTTCTCGCTTTCGATTCTCACCTTTAAGATTTTGCATCATTTCATCTTTCGTAACTAGTGATAGGTATAATGCTGTATCACCATCATCTCCATCGTCATCATCTGGTGGTTGGAACGCATCCTCATCGTCATCATCTGCATTAGAGTTTAACGGATCGTACTCCATTAGGCATGATAGAGTTCTGTTTTCAGGATCGATAAGAGAACGAAAATTTCTGAATACATCCCATCCAAGAATTCTAGTTTCTCCTCTTTCGTCGTTGGGAGGTAGAACACCAACTTCAATCTCAAACTTCTTGTCTAAGAAGAAAAAAGCTACTGTATAAAACTTGACCTCTATCGTCAGAAAGTTCATCCACTTCGTACTTGAGTCCTTGTATGTCTTCTTCAAACACATAAGTATTATCTGAGCCGGTATCCAGTTACCAAGGTGTTCCTTCATCTATTACATGCCTCACGTTTGAATAATTTCCTATTCCTTGCACTACACATTTCGGACCACTAAAGAGTGGTGTTCTTGCAATCATATGTGTTGTGAATAAGATCTTATAGAACATCTGTGTTTCTGTTTGCATATATTTCGTTATTTTTACAATGGCATTTTCGCACAATTAAATCCCAAATCTAAGTATGAAACAATCAAACAACCTACCAGTAAGTGATTAATACATACATAACAATCTTAGGCTGAAAAACCACGAACTTTACAGAATTCCAAACCAAACTATAAAAAAGAAAACGTGAAATTGAAAAACGAAACCAAAAAATTAAAAAAAGAAAATGAGAAGCTAAAGGCTGAGATAAAGAAATACAAAGAAGCAGAGTATTTAGACTCGCTACCAAGTTGGATACATCACGACAAACAACGTCTAAACCTGTCGAAAAGACCGGGTATGTTTAATGAAGAGCAGGTAGCAAATGAGAAAGTGTATTGGGAGATTAGAGACCAAAAACTAGAGGAGTTTGATGGAAATCCGCAGTGCGACCTATACCTGGCGGTGAATGACCAAAAGTTTTTGATGGTAACAAAAGATCTTGGCCGTATACGAAGTAGGTATCCTAATGCATGGGTGAAGAAGTTAGGATATGAAAGAAGGCAGTTCAGAACCCCGCATGTCAAACAATACTTACGTGAGTTGGAGGACTTATACGAATCACAAAACAATTGATAAACGAAAAAGTTAAATAGTTGTACAAATAATGTCTTCATACTTGTAGACCGTCTACTGCAAATATTTTCCAACAGTTCAGATTACTTTACAAACCACACCGCTTTATTCACATAAATCCAATATCAGCAAACCTGGCTTTTACTTCAGCAACTTGCCGTTTGCGCAATCTTCTCTTTACCTTTCGGTATACAACAACAAACACAATCAATGATGTCACCAATACACTCCCTATCGCGAGAATGACAGGCGGTGTAAAGGCAGTAGAGATGCCAACTACAATTTCCACAGTGTTTATCGGATTATTAGTTTGGTTCACAACTGGAGAAGCCACAGTGACTAAATACACTGCATCATAGTCCCGATACAACGGTTTGGAGAGCTATAAAGTGTAAGTCGTACATTATAATCTTACCTTTATCATTAGGTTGCTAGTTACGTATATTGTTACAGTCGGCGAAGATAGTATGGACTGTTGTGTTATCAAATTACTGCTATTGGCATCATCCGTCGTCAAGTATCGTACATACGCATCTTGCTCACTCGTTATTGTTATTTGTACTGGACTTCCGTACGGAAACGTATAATTAAACAATGTGTACCCACTCGGCAACGATGGAATCACTAACACTGGTGCGTCAAGTTCTCCAAGTACAAAATCTAAAATGTTAAGGATCAAAAAAGTCTCTTACAACTCCCAGCGACCACCATCGATATTGGTATTTGATATGTGGCATCATAACAAATCGCGCGCAAAATATTCGGACCAGGCGTATTGATTATAGCTACGTTGGATTCAACCATGCCAATACCATTAGGAACAACATTAGTATCGTTGAATGTGTTTTCTAATGTCCACCATACTTGACAAGATGGAGGACTTGATATGACCACAGTAATCATTCCAACTGCATTACTCCAATAAGTGGATAGAGCCGGTACAGGAGCACGACTACTTGATAAGAGCGTTTACGGTATCACTTACGTATGAGAATCTATTTGTATAGTTTGTATCACTATATCACTATCGAGTTGTCCTGCAACTACACAACGTACATTCACAGTTGTCGTATCGTTCAAAAGTAACAATACATAATTTGAGAACGATTTTGCATCAACGGCAACACTTGTATTGTATGACAAACTGGCATATGTATCAGGACATGATATGTTGAGTGTGACATTATAAGAGTGTACAGTACTCAGCGTTGTGTTGTCAGGAAGTTGTATCAATGGATTACTCGTTTTTAAAAGTAGCATATCTTATCGTTAGAACAAGTAACAAAACTTACATTGAGATGTTACAGAATTGCTTTTAAAACAGGTATCATCTTCGGCATACGCAGTTACCGACACGACAGCACTACCATATAACGATGGTATGATTGGTATCACTACTGAATCTGTTATGTATTGCACATATGATCCGTTGTTTACCGATATGAACAGCGGCGCTGTGCAATTCGCTGCTCGTGTAACTGTTACATTCACAGCATCACGGTAGTGACCTGGTGTTGGCGAAATGACAGGAATCGAACACCTGTCGACGATCTTGTACGTTTGAGCAACAAGAGAACTATTGGTATATTCTTGACCTCTCCACTATCAAGTTAGTAAATAGTCAAATCATACTCTATACGTTCGTGCTTGAAGCGTATACGTTCCTTTTCCAAGCGCAATTTTCGAGTCATAAGCGATCGAGAACGCTGTTACGTCTTTTGTGGAGTCAAAGTTCCACAGCACTAGATCAGTACTGCACATGGTCAGAAGAAACTATACTACGTACCCATACAAGTTTGTATCGTTACTATTGAGCTCCATATACACGTAAAAATCAGAGTTCAAAGGAAGCAAATGTTTACCACCTGATGGCGATATTACTGGTGGTTTGGGTATTCTATCATTCAGTACCAGTTTGTATCTACTTACGGTATCGAGTACAAATAGTCTGCAGTCGAAATTTGACTATTATTTCCTGTTAAACTGCAATACGCGCCAATTGAAGTGCTACTATTTATCTGTATCGACCATGTTGATGCCGTCAGAGCTCTAAACAATAATCAATATGAAATTTAGATGTACTGTGTAGGTATCGTTGCATTTGTTTGGTTAATAACAGGGTTTTGTATAAATACTACTGCAGTCGCGCCTTGGTCCAGACATGAAATATTAACGCTCAATGTTTCATTGAAATATGTACCACTTGGAGGTGATAGAAGAGGTGGCGACAACGCCGTCACCAGAGCTATGAACGGCAGTATGGTTGACCATTTCATTTATAAGGAAACTACTAATTTTGTTTCGAGACAAATGAACTAGATACTACAGCTGCGTTGGAGTAATAGTGATATTGCAACAGACTCACGTGAGCATGTCGTGATAAGCACGCTGTTGTATCTCAAGCCATACCTCTCGCAAAGTGGTTCTAAAAGTAGATTGACCTGCACGATTATTAGGGCCTGGTGGAATACTAAAAAGGATTCCTTACAACACTTCAACTCCGAGAGTATCTACAAATTTCAGTAGCTCATAATTTAACAAATGGGAAATACATCACCACAGACCAGACACTCCGCTCCTGAGCAACAAACAGCTATAGTTGCTACTTCAAATAGTAGACCATCGTCTATGAGATTAAAACGAGGTGATTCATTCTATGAAAATTTTGTTATGAAAAGACGTTCAAAACCTCTGAACAAAGATGTACTGCTCGAGTTACCCTATGTCGTAGCTCTGAATGTTGCATCATTTTTGGATTTTAGAGACCATCACATTTTACGAAGAGTCAATCTGTATTGGAATGCGTTTTTCTTAACGTTAGCGAGAAAACAGCACGAGCAGTTGATGGATTCCCTTTTTGATAGTTTGAGTTCAAATCGATATAGCAATTTCAAGACACCAAAACGTAGAGCAGTTTCAGAGAGGTCGCTAACACCTACAATCGTAATTCCGAAACGAAAGTCTCTATATATTAACAATATTTTGGAAATACGAAAAGACCCAAGTGGATCTCCTGTGTCATCATAACATTAGAGGAGTTTTCCCAACACCCAAATGTAATATAACTAATGCTTTAAATTCAAATGTTCAGACGATTTTTAACTAATACTGCAGTTTACTGTAACCACTTTACCTAGTTTGACTAAACATCTATAGTGCTGGTATAAAAGTGTATGAACGATACTCGGCTTGTACTTTAGCAATTAGCGCATTTATCTCCTGTGTCAAAAAACTGACCTCTTGGTTCGTTTGTTATGACCTTAACTGATCTTGAAAAAATCTTGTCAAGCCTTCGTTTACAATCGACCTATCTTAGCTAAATTTAATGGATGATTACCTGCTAATAGAAGAGTTAGTTGATGAATGCGTAATCAAAGCCCCACAAGCAGAGCGGTGGAAGTTTCCTACAAGCATAGATACCAAAGCAAAAGACCACCTCAAAGTTCTTGTAACCGATCACTGGCCAAAGAAAAGTGACGATGAAGACTTACCAATGCGTGCAAAGCTTGAAGTCGCAGTAGATGACACGTTTCGTGAAATGATACGAGAATACAAGCGGTACATTTATTCGCACAATTATAACACGTAGATTCTGCAAGGTCGCAAAGTTGGAGTATATTTTAGAAAACGAAGATGTACGAGGCAAAATAGAAAAACTACTCTTGTTACTCAGTGTTTACGGACATATCGATTTACTACGAACGCAAAACCACGTTTGCTTTTTAATATTTCACGCGGCGTTGCATTTATCCATTGGTGTGAGTGTAGAGCTCACAATATCAGATATTGTACTCAAAGAAGCATCCTTTTTGTACGCACTCATGAAAACAATGTTCGATAAAAACAAAAGAAACGAAGAGTTTTTCGATTGGGATGATTTAAATGATCTTTGTTGGACACCTTCGTTCTGTCAAGAGTTTTTAGGAAAAGATTGGCAACCTTCATTCCGTAACGCGTTTCGTATGGAGGAATTCCCAAACTTGTTGTTGATGATTGAAAAAAAAGGTGACCAAGTACAACAAGATCAAATCAACAAAGAAAAACAAAAGTTTCAAACGAAATGGAAAACGTATTACGACAGAGCAGGAGGATTACTAGGTATGTTACACAAACTAGTATTAACTCTTCATAGGATGGAAAGGTTACATTACGCTACTGTTTAGTTTTAGTTCACCAACATATTTTCAACTATTGGCACTTTTCATCACACTGTGCTGGTTCTTCGAGTTTGATTTTGTTAATTATATCAAACTATCGCTATGGTAACAATTTTGCTCATCTTTAACCTCTAGTTTGGCACCAGCAGCACTCATTGTCGTGTATCTAATTCTTCGATTCATATACACAAAAACACGACCATTGGCATCAAGAAAGCATCCCTATCGAAGACAAATTCCTCGTCGTGACGTTCGCCCAACAGCACCAGCGTCCTTATGGTTTTCATTACAACGACTCATCAAATCGTACCAATATTTATCAACATTTGTCGTACTATCACTATTCGTAGTGTATGTTGTGATGGCGCGTTGGATACTTTTCGATCCCTTACGAAACGCGACATTAAACTTGACATCGTACAATGAAAAAGTCACTCAAGAAAATACAAACTCTACAAGTGCAACATTTGTTACTGCAAATCGAGTGATACAAGCACAAATCGTACTCAGTAATATGAGTTTAATCATCATGTGGATGTCAAGTTTGTGCATCTTTTGGGTACTTCCACCTATCCTCTTGAGCGTACTCGTAGGTTTGTTTCTACATGTTCACAAATAGGTTGGTATATTTGGATTCTTACGAGGATACTACTTGCGAGTAAATCGAATAACGAGATGGCCAGATGTAGTAAAAATCTTTTTCACAAGGGAAACATTGAAGCTTTTTGCAACAAAGTTGATGAACATGAAAGAAATACAAAAAGAAGATGAAGCAAGAATGGAATGGAGTTTTGCACTAGTTTGGAATGAAATTGTACAATCGTTTTATGATAATCATCAATGCTCACACAAGTAAGAATACACAAAGCGATTAACCATGTAGTGAGTACCAACGATTGACATATCTTTTGAAACCTATTATGAGGGATGATCAATCCATGGCGTATAGAATACTGCGAAAACCAGATTTATCAATAGAACCGAAAAGCGCAGATATGGTCTACCAATTCAGTCGATTTTTCAATAATTTGTATATGCCATCATTACCAGGTCACTGTGGAATTTTAGAGATGAAACGATTAGTGATATTCACACCAGTTTATCGAGAAAAAATATTCTATTCATGGGTTTGTTTGCTATTTTCCATTAATAATCTAGGATGAGTTGGTAAAACCTGGTAACACGGATAGTTCATTCTTACGAGCATTGATTCTCAAATACCCTTCCGATTGGAATAATTTCAAAGAAAAAGAGTTTCCCAAAGGCAGTAGATTGCGATACACAATTGACTATTTGGAATCGAAAATACTTGCTGGAATCGATATCAGTACTCACATTGTACACGGTAGAGTAACTACAAAATTTTTACAAAAGTTGATTTGCCGATGGGCATCACAAAGGTATGTTAATTTATTCCAAATAACATCTAGATTCCAACCTGTTGCTCGTACTGTGAATGGATTTATAAATGTTCCAAAAGCGTTAAGTTTGTTACTACGCATACAAAACCCAACGTTAGCTGAACACGAAGTACAAAAAGTAATTCGACAAAAATTTTCATACGTCATTGGCGCACAGTTATACGATAAAAAGTAAGTATTTATACTTTATACTCACACAACAGTATGTGGGATATGTCTACCGGTTTCAATAAAGCAAACGCTGCAACACAAGCAGCATTAAACGTAGAACACAAAGAATACACAAAAGGACTCAAATATCTATGTAAACAAGTCGGTGATGTGTTACTCAAATTAGCATACTTGAAACGAGGTGATGATGGTACATGGACAAGTATACTCACCACATGGGATAATGATGAATCTGAAATGGTCAATTTGTACGAAATTCCAAGTCTCGGAAACTTTGCAGAATTAGGACAAGGAAAACCAACCAACCAAGCATTCATGTGCCAATTCTTTGATGGTTCCTATTCACAAGCCATTGATTGTAATATGGATAGTACATTATCACAATCGTTATTTGTTCCAAACGTGTTACAAGAGTTTGACAGAGATCCAACTGTTAAAATCATTGGTCATCCAGAATACATTTTTACAAGTGGTTGGAGTAAAGCGGCATATGCAGCAGCGTTTACCGAACGAGTGTTTGGAACGATGGTACAGAGAATGTGGTCGTTACTGAACTGTAGATTACATTATGGACATCCAGACTACTTTTCAGGAATATTTATCATGTTCACCACTGGAATGTCGAAATTAAGTTATATTAGTGAAGATGTGTTCACTGGATTTGATACATTACTCAATGGAGGTCGTAGTATACATGTAGAGTACATAGAATGTGGAAAAGCTCGTGATGTTTGCATGATATCGACAACTAAATTTAACAGAAAGATTAGTGGTGGAGCAAGTCAATTAGCATGTGCACGGTATCCGTATTGGGTTCTTACAAGCAAGTACGTTGTTTTATAATCTATTACTCACAACCATAGTCATTTCACGTTTGCTGAACGTGTACTGTTTTGTTTTAGCGTGTTATCACACTACAGTAACACATTACTAATCTCTGTTAGTACAGTCATCACTTCCTCTTCAAGAAACATTATTCTACTAATCAGTGTCATAATTGGATGGATTGGCACAGATGTTCTGCAACTCGATCAAGTCGTAGCTAACGTTCTAGTACTAGAACATACCATTTTCTTGTTCCAAGCAGGATTTTTACTAAGTGTACCTGGTATATTACAATTGATACTAGAAAGAGGAATCTTTCGAGGTGCATATGAATACGTTACAAATATGATTATTCTTATG
>JAESGV010000280.1_pt1 | contig 23577 bp, 12 predicted proteins | sample 9269781 | NCBI WGS metagenome assembly JAESGV01 (sample SAMN15741586, study PRJNA653496) | algae metagenome | isolation source: Tildeniella torsiva UHER 1998/13D and co-occurring heterotrophs from... | place: Slovakia: Slovak Paradise National Park, Hrabusice, Kosice Region | collected 2000-01-01
CAAACCCAAACCCAAACCCAAACCCAAACCCAAACCCAAACCCAAACCCAAACCCAAACCCAAACCCAAACCCAAACCCAAATCCAAACCCAAACCCAAACCCAAACCCAACCCACTGTTTCCCTTTGTAACTTAAAAAAGTTGTTTTCTCATGTAAACCTTATCAAAGAAGAAAAAAGGGAGTTGTTTCAGAAAAAGTTGACAATAAGGGTACAAAACAAATTGCATAGAGAATAAGTTCTATCAATGGTTATATATTTAAAACTTAATTAATCAAATAAACATAAAAGTTACAAAATTAAGACAAATTCATACATTTACAACTACATTGGTTTAGTTTTGAGCTTGTTCCTCGAAAGATACTTGAGGCACAGGTGGGCTAGAGAAATCATCCAAGTCTATCTTGCTTGGAGTTACTGTTATTGGAGTTAATGGTGTTGCATGATTCCCTTTGATCTCTTTAGGTGCAGCAGTGACCGACACAGTTGGTACTTTTTCTGATTCTACATCGTTGTTTATCACTATGTATGTGGTTACAGTACCTTTTCCCTTTACCTATGTCATTTAGTAAATGAATGAAAATACAAACTTCAATGCCATGTCTTTCTTCGAATTTAAATATGTCATGCACTCTTTCATATGTTTGTCTTGAGATTTGAACTCTATTTGGTATGCCAGTAGACTTTTCATGTTAGAAAAATAAATTAAATAAATACCTCCATCCTACTAGCCATATTAACGGAATCTCCCCAACAATCGTAGGCAAACTTGTTTCTACCAATGACACCAGCGACGACTGGACCAGTGTGTACTCCTACTCGGATAGAAATCTCACCTTCACTTAATTCTCTTACACACTTGATTGCCTGTAAACCAAATCTAACAGTATGTTCAGGATGATATGGATCATTTCCTAAACCTCCTACACAAAAATAGGCATCACCAATTGTTTTGATCTTTTCCAAATTGTTCGCTACACACAAATCGTCCAAGCCAACAACAATCTTGTTCAAAATAGTCACTAAATCTGTGGCCGTCATGGTACTGCTCATCTTTGTAAATCCGACCATATCACTAAAGAAGCATGTAACATCTTCTAGTTGATCGGCAATACATGTTTCTCCTCGTTTAAGTCTTGAGGCTACTGCTGATGGTAATATACTCAACAATAGTGTTTCGTTGTTTTTCTTTTCGATATCTAACAACTCTTTTTGCTTTTGCTCTATTGTACAATCTGTAACAAAACATGCTACATGTGTCTTGTTATTCCAAACGCCTACACTGGTTGACAAACGAACAGGGAATTGAGCATCTTCCTTACGTTTTCCATGTAGTTCTTTCTTTGTACCTTTGTGTGTCTTACTAACTTCTCTTATTAACATAGTCACATCTTCACTAAACAATGTACTCAAATTGTTACCAACTACGTCTGCTTGAGTGATGGAGAACATTGCTTGTGCTGCAGAATTAACTTCTACAATGTTTCCCTCTGAATTACACAAAATGACACCATCAGTTGATCCTTCCAAAATGGCCTTTGTCTTCTTGTCATTGTCCTTGTTGTTCTTGGATAGGAACGATAGTATAGACATTTTTGTGGAAAGAGTGTTCACGTACTCACGAATATCAGGTACGGCTTCTGATGCATCAGGTGGAATCAGTAAGAGCATGCTCCTGATTTGCTGATTAATGTTCAAATAGGTGTCCATCTCGTTGAAAAGCAAAACACTCAATATCAACATGACAAAGAATACTGGTATGTAAAGTGCCAATGTGGGAAATCCTAGTCCACAATTTCCAGTAGAAACACTCAAAAAGTTGCTGGTAGTGTTTGACAATTTTTCGGAAAGCAGTTGGGATGCTAAATAACTCCTACGAACAGCAGCATACTTTTCACTACTTGACATGCCAACTTTTTCACGGATGTTCTTTTCTGCAGATATAACGATATCATCTACAAGTCCATTCAATGAAAGACATTGTACTGATGTAGTGGTAACGTTAGGTCCGCAGGTTGTCGATAAGAACATTTGATCAATAGACGGTGTCCAACCCATGTATCCTCTTGCGAAAGAATTGCCAAATCGAAGTTCATCCCATGCAACTCTCAAACTATCGGTAAGTTCACTTAGGAATTTGTATGCAACAGTTGGATCTTTGTACGGGAATACAAGATCTGTTGGTGTATTTATCATTTCTCCGACATTGAAGGTTACTCTCTGTGCCAAATACTGAACCTTTCCATAAGCTGTGATTGTATAACTAACGGTAAGTAACAATAGTCCTAAACATACCTTGTAGTTGTTCCACAATTGATGGCATAGTAATCTTCTGCGATAATAACGGCTATTACCAACAAATCTAGTAGTACAATCATTCCACCACTTCGAATATGAGTAATTGTTAAAATAGTCTTACATTAAAAAGGTCTTGGTTCTAATGGACATTTTGTTTTCGATCCTGACTTTGTCTTCTGACTTTTCAATACGTCGCAAGAACTGATATGTTCGTCCAACAACTTCTCTTGGCAATAAGGTGAACAAACTCAAAATGTTGTACTGCGACTTGAAAAATACAACAATCGAAAACAAACACACCGAAAAGAGCACGAGATGCCAAACAATTACCAATGCTGCCAATACTCCAACAATGGAGAACATGGATTCAGTGGCACCCAAAAAGTCTTGTCTAAATGCTTGACAGTACTAATTGTGTAAACATTTTTGAAATGAAACTTACTGAGAAAAACTCGTTTGCTAGAGTTACTCTGTTCAACCAAAAGTATAAAAATGGATTACTTGTGACAGTCACGTTGGCTAGTACATCACCATTGATCAATGAACGAAGATTTGTTTGAAAAAGAATACCTAATGTTGTTAAATAACTTCAATTGTACTCACTTGCATCGTACACAGATCTATTCAAGCCTACCGATGTGTAATTCTTATTAACAACATCGATAACCGGAATTTCAATGTTGATCCTCTTTCCCATATACATTTCCTGTCGTTGTGCTGACATTTTTGTTGACAGAACATTGTCGGTTATTCCTTGGTCTATTTTCAAAATAGGCGATAAAGCAGAAACAACATTAACTGAATCGTTTCCAACAACCCCATTCGCTTGTTGATACTGGTATTGTCTCAAAATAACCAACGATTGGTATGGATGAGCAGGAACTTCACACGAGTTTACCAACAACTGCGGTGGCACGAATGTGAGACTTGTTTGTGAAACGATAATCACAATGATACCACAAAGTACCAAACCCGCCCCAAAACTAGACACGATAAGTCTCAACCCCCATTTGTTGTCCTTGTTGAGTAACTTTTTTCTGTAAACGTCTTGTTTTCTAAACGAATTTGTTTGTGAACCTATAACAGATCCTCCAATGACTGATGGAGACTTTGCGCGTCTGCTTTCACGTTTGGCTTTGTATCTTTCTAACTCTTGATTATCGTCCTCATCAATATCAAGTGCTTGACTCGAATGGAGAGGAATTACTGCATTATCACCTCTTTTCTCCGAACCTTCTGTGCTAGTGTCTTTGTCTTCATTTTCGAGTTTGAGAAATACTTTTCTCTTTTGTGTGGCACGTTCTTGTTCTTGATCTTCCAAAGAACTGGCCTCTTCATAGTATTCTCTTGCGAGTTCTGGATCCCGTTTCACTTCTTCAATGAACCTTGCATAGTTTCTAACAACTGCAATGTCTTTAGGATACTGTGTAAGAAGAGATTCCATAATTCTGGTGCACTCTTTCTCAGCACGATAAGAACGATGAGCAAATGTTGATAACTGACTCATGTCCATGTTACCGGACACAATTATTTTAAAAAACAAAGTCACGTAGAGTTGCAACTCCTTTTGTACATCGTGTGCGTTGTTGAGAAGTGCATAAATGCGCTTTTTGTTGTTTGTTTCTCCAATGTTGATTTCCAAGTCACGGTAGCGAAGGTACAATGTGAATTTGTACAAAAAGTTGGGTCTACAAGTTAGTACTACGTGCAAAAATAACGTTACCTAAAAGTGCTGACTTTTTGTAGCAAGTGAGAAGCCAGCATTAATGATCCTCCAGGCAAATAGATATTATGCACTGCGCGAGTTAATGTGAGGTCCAAACTCTCCAAATTGTTGAGTGCGGCAAATTTAACAGTCTTCTCTACTTCTGTTCTTAGTTTTGGAGTGTTGGAGGCTAACCTAAGTACAATATCCAAGTACCAGAGGTTGATTTTGTTTAAGTTTTCCCCACTCGCAAGAATGTTATCGTACTTTCGTACTCTCCAACGAATGTAAAAGATGTATATTTGCATCGCCGTAAAACCGATAACAAAACAAACACCATACGACGCGATAGCAACACCACCTATTATAGAACCTAATGTGTCATCGTTGCTTGTGTTGACTATTTGTAAGACAAGAGTTGTAATAGCTGTAACGGTTAGTTTTTGAAAAACATATGAATCATACAGTATGGGATGCGAGCCATCGCTAGCCCAGCGTAAATAGCGTTAACACTCTTGTGATAGAATGGAACAACCCTGAATACAATAATTGTTGTACTAATACCCTGAGCCAATAGAAACAGTGGATGAATCCAGGTAACGGCTGATGTTAACACTACCAGAGTTACTACTAACATGAGACTACAAGTTAGTTGTCGCGAATGTGATTACCTAGTGTTGCAGTATATTGGGAAGAAAATCATATTGACGCTAAAAAAGCTTTTTGCTGGTTAGAACATCAACGAACGACTTACGAGTGCCTTGGGTTAGTGTCCACAATGCAATATTGACCAAATGCGTACAAAACTATTTGAATGACTGCAAGTACGAGAGCCAACACCGCCCATATGATATTTGGTTGCGTGTAACACTGAAAATCTGGAAACTTGACTAAGATTCCAGTAGTATTGTCGCACATCCAAAGGTTATTCATGATACTCAAAAATGCATCTACGATTTGTTAGTGAATACAAGCGGTCATACAGGGTGCGATGCAATTGATTACTATAACTGCTTGTACTACCCTCTTAATCTTATCAAATAAAAGATTTCCCTATATATTAAGAATGAAACCGTTCACACGTACCTTGATGTAGAAATAGTAACTGATTACAAATAATACTAAAGAACAGGCATAGATACTGAGAATGATAATAATGATATAAGGAATTCCAACATATGGTACAGCATTAAGCCCCAGAGTTGAAACAAAATAGTTGATGTAGTTCACCATCCCTAGTTTAGGTCCCCAGTAGTATCTTTCCGGTCTAATAAGCGCTAGTATCTGTACAATAACCCACAATTGATATAATACATATACCCATTTGTTCATTCGCAATCGGTATGAATCAACAAATGAGAAAATCCTATCCTGTAATAATACTTGTCCAGTCTCTTCTTCCTTTTCTTCATCAGCGTCAGACTTTGCTTCACCCTCTGAGAGAAGCTCATCCGCCTCTTCAGTGGCATACTTGTCCAGTCTGCTCATATTTTTTATGAACTTTACAGTTGCAGGTTTTTGGTCTAGCGCAGATGTAAAAGGTAGCTATCTATTTCCGCTTTGCAAGCCTATAACGCTTATTTGAAAATCTACGGAGAAAGGCATTACGTAAATAGGTAGCTAACGTCGTAGTATGGCGAAACCATTGCTCAAAAATGTCAGTCCAGGTAAACAGTTTTCTATGCTATGCTCATGGAACCTAATGCGAGTATTGACAACACACATTAAAGAAGATGAGTGAATATCCTTTCATTCGTAAGGTAGAGCGTAATCAGTTTGATGACAGTTGCTGTAAATTGATGATTGGCGTCTAGCACGTCTACGAATATCTTAATTAGTTACCTACTACATTGGCTAAAAGAACTATACACAATGCTTTGAAAATTTGTTTTACTTTGGATTGCTCAATTCTTCATTCAAATACTCCTTAACGAGCCCTTGAATAGCTGCTGACATCTTCTTAGTGACTTTCTTTTGCTCCTCCTTCTTTATAGAAGTCCAAAGCTCCTCGTTTTCTTTTCTGAAGTCTTCAAATACATCCTCAGACATCATCTTCATGAGATCGCTAACTGCTGTTCTCGATGTTATGTCACCAATTTTGGATACACAGTTAAGTATTCGGTTGCGTGTAATGTACTGCTCAAGTTCATCCCAACAACGTTGCGTCTCTTCTGACATGCTGCTATCTACTGGTGCTTTTGGAGTAACGTGCTTAGGTTTCGCTGTTCCTTTTTCAGTAAACTTTTTTGTCTTATTCTTGATCACAACTCTTGTACCAGCGACATGGGCACTCACTGCAGGTTTGATTACTACTCCTTCACCGATATTCTCTACTTCATCGTCAGGAGCATGTTTCTTGGTGATAGGAGGGAGACCATAAAACGTAGCAGGAATAGTGGAACTGAAATTGATAGGAAATTGTATTGCTTCTGCGTAGGTACCTCTAAATAATGCTTTCGCATATACAGGAAAGTCTACGATAGGGCACATTTGTTCAATTTCGTCATGACTCAGCCATCTACCTGTCTCAGTGTTGTCTTCTTTGTTTAAATAGGTAATGTACACGTCGAATAAATAAAAATCGTAATGTGGAGCGTATTGAACCTCTCTCATTATAGGTACTTGATTTGGTTCATTTTTTACATCTGGATGTGTGTATTGACCACCGAATAATTCACCAAAAACTAAACGTTAGGATACGATAGAGAAACTTACTAGAAATACGAACGAGTTTTGTTTCATCGAGTATACGTGTTTGGATATAATCAAAAGTTTGCTTTGCACTCTCTTCGTACCTTTCTTTCACCTTTTTTGTTGCAGCAGGATAGTAATTCGAGAGAAGAAGCACAGGAATAATCTCTGTGCGCTTCGCAACTTGCACTGTTTTGTTTGATTGTTCGTCCACGCTTACTATGAAACTGAAGTTGCTTCCATGAACTTTTTCTGTAACGACCCAATCTGTAATGCTTGCAAATCGATCATTTTGTTTGAGTTTATCCATGAACTTGGTATTACTGTGGTTCTCAATGGACGAGTACTTCTTGAATACTGTGTTTGACATGTTTTTTATTTATGCAACGCAAAGTTTGCAGTCAACCTTTCATAATGCAAACTGGCTCCAAGAAAAAAGGCTATTTAATGTCACTGTTTAGGATGTGACACATAGCGTCTGTCAGCCGTCATACAGTAAAACACAAACATGGGTACAGCACTACACAAACCGCGCTGCATAACGCTCAGGGAACACGGTGACAAACCCCAAGATTTTGTGCTTCTAGACTCTAATTTGAATGAAATTTCCTCGTTTACACTACCAAATAATCTAAAAATAATTAAACGTTTGAATACCGATGCGTTTCTTTGCCAAACGAAAGAGTTGGAACGTGTTAATTTTTGCATCATGAGTTTATCGAAACGTGGAATTCAGTACAAAAGCCAATATTTAGACCACTCGGCCACTATTCGTGATGTTGGGCCTTTCTATTTACTTATTCACGCAAAAAACTATGAGGAGAAATTCATATGCAATCACTCTTTCGAGCGTGTTCCTGACTTTGATTTTTCTGCCATCGTATTTTTGTATGATGACTATGTTGCTATATCATCATCATCGTGTGACAGTATCACAATCAGGTCGCTCAATCACGGTGTAGTTAGAATAATAGATCTGCCATCGCTTTTCATTTGTGAATTGTATTCTCTGAACAATGGAGTCTTGATCGTTCAATCTCTTTCAGGCGGAAGATATTCGTATCACGCAATAGATATCAACTCTGGACGATTTATCCACCAAAATGAATTTAGTAAATGTACAGGAGATGAGTTACAAGTAATGGAGAACATTGTCTATATTCCAAGTAGAGTGATGCGTGTAGAACGCGATGCTATACAAGTGTTTTCTGTTGGAAGGATACAAGGTCATACTCCTATGGAATTGATGGGCAGCTTCATTGTTTACAGCGTACATAGTCCCACTTTGAATTGGATTGACTTGAGATCAGGAGAGCAGCACAAAATAGATATTGAACTACCTTACACTGAATCTTATAATGGTCCAAGGATTTCGATTTCAGATAATCAGCTAATAGTAACAAGGAGACGCTTCATGGATAGAGGACTAATCAAGTATGTAAAGCTGTTAATCGATAATGATCCATCATTAGCATATCCTTACGACGGTGACGAAGTATTTGATGTATTCAGGGTAACGTTAGGAAACGGCACGGCAAAGACCAAATTGATCAGAAAAGGTGTTCCTGGACCTACATATTTGATACCATACGAGTTCAAAGAAAAGAAATGTTACTGGCGTATCACTAGTGATTGGAGGACTGACTTACACAAAGATGTTTCATTTTCTGATTGTGTAGTAGAGTGTCGCAAAAAAATAGTCGTGGGTAGAGGCACTAGGAATCAGAATCAATAAATAGTTAACTAGATGGATTATTTCCAATATAAATAAAGCTCTGTCTGTTTTTGGCGGCAACGTTGTTTGATGAACGTGCATGTTCTAACTGCTAATCGAGTAATATGGGTGGCGCTAGGATTGATAGTACATGTTACAGTGTATAAGTACGCTTTCCCAGCAGTGTTCTCAGCGACAAGTAAAACATACAAAAAGTATTTGCAAGAAAGTCAGTTAAACAAAAAAGCAGAATGGGATTCACGTGGAACATCAACATTTCATGCAATACTAGCTTCCAGTGCAGCTGTTTACACTTTTTTAGTTGCTCAAGAATTTAACGATTTTGACCTGCTTAGAATAACTCCATTTTGCGAAATATGGTTGATGTTTTCGTTGGGATACTTTTTATACGATATATTTATTATTTTCAAATACTTTCCCGGTGACTATTCCTCTCTTGTTCACCATTGTATCGCAATAAGTATTCATATTTTGATCTGTGCAACAGGAACCTGTACACTGATTCAAATGGGTTACGTTTTAACAGAGATGAGTACACCTTTTGTGAATGCTAGATTCTTTTTAATGGATTCAGGAATGAGAAACTCCAAGACGTACGTAGCAAATGGATTACTTATGTTTGTAACGTTTTTCGTATTCAGAATGCCAATGATACCATTCGTTCCTGTAATATTTTACATCAAGTACGACCAATACCTTAAAATTCCAATGTTAGTTCGCTGTGTCTACCTTTTGCTTTATGTTTTGATTTCAACGCTCAATCTAATATGGTTCTACAAGATTACGCGAGGAGTTATAAAAACTTTGACTACCCCACAGAAAATAAACTAATTTATAGCATCCATACATTTTGGTAGTTTTGATCTTCTGAATCTTTGTCTTCTGGACTATCAGCTTTCAAGTCGTATTGCGTGAATGGTTTGGAAGTTCTCTTTTGCAGATTTGCCATGATGTTCAGATTCTCTTCTATATCTTTTGCTTTTTTAACGACAACATCTTTCTTTGCTTTCAACAGTCTGAACTTTTTCTTAATTCTTTGTCTACCAAATAGATTATCTGTAATTTCACTTAGAGTAGCATCGATAGCCTCATCACTTGCAATATCGTCATCACTATTGTAGAATGGAGGTTCAAAGTTGACTGTCTTTTCTAGATAATGATCTTCTGCTTGATATAATTCTGGATCTTCAACCAATGGATTAGCATATGATATCCATTCCACTGAATCTCCATAATATTTCCTATTGCTCATCACACCAGGGAACATTTTCTTATACTCTTGAGCAAGTTCATTCTTTCTCATTTCTCCCAATTTTTTCACAAGTTCTGCTTTTCTCGCTCTAACAAGTTTCTTTTCCTTTTTTCGACGAGTGAAAAAGTCCCATACAATCATTAACAAAATTCCAACTGTACTTGCTAACATGATAACTGTTGCCAGCCATACTGCGAATTGTTTCGTACCATCTGTTGGGAACCTGTCCACAAAGAACAGTAACCCAAAGAATAGTGTCAAAAATGTACTTATGAGTACAACGTACTCCATTATGTTATGGAACTTGTATCTGAATGGTACCGCATAGATGTGTAACAATAGCGCAAAGAATATGATAGCTATTCCAAATACGACAACTAGCATTGGCTTGAGGAAGGTTTTCAAAATAGTAATAGTCAATTTTCTAAATGTTATCACGGCTTCCCAGTAAAAGTATTTGCGTTTGAATCGACTCAACATGAACTTGTATCGCATATCAAAATCTTTTGTTCGTTTTTTCCATGTATCTTCTTGTTTTTTCAATTTGAGTAACTCGATATCTTGTTCGACAGGTTGATCCATTGTATCTTGATTGATTTTGTAATACGTTCCTGCTTCTTTGTATGCTTTTTTCGTTGCGTTAATTTTTGATATTCTAAACTTTTTGGCCAATTCGACGCCTTTTCTCTTCAAGTACTTTGAGTATGTGTACAAGAAGACGAAAAAGAATATCGAACCAATTCCAAAGAATGAGTAAATGACGATCGAAAGTGGAAGCATCATGAACCATGATTCACTCTTGAAACAGAAAATATCAGGTGATGCGTCCATAGTGAGTGATCCATTCACTTGTCTTGTACAAACGAAAATTTGTGATGCTTGAGAGATAATAAACACGAAAATGAAACTAAGTAGTGCAGTGTACGAGTTGATACACTTGTTGAAAAAGTTCCGCATTTGGTGTCGTGTGACTTGTCCCTTGATCAACCATACTAAAAAGTTTCGAATCCAAATTAACATGTTTAGCACGAAACAAATGATCTTTTGTTTGATGATGTTGATTTGTTCTCTTCGAGTGTATTGTACATCGTCTGCGAGTACTGGTTCTTCTTTGAAACCTAAATATGGTATTTTGATGAATCTTCCTGTTCTATTGACGATTAATGCTCGTAATTCTCCGAAAATGTACAATAAAAAGAATGCGGCTAGGAAATAGAGTGGTAATAATGTTGTCAACACCCACTTGGTTTGGAAATTAATCTCTGGGAACAAACACTGTGGCGAAATAAAATCAATGTTGAAATTACTTGCTGATGAAACAGTGAATGCTCCTTGAACCAAGAATGGCCATTGTACATTGTCAAATTGTGAAAAGATGGCAACGACTTGGTAGTAACTAAATGCGATGGATAGTGAAGAAATGTGTGAAATCTTGACACTTGAAATGGCAAAGAATGCTACCGTGACAACTCCCAATGCAATTACTGCTAATAGTAATTTCCACCAACCTTGAGGATCACACACTGTACACTTGCGATTGAATTTGTAGTATCCGTTTTCACATAAACCACAAACTCGAGATGTGTAACCTGGTGTACAGTTTCTCGCGCCTCCACCTGGACATGATTCTGCAGGAGCGCACACGTAGAATGTATTATAGTCATCAGGATCCCACCAATATCCAGGTTTTGCAAGTGGTTGTGTTACATTCATGCCATTGCACACGGCACCCTTGGGACATGGTGAACAAATGTCGTTGTATGTTGCTGGGTTTCTAATACGATAGTAACCAGCATCACAAACGCATCCAAATACATCGGTACTATTTGGTGCAGATGTAGAGTGAACTGGACATAAAGTACAGTTTCCGCTCATGGATAAAGATTGGAAAGTTGAGTTTTGGCATGGAATACACTATTAAATGTTAAAATAAAATAAAAAAGACTTACAGCATAGATACCGGCAGTTGGTTTGTAGTAACCTGGTTTGCAGGCTGTACAGTTATAATTAAAGTCAATAGCCTCCATACCAACTCCACATGGTATGTACGTGTACATGTAAGGAGCGTCCGCTGGAGAATACACATAGTTTGTATAGTTGGACTCTACATATCGCATCCCACCCCACATGTACCAATCTACACGATTATAACTTAACATAACACGTGCTTTTCCATCAATGTGCGGTAAAATACTACATGTAACAATTAACTTGGCATCATCAAGTGTGCATGCTTCTCCAATCAAATCCGAGAATCGTATGTACGGTATAAATTGTGCAGGTTGACTTAGCCATATTGTTATGCTTCCACCTCCTACTGTTGATCCACTCGAGGGTGTGAATGCTGTTATCATGATGGGTTCTTGGAAGAATAGTGTAAATGGAGTTGCCGATTCTGCATTTGCATTTTGGAGAGTAATAGATATGTTCATGGCTGAATTCGCAAGTGATAGTGGGACAGGACATATTCTTGTGATGTTTGAGTCTAATTTAGGAATTATAACAGTGGCGTTATAAACTGTGACGTTACCGATACGGTAAATGCAGAACTGTGCACTATCCAGTAGCTTTCCGGTAAGAGTCACGTTCATTGCAAACCTGGGAGTGATCGTGGGTGATATTCCCGTTACAATTGGTCTTGCAAAACTATCTTGGTAGTAAATAGTTCGTTCTACATAGTCACTTCCACCATTTAGCGAAATACCCATAATCATTACATATGGGAACAAAAACTGTGTTTGTGAAACACCTGTTATTTCTGAAAATAGAGGTGCAGTCATGGTCATAGTACTGTCTGCTCTTTGTATTTGCAACGAAAGGTCCGAGGCAAGGAATTGTTTTGTTATGAGTGATGACCTAAACCTGATGACTGTATTCGCATCAGGATCACTATCGGGTACGACACCGCAATCAATCAACAGAGGCGTCTTCAAAAATGAATACACTGTGTCTGGTTCACCGGATATTGTGTTTTCGATGCCTTGCATACTAAAACCTTGTACTAGTGTAATTTGAGCCGCTCCTAATACATTGGTATTACTTGCAACTGTTTCATAGTACGTACCATTGTTAAACGATATCATAAATGAAACAGCCGAGGCCATTAAACGACGACTACTTGAATAGTACGAGTTTGCTCTTAAAAAGCCAGCAACGATTACATATGTCGTGTTTGCTAGTACCACTTGCAGAGGCACGTTTGTTCCTCCTACTTGAGTCAGAGCTCGTATTAATTGTTGGTCAACATTTGGGAATGTACCCAATACTCGTACTTGATCAGTAATTCCTAGTACGACATTAGTAGGAGTAATACTGGAAACAAGCGACTTGCTGTATACGACGATGTTGTTGGCAAAGTTAACAAAAGTAGGTAATCTTTTGTTAGTGGTACTATCAAAATAGTACAACTTCCATGTTAGTATAGTTGGTATTTGTGGAAGTGTTAATCCAGAGCATGACGTAAAGGCACTGTTACACGTAACATTAATTTCCGTGTTTGTCGAATTGTCTAGCAGTATAAGTACCAAACTTGTAGTCTGATTCAACTCTATGATTGGGAAGTTGAAAAGCTGTAGGTTTGAGACTAAACTTCCTGCTGGCATAGTCGATGGCGAACTGCTAACATCTTGTGGTTTACTGTATGTTATCGGAAGTGAAGGATTTGTGATGTAGTTATTTCCTCCATCAAACGAAATGCCAAAGTACATTTGCCTTGGATAGATTACATTCTCTTGCCACATGGCCGGTGTGATTATTGAAATTGCGTTGGCACTTTGCACAGTAGCAGAAGTTGAAACAAAACTATATGACGCATAGTCATAGAAACGAACTAAGACTGGCCCATTGATGAAGTTTTGTCCAAACACTATAACAGAGTCACTAATGAACGTGCTCACTGTTGATTTCGATAATGATAGTATCTTGATCGATGTTGGATCGTACAACACTGGTTGTAGCATCGTAGTATACGGGAATGTAATTCCGCCAACAATTACAGAAACATTAATTTGTTTCGACACCATTGTTGTGAAATTAAAGTTCATTCTCGGAGCAGGACATGCTATTTGAGCAGAACTAATAAATTTGCAATTATTAGTTTGCGTATTTGTGTTCGTTACTGCACTATAGCAGTTGTCACACTGGTATGTGATGCTAATAGGATACGTCGATGATATGAAAAAGTTATCTCCTGTAAACACTACATCAGGTAGTACTTGTGTAGTATCATACGTTGGAGGTACCAACGATGGTAGAGATGATGAGTATATCACTGGTGGCTTGAAAAAGTTTAGTAGTGGTGACAGTGTGAGCGCTCTAACACCCATACTATACAAATCAACTTTCATAGTGTACGGTACCTTTGGGAACTTGTAACCTGACATGTCTATCATGTTACATTGTATAGTCCTGTTAACAACGTTACAGTTTGTGAGAGGAAAGCTCTTTCCACGATCATTCATGATCATTGTCATTTGGTACTGACTGTTGGAATAGAACGACGTTGGCGGAGTTGGTAGAGCATTTGCGTTTTGCAATACGATCGAACTACTTGCACTGCTTGTTGGAATGTTGCTTTGTACTAGACTAATATCTGAAACAAATGCAATATTTGCTTGTTGCTCGGATATAGTAATAAACTTGGTTGGCGCGTACGGTGTAGTCGAGTTAAATACAATACTAACAGTAGCTGTTCCCTCTGAGCCAAAACTCTTTAGGACACATGTAAAGTTGTTGCCCGTACTCCACACTATTGATGTATTATAGGTACTAACTCCGTTTGATACAATACACCAGTAAGTTAAATCAGTGTTCAACGTTCTACTTAGTAAAAAGCTCACTGCTGCGCCTTGACTCTTTCTCTCAACGTATGAGAAGATGAATGGATTTGCTTTGGTGATGTTTGTGTTTTCTACATACTTGAGAGGAAGTATAGATTGTGAGTACGATTCTCCTGATATTGTATTGTTGATTGTCAATGTAAAGTTCAACGTGACAGGAACACGAGTAACATTCGCTAGGACATTGGGTACAACAATACACGTTGCATATGAGCCAACAGTCCATGTACAATTTCTCAATGTTCCATATCCAGAACCTTCACGCCATTGTAATTGCACTGCGTAACTCATTGATCCAACATCTGGTACAATATAGTTCAATGGTAGATATTTGTTCAAGTAGGTAGCTCTGTTGACCACTCCGTCAAAGTTGGTTACAGAAAAGTCTGTAAAATTCAACGGTGGTACATATACAAGTGTAACATTGTTTGTACTCAGGTCGAACGCAAACCCATCTACGTTTGCGATAGCAGATGGTAAATCTAAACCACCAGCGTTGTACCAAAGCGTCATGCTAACTGTCTCTGTGTTTGGCACTAGTGCATGAACAGTTGTGATAGTACATGAAACTTGAGTTGAGGATAATCTTGTCGCTACTGCGTAGTTCCATGCCGTTTGATCTGCAGTAGAGTACTTGCAGTACAGACTTCTATCAGTGATAATACTTGTATTCGCACTAGTTGTAAGTGTCATTTGTACTGTTTCCGAGGAAGATACAATTTGTCTTGCAATTGGTGACAAGTACGAAAGTTGTACAGGTATAATTACATAAACAGGTACAAAGTTATTTGATACTGATATGTTTTGTCCTGTAGCTGTTGATACTGCTGTCAAATAGACGTTATAGTATGTCGATGTTGCTGGCAAGCTGTTCAAGTTCAACGCACATGTGAACTGAGTTGTACCTGCTATTTGCATAGCGGAGACATTATATGACGAATAAAAATCGCCTGCTTGGTAAAATAAGCAGGAGTAAGTCAACTCATTCGAAAAGAGAGTCGCTGATGATGTGATAGATGTAGTGATATTAAAGGTCTGGTTCTGCGACTTTGTTGCCCATGGTGTTGGAACATTGAGCGATATACTCTCCATGAAGGCGACACTGAGTGTATTTGTTGACAACTTTAGTCCTCCATTCTTCACGTATGGAGAAGTAACCCATACACTTAGTTGTCCAAGTACAGGTGTTGCCGAAGAAACACTACATTGGAGTACAGTTACTGAACTTCCAATAGAATCGGTAATATCAGTTGTCGTAACAACAGTAGCAGTGGCATTTTCAAATACGCATTGCAAATTTTGTCTGATCAACTTCAAATAGACTACGTTAAGTTGCACAGTAACATTAAATGTAGTATTGGTAAATCCTGCATTCATGTTGTAGTAGTATTGCAGCGATCCCATGTCCACAAAACCCAAATACGATACACTTGTGAAAGGTATCATTGATCTTATTTCGAATAGATTTGGGTTGTAGTACATCAATGAGAAATTGTATACTCCTGCAGAAAGCGTTTGGAACGAGTATGTAAAATTCTGCACATTGTTGAGTGGTGACAATGTAGTACGAATGGCATTGTTGGAGTCTGAATAGTATTGTATTTGCACAACAGGACTACCTTCTACTGTTCCAACTGTTACTGGTGCATTAAGACCAATATTAAGCGTTTCAGGACTATTTGTGTAGAACACTCTTGGAGTCAACGTTGATACTGTTCTTGGATCATATGCTATGTATCGTACCGATAACTTCTTACCCATCAATGTTAAATAATAACTCTTGAAGGCGAAAGAAGCTGGTAAAGAAGGTGTAGTACAGTTCAAATTCGTAGTATTTGACGCTGCGTATGCCGTACAATTCATGTAGTAGTTTGGATAGTCCGAGAAATAGATCGTTGAATCGAACGATGGCGGAATCGTGTAATCATCAAGTATCACGTATTCTCCGCCTTTAATTGTTCCATAAGACGGTGTCAAAAAGTAGCCATCTACGAATGTAAACATAAGAGGAACAGTTGATAGTTGAATATTTGTTCCTTTTGCACTCATCCATAAGTTGAACTCTACACTAGTTGGTAGTGTTGCAGTGATAGTGAACAAGAAAGTACCATACCCTTGTGATCGTGATAGTGTAATGTTTCTAGTAGGTATGGAAGTATCGTTGAATACTGCTACTACATAGTAGATAGCGCTTCCGTACGACACTGTTGTGTTCACTGATGTTTGGATGATAGGTGTAGCAGTTCCATTGACACGACCAACTAGTGGATCGATGTTATTTAGTGTTGCTGTATCTGTTACAATTAACTCTAATGTATTGTTTGATAGTTGGAAAGCTACACCTTCTGATGTTATTGTGTTTGTAGCTGTTACGGTATCGTTGTACCAAAGAGATAACGATACCACTCCAATTGCTCCAATAGGGAATTTCTGAGTACAAGTGTATGAGTACATTGTATACCCACCTCCAACATTGGATTCGTCTGTATATGTCGCCCTTGTGATTATTCTACTTGACGAAGAGAGATAATAGTAACAATAGATACTTCTGTTCTTGATAAGCGTAACATTTGGTAGTGAGGTAGTTGTGAATTGTACTATTACATCAAATGTTGTATTGGTTAAAAACAACTGGACTTGATTTAATGGGTAACTTATCGCTCCAGAGTCCAAGTAGTACAACTTGGTAAAATCATCGTTTGTATTCAAACTCAACAAAGTGTCATTGTTTGAAATTATGGATGCTTTGAAGTGTGGATACACAGGTACGTAATTACCTACTAGTTGCGTAGCGTCATATGTAACGTTGCATACAAGTTTGGTACCTGCTGCAGCGGTCGTTGCCGATGCACAAGGATAGAGTCTGTTGGAATCAGTGAAACCTGTCTTGGCATACAAACTGAATCCTTGATTTGGTTTCACGTATGATGTCGAGGCATTGAATGTATATGTTATTGTTGCCGTTGACGATCGTAGTACAGCATATGGCAAACGATTTGTGATTTGATTCTGATTGTACAGTACTGTAGACTGATTGATCGGTGATAGATACGTGCTTGGTAGTTGGTATAGTACCCAATTCAAATTTTGAATATCATAAACTACAGTACTACCATCTTTGACAGTTGTTGCGTTTTTCAAGAACGATATCGTGCCGAGTGAAATAGATGTTGGGTACGATAGTTGTTGTGCGAATAATTTTGAGCTATCATATGCCTTCAAAATTACTGAGGCGTTTCTATTCGCACTTGGTACACTATATGGTGTTGAAAGTGATGACTTGTATGCCATAGTGAACACCGAACTCACATCAGAGGCGAGCATATATGTAGGACTCATACTTAGAGTATTGAACTCTACATAGCCTGCACTTCCAGTCATGTTTTCTACTATCTTTTGCGAGTAGAATGGCGATAACGTAGGTGACGCCAATACTGTTGGTTGAGTATAGTTGAAGAGAAGAGACACTGCAGTAGTGTGATCTGCTCCCAATGATGTTAACGAGCATGTGAATTGAGTACGATCTACGAGTCGAGTAGCCGATACATTGACACTCTTACCTAGTCCTACTTGTGAACAAACAAACGAGAACAATGGGTTCAATCTTACATCTGTTTTGAAAGTAAAAGTAGTAGGCGTACTTGATGTTGCATAAGTATCAGTAAAATACGGCAACGCAGATAGAATGTTGATAGGTTGTTTGTAGTAGTGTTGAGTAGATGATAGTACTATTTGTTCAGTTTGTCCTGATCGTGTAACGATTGCTCTTGTAGAGATGTTCAATGGTGTGTACAACGGTACAATAGAACCAATAGTGCAATTCATAGGTATGTCGCTTACTGAAACACAGGAAACGTTTGTCCATGCACCAGTCAGTACATCAGCATCTACGATGGCGCTAGTGTCTTGAAGGTATTGAATAGTAATACTAAGGCCAGTGTATGAAGTTGGAAACAAGAAGCTCATTTGGTAAGTACTTGTTATCGAACTTGGATCGAATATAATTGGTGATGATGCAAAATCGATAGGTGTTTTGATGTATGTAAACATCACATTGTTTGATGTTACATTAAAGTAACTATCAGGTTGACTAGAGTTCACGTTATTGTTGTACTGCAAGTAGATGTTACTGTACTCGGTATTTTGTGTTGTAAATGCCGATTTTTGAATAGTACAACCAAAACGAGTTAAACTAGCATCTAACGCAGTTGCAACAGATCGAAGTTGAGCTTGTGTTGATACACTTGGTGGGAAATAACAATACAATCCAAGTGTAGTTAGTAATGAGTCTGATGTTCGTACTTCAACACTCGTACTTGATACATACCCTGAAACGAACGGATATAAATACGAAAAAGTCACAGGTACCATGAAATAAAAAGTTGTAGGTGCTGACCATGGTAAAATAGTACCAGTGGCGACAGTGGTGATGTATGTAGTTACACTAGTTGTGAGTTTTCCGGATGGTGATGGCAAATTGCAAGTCACTGCTCCTGTAGATGGGTTCCACGTGGCGGAAAAGAAACTAGAGTTTCCAGTGTATGAACAAGAGTATACAACGTTATTTCCGTAGTTGTAGTAAGTATCTAGAACTCCTGAGCTTGTTGGACTTGCAATAGTGAGTGTAACAGGTTGACTTGATGTTGATATTAATGTTGCAAAAGGATAAATCTCTTTTGCAGTCACATGTTCAACAAAGATGGCAGGAATTGTAGTTGATGAAAGTTGCAGTGCAGGTAGTCCACTCAAACTCTTGATGTATAAATAAACGGCTCTATTTCCTGGTGTAGTTGAAGTTACAGTACAATTTAGCATAGTTACTGCAAAGTTTGTCGATGTTGCACTCCAAAGTATTACAGTACCATTTGTTGTTTTATCCAAACTAATAAACACACGATTCACGAGGTTTTGCGGTAACCATGACGTGAGTGAAATAGATGGTGTGAAGATGTTATTCACGTACGCTGCACTCATCGAATTTGTGTTGTACGTAATAGGTCCAGTGTTGAGTACAGGTATGATTATTGGTGACGCAGATAAGAGTAGCTTAGTGTTTGCGTTTCCATAGAACCACAATGATATGTTGATATATCGTGGTGTTGCTTCTGATGGAATCACACAGGCAAATTGTTGACTGTTCGTTACGCTAGTCGAAAGTGTCACGTTGTTGTTATTGTGGTAGCAAGTAACATTAGCAAGTAGTGTTGAAACAATTGTACTTGTTTGAACGTCTTTAGTACTACTTGCGCCAATGAATGAAATATCATAGGAAGCTGCGGTGTTGATTGATAAGGTTGCTGTTGTAACAAATGAAAACGGTATGCTGTTACTTGATACGACGACAATACCTTCTCCTGGGTTGTAGTATTGGAGTGTGATACTAGAACTAGATATTGCTGTTTTACTCACTACACAGGTGAATTGTGTAGGATCAGCAGAGTTGTTTGTGGTAGGTACTTGTACTCCATCTAGTAGACATCGATATCGTGGTGAAATGTACGCTGGAATATTTCTTCCATACTTGATAACAATCGAATAGTTTTGGCCTAAATACCCTGCGTTTTGTTGTACAAGATGAGTGTCAGTGATTGATGCTGTTGTACAATAGTTGAATTCACATTCAGTACCCGTATAACATGGCGCACAGGAGCACTGATCAGGTGATACACACTGACCTTGTCGATTTGAACAAACAGCCGATGAATTGAATATGATTCCATAACAATTGTAGGCCTCGCAATTAGCTCCGTAGTACCCTGGTCGACAAGTACATGTATCAGGTGCCACACAAGTACCATTACTTGAACATGTTGAGGTACTATTCATGATAACTCCGTAACAATTCCAAGCTTCACAATTTTGTCCGTAGAAACCTGGTTTACAGGAACAGCGATCAGGTGCTTGGCAAGTACCATTTGTGGAACATACTGCAGTCGAGTTGAACACTACTCCATTACATCTCCATGCTTCACAATTCTGACCGTAGAAACCTGGTTTACAAGAGCAAGTATCTGGTGCTTGACATGTACCATTTGTAGAACAAACGTTTGTCGAGTTGAATATAATGTAGTTACAATTGTAGGCCTCACATTTTGAACCATAGTAACCAGGTTTACATGTGCACGTATCAGGTGCTGTACATGAACCATTGCTAGAGCATGCATTGGTACTGTTCATTATGGTTCCATAACAATTCCAAGCTTCACAGTTCTTTCCGTAGAACCCTGGTTTACAGGAACAGGTATCAGGTGCCTGACAGGTACCATTTGTAGAGCACACAGCAGTAGAGTTATAAATTACTCCACTACACTTCCATGCCTCACAATTTGCTCCGTAGAAACCTGGTTTACAGGAACAAGTATCGGGAGCTTGACACGTACCATTTGTGGAACAAACAGCAGTCGAATTAAATATGATATTGTTACAGTTGTACGCTTCACACATTGAGCCATAGTATCCAGATCGGCAAGTACATTGATCGGGTGCAGTACATGAACCATTAGTAGAGCAAACAGTAGTACTATTCATAATAGTTCCATAGCAATTCCATGCCTCGCATCTATTTCCATAGAATCCTGACTTGCACGAGCAAGTATCAGGTGCTTGACATGTACCATTAGAAGAGCACGTTGATGTAGAGTTCATGATTACTCCGTAACAGTTCCATGCTTCGCAGTTATTTCCGTAGAACGATGGTTTACATGAGCACGTGTTAGGTGCAATACATGTACCGTTAGTGGAACATACATTGGTGCTATTGAATTGTACACCACTACAGCTCCATGCTTCACATTGTGAGCCATAGTAACCACTCTTGCAACTGCAAGTGTTTGATGCTATACATGTTCCATTTCCGTTAGAGCATGCAGTAGGGTCTGTTATAGGAATGTAGTAACATGCTGCAGTGTTACAGTTAGCTCCTGACCATCCACTTGAACATTGGCATGTGTTTGGTGCGACACAAGTACCACGTCCTTGACAAGTGCCGAGTGTGTCTGTATTTACTACTTCGTAACAAAGATATGTCTTGTTGTTAAATGAGTTGATTTCCTTGAGCTCAAATACGCGAGCAGCAATCATAATTTGATCTATTGCACCCACGTACCTATTTGCGAGTGCTGGTGGATTGCTTTGACCTATGAAAAGTGGAAGACCTCCTTGTATTCCTGATACTGAACTTCCTGAAGTTGTGTAGACTGGTTGTCCATCTATATATAGATTGAACGTGTACGCTGATGTCCAAGTGAAAGCGACTTGTCTCCATGACCCTGTGCCTAGTGAGGAGGATACTGCTCCTATTGAAGTACCTCCGATAGTAAAAGATAGTACATTCGATGATGTCAAGCTCACTGCGATTTGTGATGTTCCACTACCGTAACTTAGTACGCTGCAACTTGCTAGTTGTGATGGTTTAATCCAAAACGAAATCGTTATTCCTGTCCAGGTAGATGATGTTCCAAACGCTGCAACAGTCAAGGTATCATATACACTAGCTCCTGCTCCATTATTTAAATCAAACGCATTGCCTAGTGATGATACGCTTGAACTGTACACAATGGAAGTTGACGCCGGTGTGCAAACTAGATTATACTTTCCGGTGCTGTCGAGGCAATTATTTTCTGCCTTGTAGAGTGCGAACACTGCTGTATCTAGAGTTGGTGTTGCACAATTTGTGGAACTAAAGCCTGCTGAGCAAACACAGCCGGAGGAGGTGCAGTAACCGTTCCCTGAACAGTAACTTTGTGACGCGCAATTGTATGATTCGCGAATAGCAAGTCCACAATCCTTATTTGCTCCCGATCCTGATGCCAATAGTACATTTGTATTAGCCCACCATCCTGAAGAAACAAAGTCCTAACCGGTTAATTTGTATAAATGAACATACGTATTGCGAGTTGGAACCCAAACCTATTATTCCAGTAATAGTATTTCCTGAAAAACCAAGAGCTCCTAATCTCAATTTTGGAACCTTTCCAGCGGCGCACAAACCACAGTATCCTGGATAGCCGTAATTTAAATTAACACCTTCTGCATATGACGAAGCTACACCTGGATAATTTGTTTGAGGGTCTACCGCTGTCCATCCGTCTTTACCGATTCCAGTCCACGGTTGTGTGTTTTGTGGATTGTTGTTAATGACGCCGAATACGGTGCTGGGTGTGGATAGTGAAAGTACAGCAATATTCGAAAAAGAAGTACAGAATGCTGCTAGCCTATCTCCATTCACATAATGATACGCCCAGGATTTTCCGTCTGTGAAATCATTTGTGACTCCCCATCCCGATGTTACCGACGCTGAGTTTAGTGTTGAGGTCCATTGAAGACTATCGTAATTCCAACTCGTAGAACCTCCCTTCATTTTTAGTACCCATGTCCAACCGCCTCCACTATTTGTCATGTCGCTTCAGAATAAGTATATATCAAGTTAAATACCAGTAGGCGCTATATGTATTCGTGTAATTATTGGGTTGGTATAGTGTGTAAAATCCATTAGTTGGCGTTCTACTTTGCCCATAGTACAAGTTATATATTTCTTTGCATGAAGATGCAGGATCGGTTGTACTCACTAAAATGTTACAAAATGTGAACGATCGTACTTCCGGAGCCGGGACGAGCATATGTAACCCTGGCAACTAACACCAACACTGTTACTAGTGTGATGCATAAGCGAAGAGCCATGGATTTTTCTTGAGCTTCTTGGCTGATGTTTGACATGTGCACATAATAGGTCATTTTAATTGTCCAAAGCTGCGCACGATCGAAACACTATGCAAGGCATGAGGGTAGCTTCTTCTCGCATGAAAATTGTCTTTCTGTTCATAGATATATGCTGCAACTTTTGCGCTTTTTATCAAATAGTTGCTGTTTCCCATAATTTTGGCAGGCGTCTGGCCAAAAAACTGTTTCGGTGTACTTGCTGCTTTTGACAGGTCATGTGATGATTCCAAACGTTAAACTCTGATTTGTTACTGAACTGCTATTGATTATTACTTGTCCACTGATAATCTTGTTTTTTGCTTGAATAATTTAAACAATTATAGTATTTCGAACAATGTTTT
>JAESGV010000281.1_pt1 | contig 23510 bp, 19 predicted proteins | sample 9269781 | NCBI WGS metagenome assembly JAESGV01 (sample SAMN15741586, study PRJNA653496) | algae metagenome | isolation source: Tildeniella torsiva UHER 1998/13D and co-occurring heterotrophs from... | place: Slovakia: Slovak Paradise National Park, Hrabusice, Kosice Region | collected 2000-01-01
AGATCATACCTCAACGTATTGTTCCATGGACACCGTGTGATTTTTGATTGTCGTGGTGGAAAAATTATTTGAAGTTCAGACGCTGATCTTTAGTTGAGTTAGTCAGTTAATCGGGTAATGGAAGGGTTAATAATAGTGACCTGAAGAAAAATAATTTTTATACACTTTGATTGTAGTTTGGTCTACCTCTGCCTTTTGGTTCCACTGGTGGCATAATATGGTATGGATATTGTCCTTTTGTGTTCTTCTTTTCTTTTATACCAATGCGTAAAAGCTTTTGATATATGCCCTCGTATCCGTATCGTAGTTTAACTTTGCGTTCTTGCGTAAGACCTTGTTTGAACTTTTGGTATGACAATCCGATCAAATGTAGTAGTGAATTTGCATTCCCGTCTTTGGTAACAAGGTGTAGATTATCTTGACCTGTGATCGAGCGATAAACTAGCTCGAGTAATTGGACAAAAAATGTTTGGTTTCGTAGTACTACTTCACCCTCGTGTCTACAACAAATATCATTTGCAAAACGATGCAACAGCGTAAAACCTTCATCATCATACTCACTCATGTCTGCTAGCTCAAATACGTATTTTTCTAATCCTCTCCATGATGCAAAGTCTACTAGTCTCTTTCGTACTTCTTCCTCTAAAGATTCTTGATAAATCTGGAATACCTGAGATGGTTTGCTCTTCTTGGTGGCTGTTCGAATCTCATTTTCAAAGAACGAGTCGTTCTTTTTACCATACGGTGCAAGCAACACTGCTATGAATTCTTCTTTATCGTACTTGGTATGAGACAAGTACGCGGCCATTATCGAACGAAATACGTGATACTCTGAAGTCTTACGAGTCAATGTTACAGCCTCCAGGAATTTAAATTTTTGTTCCAACGAATTAAAATATTTTTCGAGTATCATATCACGTATATCACTAGAAAAGCGTGTATTCAACACTTTTAGTGCTCCTTTTCTTGTCATCTTGCACAACTTGATCACATCATTCGAAAAGGCTGTAGTAGGTAACGTGAAACTATTCAACGCGACATCTAACGCTGTTTCATCATTGTCGTTCAATACGTCTGTATTTCCGTCCAGAAAGCAATCAATCTCCACAGTTAGCGCTTGATGAAAATCTGCACAATAGTGTAGTATAGTGTTACCTTTTCCATCTCTTGCGCGGATCAATTCTTTCACTGCTTCTTGCATGCGAGGTTTTCCATTGGTTAACATCTCACGAAACAACTCAAAACTTTGTTTTGCAGTGACGTTCGAAAACCCTTTTGAGTGGTTAACGTACGATAGATTTGCTCCATTTTCGATTAAATATTCTACAATTTCATACTTGGATAGATAAATGGCTTCACTGAGCGGTGTTGTACCGAGCAAGTACTCTTCGTTAGGGCAGCATCGTAACGTTTTGTACATGTGTTTGTAGAGATCGAGATTATTTATGACATGGCGAAGAGGACCTGAATACTTCGTATGCGATTTTGGATCTATTCCATATGATCGTATAGTGGCAAATGTGCTATCTAAATCGTCTGTTGTAGCTATTCCACTATATATTTTCGAGAATTCGACTACTTTACTTGATAAATCCAGCGTTGGTTTGTCATTCCAGTTACAGTGCGTTATATCTAGCACACGCAACTTTTTGCACATTGACAGAATCTTTTGTACCTCTTCTGACGGCTTGTCTGGGTTCACATACTTTGTACAAGCATCAACTAAAAGCAAAGTTTCGACGTTAGGAAATAGCGGTAACAGTGCCTCGTATCTTAGTTCGTATGTTTCGAATAAACACGTCATGTGATTGCAATTTAATACTGTGACACGATCAAACACAGTGGGATAGCGTTTGACCAGAGTTTTTAGTGTTTGCATTATCGCTGATAATAGTTTGTTTCGTGTAGACGTTTTTCTTGTTTTTAGTTGGTCTCTGTATTTGAATATTGGGATAAAACTAAAATCTACAGTTGTTGGTGAACAAACTGGTAGAAACTCTGCCAATGCGTCCGTACTAAGTGTCGAGAGTGTTGGGTATGTGAATGTTAAAAAGTCGAGGAACGAAAAGATGTGTCCTATGAGTTCATCTGGCAAGTCTGTGACATATTTTTGCATTTCAGAATTTGTAAAGAAAAACTATACAAGGTGCTATTAACCATAGCTCATTTATTGAGGTTAAGAGGCTTAGTAACCATCTGTGAGATCTAACGAGTGATATGGATACCTATTGCAAACTCGTACTTTAGCATTCTTGTTCTCCAACCCAACAATAGCGTAGATTTCGTCGAAATCTGATGGTTCAGCTAACCCATCACCTACAAACTCACCATTTATGTAGAATCGTATAGTATCCCTTTCTCTGTCCACAACTACACCAACTACATCTCCTGTCAACATTTTTTCACTTCCTGCTTTAAGAACATCGTAAGTATCATCCCCATCACAATTATAAATCACGCATGAGTTAAACGCTAAGATTCCATGTTGAATAATATGTTGCGATATGTTGTCAGTTATTCCTATAAAGATCGCACAACTGCGCCCGTCTTGTACTAATATCTCGAAATAGCTAATAGGCTGGTCTAGTGAACTGGTCGATACTAAGCACGCCCATGTATCATGTGATTTTTCTATAACTATTCCGTTAGATAAGAAGTTTAATCCATCATCCTTCTGAAACCTAATAGGTACATATGTATCATCTGCAAACTTTCTCTTGCACAAGTTAAAAGTATTAACGCTAACGTCTCCCAGATCATGAGTGCGAACAATAACGTCAGCAAACTGCATTGTGGTTTACCAAAACAATAATCTGCTGCAACACCCACTGTTTTTTTAGTCGTTGTGCTAACCTCCAAGAAGCAATCCAGTACTGTAGTGTTCTTGATTCAGTGTTTGAGTGCTCTTGAGCGTGTGGCAACACAGACGGTGACAGTAATAACAGCTTGGTGAATTTTACGAATAGGAAAATCGACCAGTTGTTCCAAATAGCAAATGTGTCTATGAAAAACTTTTGCCAAAGAGAACTTGAAGTGCATCAATGTGAAACAACTCGGTGGGTTGTACCATTCTCGTGCTTCTTTGCACTAATATCATCACATATTGTTATTAGTTGTGCAAAATTGCAAACGAGCCTGAATGTATCTTTGGTTCGCTGCAGAAAAAATTGTTGATCTGGCATGCGTTGTGATTATAATTCGTCGCTTTCTTTCCTAGATTTAAGGACGCATAGTAGTGCTGTTGTCGCAGATTCCAACCATCAAAAGACCTCCGCAGTTGGCGAGAGTATGAAAACATCCTCACGATGTGTAATTACATATATACATAAGAATCACAGAGAACGCATAACAATCATTAGACCTGAAGTCGCTATGGCAAACTTGCGAAGGTGGAGTAGGAAATTTCTGACCAAAAAGTACGAGTTACACGTGTCTTTACAACCAATGTAACGGTAACATTTTCAATGCATATTACGCATAAGAATCACAGAGAAGTTTGTCTATAATATTATTGTATTGTTATTTTACACGTCAGTTCTCTCAAACCTTCCTTAGTCTCTATATCAACATTATGCGTAAATAATACGCAGATCCATTTATCCATAGTTCGTAGTCTCCAACTCTATACATGTACGAACACTTGCGACAGCGAAACGTTTGATGGCGTGCATGGAGTATTTGGTGAAATTGCTTTTGCGTAGCTCTCGCGAGCTAGTTGTTTCCACAATTTTTTCTGTTTGCTACTCGTGTTTGTTATAGGCGAAATTCTGTGCTCTCCCTCTTCTAACATTGTTGTTGCTGCTTTCAAATCATTCGTATTTTTGTTTCGCGAGCCTTCGAACATTATGTGTACTACTACGAGTACAGAGAGCATGAGGCTCGCTAGTACCGCCAAGGAGATATAAAGCATGCTTGTGTTATCTGTTCGCCTGTGTTGTTTAGCGTTTTGTTAGCAGTGAACCTTTTTGTTGACAGGCCAATTACTGTTGATGCTTCGTCCAAACGCAAAATTTAGCCCATAAAAAGGTTAAAATCATGGCACGACGTTGACACGAGCCGAGGCCAACTGTAGTTGAGACCCGTGAAAAACAATGATTCGGGCAGTCGAAGAGATCTGCACCCTTGCAAAGACAAGAGCGACTGAAAATAACACGATTTTGTCTCGCAAAAAGCTAATACCGCTTTTCATCATTTATAAATTCAATGCTTCTTGGGAATGTTTCTCGTTTCACTTCTGGATGCGTGCTAACTGTGGCTGTATTCAAATCCACAGAGATGAGGTGAAATGGAGAGTCATGTTTGTACTCTTGTAGCACAGAGTATAGTTTCCTATTCTTCACATCGATTGTTGCCATATCTGCATTTAAAATACCGTAGCCGTCAATTGTGCCAACCAACGAGAAGGCAGCACTTGAGTTTAACGAAACGAGTACACGAGCGTATTGACCCTCAGGTTTCAATACATACCCAATTCCGTATATTAGACCAGTTTCGCTATCGAAGTCAAATGTTTGCATGTTAAATGTGTTGTTTACGTTAGAGTAAACCCACTGTTTCGTTTCCACGTTTAAAGCAAAGAGTGGCACCTGTCTATGGTCCAATAGCTGCATCCATAGTAATCTATTAACAGGGTCGAAGCAGCTCGCACTTGTATAGAAGTCATTATATCTGATTGTTGATATTGGCGTCAGTGCTCCGGTTTTCGGCACCACTCGTGCAATATTGTGCACAGTAGTATCAAACCACGAAACGAAAACGTCGCCAGAAACAGGGTCTACATTTATCGTCTGTCCTATTCCAACGTACGAGTATTCTTTGAACGGCATGGCGACATTGTATAGTATAGAACCATTATTTAGGTGAATACCAATTAAATGTGGATGACTGTCCGTTGTGTTCAAGCCAAGTACGTAATAAATTTGATTTTTTTCGTCTACAGAGCTAAGTTGTGCGGATTGTACTAAATTAACGATAGAAGGTCCTATTTGCTCTGGTTTTCCTGTAGAAGGGTCTATTTTCGACAATCTTGGAGGCATAGAAAGTAGCCCATAAAGTGTACAATGGACAACAGATACACACACCAGAAACACGCTTAAGTATTGTTTGCTTGCCATGTCAACGTCGCTCAACTAAATCTGGGGAGATCCACAAATCTTTTAGTTACTCTCTCCAATAATACTGTTCGAAATACTGATCAGTTCCATAGAATAATCTTAAAGCTGTATCAAAATGGACGATTGATACTGCTCAGAAGTAGCACTGGCCAACGTTTCTCTATCGGCACAAAAGTTTTTATTCAAATTTTCTTGCAGCGATATTGTTGATGCGGCGAATCGTCTCCACGCAAAAATCTAAATTTTGCTCAAGTGTTGTAATTGTTTGGATTGATTTTCATTAATTCGATTGAGTCGTTCAACTTCTTCTTTTAGCTTTTTGACTGTTTCTTGTAATGTGGCGACTTCTTCTTGTAGCTTGATGTTTTGTTCTGTTTGTGTTTCAGCCGTGACTTTTTGGAATGTCAAATTGACATTTTGCTCTTGTGTATTTTTTTGTTCAACGATGGCAGTCTTCATGTTTTCGATGTCGTCCGAAGCGTCTTGCATGCCATAAACCTTAACATTCGGGATCTCGAAGTTGCACGCGTTTAGAACGTCTTTTTCTTTTCCTGCAAGGCAGAGCGCGATTTCTTTGTTTGAAGGGCCGTTGTTTTTCAATTTTTGCACAAGTTGAGTCTGCTGGTTATTAGAAACCCTCACTGCATCAATGTCAGTTAGTAGCTCAACGCTAGACCATCTTTTTTTCTTTTTCAACGGCTCTATGTCTTCGTGTACTAATCTTGCGTATCTTTTCATGTTGCTGATCGTTTTTGCAAATTACAACAGCCCGAGCTGATTACTACTTTTGTTAATAGACATGATGAAGTCAACAACGTCTCTAAAAGCACCACGATATGTTGGTATCCGCGTTATACAGTATGCAGCTAGCTGGGCAGCTCGTTGTTTTTACGACAATTAAACCGAAATATGTACAAGTGTCCTAGCATTTATTACATAGATTTCTAATTGAACTTTAAGCGCTTCATAAACTGCTTTTGTCCAGGATACAACTTCTTTGAATAGAATGGTCGTTCTTCCATTCCCTTTAGCGGCTTCTTTGTTGTCGCTTTTTTAACGCTACTAGCGACTGGAAGCGGGAGTGGAGGTGGTGGAGAGTATACTGTTGGCGAGCTGGTTGTTGGAGAGGAAGTGCTTGGATATGAAATCACGATTTTGACTACGTGTGAAGGGCACGTACTGAACAGAGGAAGTAGCGATTTCTCGACTAGCTTTTCAAAGTTTTCATCATAGACGAATGGCTGTGGAGCTATGTTGCTTTGCATATCAGTTTGTTTCTTGATAGTATGAAAAGGAGGGTTTTTGAAAGTTAGTTGGAGCGAGCTGAATTTCAATTTTAGGGTGGTATCCCGCTATACGTGTAACTTGTTGTTTGAGATAGTAGAACGGAACGGTTATGAAACCAACTTTGAATAAAGATTTCTTAAGAATACCGAAAGAGTTTTGATGGACTAACTAGTTTTGGTTTACATTGTGAGCTTTCATGGCGAGGTATGTTATCTGTTTACCTGTTACAGTAACGTGTCGTTACAAATAAGTAGCTATATGCAAAAGGTAACAGATCAGCTTTAGGCTGGAAGGGATAGTGGCTATAGCCTACACGCAGTAGCAAGCTGCCTTCCGCAAGCTTGAAATGGATGTATTTTGAGGCTGTTCTTGTTTGAGGGAGCAAGATTTCCTTAACTAGCTTGAGCTTCCCAACGGTGCATGCAGAACAAACGTAATTTTGATTTCGATACTTAGGACATATCTCACTTCTTATCTGTTAAGTTTACGAATTGCTAGTTTGTGCTTATTCATCCTTTCGCGCTAAATTCTCAGTGAATTAATCCACTACCTGTTCTACTAACACATACTCATTCACCATTTAATATGTCCAAGTGCATAGGGTGGAATCTTATTTACTTTCACTACTATCCCAACAAAGGCATATATTTCCGTAACGTTGTGATATGCTTGGATAAACGATATTCTAAATCAAGAGATACTCACAAAAGAACACACGAGTAACGAAAACTCTTGCGTTTAATCAGTCTTAAATTCAAAATCACCTTCTGGAGCAACATTGTTGGTAAAGAACCCTTTTTCCTCTTCAGAAAGAGTGACAGGTTCTTGCAAAAACTTACATACCAAACAAGAATCTTTCTTTTTCAAACCACTTGGTAACCATTGCATAATACATGGTTTGAGGCGATCGGTACCAAATGCCGAAAATCCTTGTGAGAAACCTTCACGTCTATTCGCCCAAATGTAATACGAAAACTTCAATTCTTGGTACAAAGCTGCCATACCCTCACTGGAGGGTCCAACTAACTCAACCAGAGCCAATTTCAACATCATCACACTGATGGGTAAAATATCTGCACATAATCCCACTTCAACAAGTGTATTGTTAGATTTTAAAATCTCAATTGGGTCGTCGGAGTAGGCAGGATACTCTGTTTGTGCTTGTCGAACATTTGAAATTTCTTCTGATTGTAGACGAAGTCCATCCCAAACGCATGCCAAACATGGACATTCTGGATCATTAGGTCTTACGCGTAAGATATCTCCACCTCTTGCGCGTGTGAATGCTCTTCCGAATAGTGCAGGTACACGAGTTTTTAGAGCAATGTCATTGGCGACAAATCGACTACTCGTTGTATCAGTAGCAGCAATGATGAGGTCACAAGTTGAAGTGTTGACGATAACAGTGTCCAAATGTTGTTCGATATCTATTTCGAAAGTTTCTACCTTGGCGAATGGATTTCTATTGAGAATAGCATCTCTGATGGCTTTTGTTTTGTATCTTCCCAAACTTTCTGTTCCCAAAACATGTCTACAAATATTTCCATTCTCAAAGCGATCAAAATCGTACAACATGAAATGGCCAACACCAGCCTTGGCAAGTTCAACTGCTATGATTCCACCACCAGAACCTAATCCAAAGAATGCGACCTTCTTTTTAGCTAACGTGTCTGTTTCTAAGAGTCCTCTGCTGCGGGAGTAGAGGTCGTTTTCTTCAGGTAGTTTGAGTAACCCAAGTCTTGTTGCTTTTTCATTCTTGTATAAATATAATTTGTTTAAATCGTTTTCTTTCAGGATGATAATTGTGGTGGTGGTAATAGTTGTTGGTTCTGGTAGGTCATTAAGTATTTGCAAAGCTATTGGAACACCAAAAGCGTGTCTTGCGTGTTTGGAAATATCAACGACACGATAACATTCGTTCTCATCTACTTCGAAAGCACGCAAATCATTAGGGTCACTCGCGCTCAAACTGCAGTAAAGAACACCAGTACAGACTGAGTGACTCATGAATTTTGAAAGGTTTGACAGGCGCGTTTACAAACCAGCTCGCCACTGCTTTGCTTAGCTCATGAAGATTCAAAGATGATAAGAACATCTGTAGTTGTAAATGCTGTCAATCAATTCTAGGTTGACGAAAAACCAGTGAAGCTTCAAACAAAAGCAATGACAACACCGACAGACATCAAAAGTCTATCAACGTTTCTCAAAGATGATTCGTTGGCTGGATACGAATTAACAAAGGCATTGCTCACACTTGGACAATCAAAACACGATACACTAAAATCTCTTGTACAAGAACTCGTTTCATCAGGAAGCATCGCTCACAGTCGTTACGCAGCACTTATTGCAACAGGAGCAGGCGATGTAGATACATTGTTGCAACTTGCACGTCATGAATCGCCTATTGTACTGCAAACCGCGGCCCATGGTCTATCATTACACGCGACCAAGGAACAACTCAGTTCTGTATTCGAAAATGATCAAGTTGTGCTTCGATTAAAAACATTATTGCTGCAAAAAATCAAACAACACAGAAGAGAACTGATAATGGACTTTGTACCAACTACTTACAAACTTTACGGTGCGGACGAAGCAATTCGAATGTTGGCTTTCGTACCAGAGTCGATAAACGATGAAGAACTCGCGAAACAAATCGAGTCGTACAAGGTTATGCAAATAACGCACTATTCCACATGGATCAGACGTCGACCGCGCGTAATCATACAATTTTTGAAGAACTTGTACGCACGCCTCGCATCAAACACAGACGAAAAAATATATGCTACTGTTGCACTCAATTGGAACAGTGATGCCATTCAACAACTCATGAAGACTGCAAATGCAACTATTGCTTCAGAACTAATCGATTTGATTGTCGAGATTGCATACACACAACACAAAAAACTCAGTGCTCCCACTCAGGCACTTGATCGCTTATTTGGTTCCCGTACAGGCTCTTACGCATTTAGAAAATGTCCTGACAAGATGATCGAGTGTTTGAAAGAGTTTTCTCAATCATACAGTCTCGAATCGATGAAATCGATACTCGGTCAGAGCAAAAAAATCTTTTTCCAACTACCTGCATCTATGGCAACAACGTTGTTTGACGTGCTCTACAACAAGATCAAAGATAAAAGTGTGAGGTCAGCTGATGGTCAAGTACTAGTTCAGTACCTACTATCGATACAATTCAACACTAACCAAGCACAAAAGAACCGTGAAAAGTTATACACTCACATTTCTACCACGTATGGAGTAGATGCAGAGACATTCTTCCTAGAGAATCTAAATTGGGAACGTACAATTCGAGGCGTCCACCCAATCATTGGTAACGCTATTGCACAACGAAAGTTGGAACAAGTCAAACAATCGAAACAGTTGGACACACAGGAAGAATCAAAATACTTGGAGTACACCAATCCATTCCAAGATGAAAAGAATCACAAACACTTTGAGAGTATGTGCTCGAATCCAACGCCAAACGTTAGAAGTCAAGTTCTCGCCAACTATTGGCGTTGTGCGTTCTATAACAAATCGAATATGAAACAAGTAACAGAGTTTGTTGCCAAAAGGTTAACGAATGAACCTGTAGAAGTTAAAGATTCATTACTTGGCGTCATGGACCAACTGATCGAAGAGAACATTCAAGTGTTCGACAGAGAAGAATTATTCTCAAGTGTCGAGAAGATCGTTCACGATGCGTGTTATGGTTCAAAAGCTGGAGGAAGTAGCAAATACTACTCGTCCGTACTTGTTTTCAAAATAATAAGTAATCACAACAAAACTTTACGCCCACGAGAAACTTTGCAACATGCAATCAAGATCCTTGATACGCTAACAGATATCTCAACTCCATATACACGTTACAACGCAGTCAAAGAGGAGAATATGGATGTACTAGAGGCATCTATCACCAAGTCAATTAGCAAGTGCGATTTTGTTCATGCTAAACGACTCATTGATGCAAGTGTTTGTCCTCATCGATCCACTGCAATCAAAAAGATTTTAGAACAAGTGTTTACCGCAAATGGAAAGCTTCAACAGATACTCGAGAATGCAGATGATTTTGCAAAGTTAAACTCTTCAGCTAGACATTTGGGTCCTCATAGCACAGTTGTTGAGCTATTGCACATCTATTTGAAATCGCAAAAGAATCATGAAAACAAGTTGAAGGTTGTGCAAGAGTTGATCAAGGTGGATCCATCTCTTGTGTATGACGAGTACATACTTGAAGTAGTATTCTCGACATCTACCACTAGTGAGCAAAGAGAAGCTATTTTGTCGCCTTATTTGGTAGAGAAAATGGACGTCAAGACGATCAAGTCATTAGCACCAAATCTACAGAATCTCGTGTTCACAGGTGATAGCGTCACTGACCTTATGGCGTTCAATCCAAAGGCTCTACTTCGAACAAAACTACAAACGGCGCTGAATGCAAAACACAGAAATCAATTGGCAAAAACAATATCGAGCACTATGCTTGCGTTATTACCACCAGACAACTCTCCAAGTGATAAAAGACGATCGAGAAGTCCACCTCGTGGCATGCCAGCGTATATTGCACCCTCGAATTTACCTACTGGAGTCGTGTTCCCAGAGGGAATGGAAATGCCTCCAATTCAAGAGATGTCACCTCAGTTCATGGGTATACCAAGTAGAAACGCAGAGAAAGAAACAAAAGTCAATTTTGATGTGTTTGAACGCAAGTATCGATTCAACTTTGTTCCTATCGAAAGAAGATTTACACGTGTAAACGCTACACTTCGCATCGAAGAATCCGAGCAACTCGAATTGGAAGAGTTTTTGGAAATTTTTAATCCAAAAGATGTCTCCGTGAAGAGTCACGCGACAGTGAGTCGAATCTATACTGGAACACCTGCTCGTGCACTTTCCAAGTTATTGGAAGAGATCACTGCAGAGAACGTGCTTTTGGTTTCACCAGCGCTAAGAAGATGCGCACAATTCATGCCACTAGACAAGTTCTTGGAAGTTATGAAAGAAGCAATCACAAACGTCCTAGAAAAACGTAGTTCACCACGTGGAGAGCGCATGCGTGGAGATGAACGTAGATCGCCTCGTGGAAAAGAACGAAAAGTTCCTGGAGTTTCCATACAAAAGGAACTCATTCGTACGTTGCATGCTTTTATCATTAATCGAACCACTCGTGAACAAGTTTACAAGTTTGTTACTCAACTTTGGCAACGCAAAAATGATCTTCACAAAGATACACGTGCTGCACTACTCCATGTCGCGTACTCGATCTTTTTAACACAACGAGATGAACACGAACCAGATTTGAAACAAGTTTTACATGATGGCATCAATGATGAATATCACGCAGCAGCACTATCTGGATTCTTTTTGGACAAGTATCTATTCTTTAATAACGTGGAAAATGTTCAATATCAATTCACAGAACTTGATATCAAATTATTATTCCATAAAGATGAACAAGTACAAACAAAAGCCATGCAAGAAATTTCACAAGCTGTAGCGGACCTTGATTACGGATTCAATGTAATATTCGCAAAGAATCCACACGATATTGTCATCGAAGCCATATTAAAGATTGTCTACTCATTCAAGGAATCACAAGGTCATGCAAACGCAAATAGTGCCGTTTCTACACTAGTCAAAGTTTGTTTGAAAGATAATGAAGAAACACTTTTGAACGTAATCAAACGATTGCTTACGGAAGAAGAGTTTAGAACAATCAACCAAGAGACAAATGGAGAAAACTGGGATTTACCAGTTTTCTATCGTGTTTCACAATTGGTATCTGCGATACGTAATGAATTGTGGAATGAAACAGTTGACGTGAGAACACAAAAACGAGAGTTTGTAACGCATGTGAAGAGTATCTTGAAGCAAGAACCTGTTTTGTATTGGCAAAACATTACTAGCTTGGTTGCTTCAACAACTGACTATTGCGACGCAAATGGTATTGTCAAGAATTTGATCGGCGAGTTGGTTCAAGAATGCCAAGGAGAGAATGAAATCTTTGCAGAGAACATTGTACATGCGCTTTCTGGATTGTTCAAAATGGAAGAAATCAAGTCGGCAGGTTTAGACGAGCACGTTGTGATTACTGTTGTGGAACATGTGTTGAATCAACAAAACAGTAACCAAAACGCAAAAGACAAACTTTGGGAATTGTTTGCGGCTGCCATTTTGAAATTACTTGCAGAGGATACTGGTCGATGGAATGAGAATGTTAAAAAGCTAGTTTTAGAGTTGCGTGCAAGAAAAGCAAACAAGTTACTACAAACAATGGTTATGATACCAAAAACTGATAATAACACGCGCGGTAATTCTGGCAGACGTGGCAAAAGACCAAGAAGATTTTAAAATTAAAAATATATTCATTTTTACATTTATGCTGATGGTGCTCTAACGCATGCGCATTGATCTCCACCTGGTGCTGTAGTATAACCAGACCCGGGATCGTACCAATGAATGTAATTTGCAGGGCAACTCCAACAATTTGGAGACCCACCTGGACGAACAACACATGCACATTGATCGCCACCTGGTGCTGTAGTATAACCAGACCCAGGATCATACCAATGAATGTAATTTGCAGGGCAGCTCCAACAATTGGTAGGCGAAGTTGGAGCTCTTGTTGTAGTTGTTGTTGGACCACGCGTAGTGGTTGTTGTAGTAGCAGATCCAAATATAGATCCTGCACTTGCTGTATAAGTGTACACAGCATAGTAATAGGTGCCACCGTTCAATCGTCCTCGATAATCACCTCTTGAATCTAAAACGCAGTTACTGTCTGCTACTTTGGTGCTTGTACGTGGTACAGCTGTAGAATAGCATGTATTGTAGATGTCTGTAAGAGCAAACTTTCCATTCGGATTGACTGAGTATGCTTTTTGTCCACACGAGAAAGCAGTGCTGTAGCTGGTGTACGATCCTCCTGTAGATTCTAAAATGACGTAGCATCCATTATAGGTGTAAGCAGGAGACGATGTAGTTGGAGCGTTAGTTGTGGTTGTACCAGGTGCAACTGTTGTCGTAGTAGTAGTTGGTGCTCTTGTGGTGGTAGTTGTAGTTGGTGTACCATAGATAGAACCAGCGCTTGCTGTATAGGTATATACCGCATAGTAGTAAGTACCTCCATACAATCTTCCTCTATAGTCACCTCTAGAGTCTACAGCACAGTTACTAGTGGCTACTTTGGTACTTGTACGTGGTACAGCTGTCGCGTAACACGTATTGGAGATATCTGTAAGCGCAAACTTGCCATTTGGATTGACTGAGTATGCTTTTTGTCCACACGAGAAAGCAGTGCTGTAACCAGAGTAAGTACCTCCTGTAGATTCTAAAATAACGTAGCAACCATCAAATGTGTAGGCAGGAGACGATGTAGTTGGTGATGAGGTAGTAGTAGTTGGACCAGGTGCAGTTGTTGTCGTAGTAGTTGGTGCTCTTGTGGTAGTTGTAGTAGTAGTAGGAGCACGAGTAGTAGTTGTCGTGGTAGTTGGTGCTCTAGTAGTAGTTGTAGTGACTGGCGTGCCACCAGAGAAAGAGTATCCTCTTACTGTTCCACTAGTACCACGATAACCAGCACCAGTAATGATCATATTTCCAGTAACAGCAGTACCACCTGAAGTTAACGTGATTCCAATGTTATCACTCCACAAAGTAGCACCATCTGAAGCACGGAACGCATACAAGACACCTTCAAAAGAACCTGCTACAAGCACGCCACCTGGTGTGATCGTGAGTGGAGAACCAACATTTGTAGTTCCTGGATTGCATTTCTGCCAAACGATCGCACCAGTGTTCTTGTTTAGAGCTACCCAATGGCCACTTGTACAAACTTTTCCTCCAATGGTTGAATATTTTCCTTGACCTCCATCGGAAGCTGCAATGTAGACGTTATTAGCGTCGACAGCAGATCCGAATGAAATGTAGGCTACATTAACGTCTTGTTTCCAAACGACAGTTCCATCTGAACGTTTGACGCACCAGACGACACCATTCTTTTGTACTACGATTAATGCGTCGATACCTCCAGAAATAGTAGTCATAATAGTTCCTTGCATGAAATCAGAATCGGTGGAGTAACCTGAGGTGCAGGCTCCAGTACATTTCATGTTCCAAATATCGATTTGTGTTCTTCTGACCCAATTGATGGCACCGGTGGACATGGATAAACTGATAATCGAGTCGCCATAGTTGTTTGGAGCAACGCATGACCATTTGTCTGCTACTGATGAGGCGAGACAAGATTTTACCGATTGAGGAGCGTTGTATGTGTTTCCAGTGGTGACGTAGACGCTATTACGAGTGTAATCTATTGCGGGAGCACTACCCCAGAAGCCATTACCACTGTATCCGCCTGTTGCTCCTCCATTGTTTGGCACACTTGTGAACTTCCACAGTATCGTTCCTTGGAAACTCAATTTGAAAAATGCTCCCATGAACGTGCAACATACGTATCCTGGAATTGCGTTTGCTTGATATTCTTCATTTGATGCTATTCCCACATAGATGTCTCCTGTGTTGGATATCGTTGGTGATTGAGTGAACAAACAGTACGGATGAGTGTCCTATGATTGTTAAAAATTGTTTGAACTGTAACATACGAGAGTCTTGACCCAATTTAAGTTACCGTTAGCAGCGTTGACTGAGAAAAGCTTACAAGAAGCGTTATCTCCAAAGATGAGCGTTCCCGAGTAGAAAGCAATGGTTGCTCTTGCAGTAGCCCATGCGCCACCAGTGTAGGTTGATAACTGGCGTTTCCAAAGCATCGCACCTGTATTTTGCACGATCGCATGAATCCAACCGTCATATGAAGGAATGAAAACAATATTTACACCATTGACAACACCTGTGACGGGACTGGCGAACACTGGTCCTCCAACATTATAGGTCCACGTTCTTGTGATAGAGTTTGCGTTTGCTGTGCTAAGCGAACTATCCACAGCATAACGATCATTGTTGTTCGAGTAACCGAAACTTGGTACGTTTGCTGTACAGTACAGTACGCATAGTACGAGGGTGGTAACGAGCAGCACTCGCATTTCTTGTTGATTTGTCGATCAGATAACAACAGTTTTTTAACTAAGAACTTTGGTTACCAAACATGTATATGAGAACAAAAAATAGATCAAGGCTGAGATCGTTATATTTAAAGAGGTACGAATGAAACCTATTAATATCGAGTTCTTATCCTAATTCGCTGCGGCGTATCTTTCTGTGCTCCCACTCACTCTCAGCAATTTGCAAATTTTGAAAATTTCAGTACTGTTTTATAAAACCACAATCGTTTTGTTGGTAAATAAATGTCTCAGTAACGACAGCACGATAAAACATCTTCTTTTATTCTTGTAACGCCAAAGCACAACTATGAACGCAACGGCACTCCACGCGATTGTTAATTTGAGCCCTACCTGCAATGCACAGATATTTGAGCAACACATATTTACTTCTGAGTGTATGACGCTTCTGACAAGCAAAATTCTGGGACTACTTTTGATTTTGATGGCTACTACATATAAAATACCACAAATAAGAAGTATACTAAGGTCAAAGAGCGCACAAGGATTATCAGTATATTCATTGTTATTAGACATCCTTGTCACCACTGTATCACTTTCTTATGCGTACCGATTAAATCATCCATGGACAACTTTTGGTGAACTCTACGCAGTGAATGTGCAAAGTATGTTAATTCACTACTAACAAACATAGACATAATAATTGTACTGCTTTATTTGTACTATGAACGATACCACTTTGGAATAGTTGCGTTATCAGGTGTTGGATTAGTTGGATTTATTATTGTCATGATGTACGATACTACAATCATTAATATGCCTTTTCTTATCATGATGAAAGGATTTTCCATTCCAATATTTGCATTAAGTCGTTCTATTCAAATCATCAAAAACTATCGAGCCAAATCCACAGGACAATTAAGTTTAGCCACCGCTACAGCATCTGCCAGTGGACCAATCATAAGAATCTTCACCACTCTGAAAGAAACTGGAGACGTATTGAGTTTATTAGGATTCATACTTGCTGCTGTACTAAGTCTTGCTATCCTAGGACAGATTTTGTATTATAAACCACAAATCGATAAAAAGAAACAATAATTTAACTGATCAAACAGTTTTTGTTTGGTGTTTCTTGATACACTGCAAATCGCTGTTTTTGTTGTTCGAATTTATGCTTCAAATCTTCTGTCATTTCAGCGTTGCGTTCCTGGAACAATACCAACACTGGGTACAATAAATCGTTTACAAATTGTTTTGTGGCGACACCTATCCTATCCCTTTTAATGGTCAAGTAAACGTACTCACTGTTGTACATATTTGCCAAACTACAGTGGTGATACAATAACTCGAGTGGAGTTCTTCCTGTAGCATCTTTTTTGTTAACATCTGCTCCACGGTCAAGATACACTTTCATGATCGGAACAGCTTTTTCATGGTTGAAACAATCAACTAGAAAATGTAACGCTGTAGTGCAAAAGATTGGTTGATTATGCGAAATGTCATACACAGGAAGTATACCTTCTTTCTCTATCAAAACAGAGAGCATATCCACATATTGTTGAACAGTAAACTTAACACGATTTGCTCTTCTCGATATCCATCCTTCTGTGTTCAAAAGAACAGCTTGGCTTGATAGTGGTGAATTATCACCAAGCTTCAGAGTTAATGGAATACCATACTTTTCATGTAGTAACATGGCAAGTTCAAATTTTCCGTAAAATATGAGTATTTGTGTAGGTAGTAGGTACTCAACTAAAGAAGCAGTTGCGATGGTTGGAAGTTTGTTGTGTTTTTCTGCTAGTGGATTTGGATACATTGGAATGTCGTGTTGAAGAGCTAATTCGACGTACGCTTCGAAAATAGGTTTTGGAACGGCGTGTTGTTTTGCTAACATTATTATGTATCGATTAAAAAACGTTTTGTCACGTTTCAAAAGTTCTTCTAGTTCTTGTTTGTTTCTGGAAAATAATTGTTTGTATAGTTTGAGTTGTTTTTCCAAATCGGATGAATTAAAGTACGGGTATTCTTTGCCAGGTAAATCAGTGATTGGGATTCTACTGAATTTGTGCTTGCTCTTTTGTGTTATCATATTTTCACAAGCGATGATTAAATTCTCCAAAAGAATACGGTAATTTCGTTTTGATTCTTTTTTTGCTCTTTTAAGTAACCATTTGCGACGATAGTTCTTCATGGTGCGTGATGCGTAGTAAACTAGAGCGCAATTGTACCAATGCTTCCACAGTAGACTGTCGTGACCTTCTTTAACTGAGGAAACTTCGTACCAACTCTTGCAGACCAAGTTGAGGTTTTTTATATTGTGTTGTGGTGTAAGGTACGAAAAAATAATTGCCAACTCGTCAGGTGATAACATGTTTGTGTGGTTTTTCAGAGTTGAGCACGGTTTTACAATCCACGAACATAGGAAAAGTAGAACAATCTTGTTTGAGCAATTTAGTTCATTCTGTTTAACATTTCATCTGCAAGAGATTTCAAATTTTCTTTGGCCGATGTCGCAATCTGAAGCAAGACAATCTTGTAGCTGCTCAGAATTTGTGTCGTCCATAACAATCAGTACATCTCACCTCCAGTGGAATTTCATTATCTTTACCTGAGTACTCCAAGAAATAATCTTAGAACTGCATGCAAAGTAGCAATGGCACATCGAGATTTTGAAATATTTCATGTTGATCTACAAGCAACATGGCTAGGTACTATTCCAGCGTATCTCTTACTAGCGTCCAGCAGTCTAGAGAAAAAGCCTTTTAGCATACACATTTTCGCTTCATCTAGCATCCAAGCACTGCATCTAGGAAATCTTTTGCACAAATTTTTACATTCTTCTGGAGTCTTGCTTTTCAACGTTTCAAGAGTATCCTCATCTAACCAAGATTTGTCTTCTTCAATTGTTTCTGTGATGGAATCAAATTTGTTTAGAACGTCGGCCAATGTGGGAATCTTTTGTTTCTCTCGAAGCTCTGTTTCTATCTTATACAAACTCTGCATGTATCTTGGTAATAGTTTGTGAAACGTTATCGGATATAAACATGGGTTCATTCCCCACACCAAATTGGGTCCAGGAATATCATTGTTGAACTCACCGAGAGTGTTAAAATCTCTTTCTATGAAAACGTTCAAATCTCGCAAGCATAGAGCTACTCGCACATCTCCTGCCCAACACTTTCGGTACTTGGGAATGCACGAGCTCATACTAGCGATTAGCATCTTCATCGCTGCATTAGAGAGTACTATACCGGAACCGCCGTGTCCAAAGTACAATTCGTTGCTGAGCGCATCATCGCATCCTGAAAAATGCATATAGTTTCCGAAAAAGTGTGGTTCATTTGGGTTGAAACGTTTCAACTTTTGTTGCAGAGCATCCATCAATACGTAAGTGTCATCGTCAATCATTACGTACCAGTCCTTGTCTGGAAACCGATCGTAGAGTATTTTGAAGCCAGGGAGATTTTTGTGTGCATCTTCCCTCCATCCTTGCTTTTCATCAACGAGATTTTTAGGTCTACTTCCAACTGATAGATCATTGTCTTCATACAGATTTTCTAACACGCCTACAACTTTTGTATTTCCTATTTTCATGTCTTTATCGCCGATGAATATAATACTAGGAGCGTTTTTGAGGAAAGTTTCCGTTAAAATCGGTATTCTGTCTGCTGCCACTTGCTTCCCAGTTTTAATAGCAACTGCAACGTTCTTCCATCTATTTGACGTTTGGAAATCGTCGTTGTTTTGCCACGAAAATGCTCCATAAATACGAAATAGCATAGACAAGCCATAAACCAAAAATATTGCAAAAAATATCACCTGTAACCTGCGGCTAAGCATGAATGTTGCAACACATTAGCCGTTACAAGCTCTTACAAATTCATGTCTCAAAACAGTCAAGAACCTAACACACCAAACACTCTGTTCACAAGAGCTCTCTTGCGTGTTGCGAAAAGAAAACGAGAGGAGTCTCCAACGCCAGAAAAACGCATTAAACTCGACACAGAAGCGATAGATGATTTGGATTCACCACCACTTGCTGAAAACGTTACACGAACAAATATAAAAGCGATAAGCAACGATAATGTATTAAAACTACAATCTACACAAGTAATTGTGACTCTAGAATCGGCGGTAAAAGAGTTATTAGAAAATGCGTTGGATGCTAAAGCAACTATGATAGGTTTGTGCGCCATCTTGCGAGTTAATAGTTAGATGTACGATTTAAAAATTATGGACTTGATTTGTTCGAAGTGCAGGACAATGGAACAGGAATACATTCGAATGAATTCAACTCGCTAATGAAACGACATCACACTTCTAAATTATCAACATTTGATGATCTGTCACGAGTCTTAACGTATGGATTCCGTGGAGAAGCATTGTCATCTCTAGCAGCAGTTACACAACTATCAATTGCGACAAAGCATGACGAAGATGCTTCTAGCGTATGTTTGAAATATGACCACAAGGGCAACGTGATATCAAATACTCCAGCTGCACATCCACGTGGTACAACAGTCAAATGCGAACAGTTATTTGGAAACTTTTCTGTGAGAAAAAAAGAATTGGCGAAAAATATCAAGAAAGAGTTTACCAAGTGCTGTAACATGATACAAGCGTACGCATTAATTGCAGATGGTGTTAGAATCACCGTGACATGTCATGGAAGTAGTTCTAGCTCGAAAAGGTTTGTTGTTACTTGGAATCTAATAGTTAGTGAACGACAAATCATGTTATCATCTTCGGGAAAGTCATTACGGGATAACATTGCCTCAATTTATGGTGCAAAACAGTTTGCCACGCTAACACCAGTTGCATTAACAGTAGAAAAACTAAAGTAAGTCTTGTTACGATTTATAACTCTGTAGGATTAATGGTTACATTTCTAAAAATGAAAAATCGTGTGGTCGTGGAACAGCTGATAGGCAAAATTTATATGTGAATCAACGACCTGTCATAATGCCAAAAGTATCAAAAGCAATTAATGAAATTTACAAACAATTTCATTCAATGTTTCCTGTTTATGTGTTGGACATTACGTTACCAACTGGTAAGAATATTGCAATTCCTAACAGTTTAGAAATTTATGATGTGAACGTTACGCCAGATAAGAAAACACTATTCTTTGAAAATGAAGTTGAAATTGTTAATTTTGTCAGGGTATGCATAATTTATTGGTATACTTAACGTTTATAGCGACAATTAGTCATCGTTTGGGAAAATCGTAGCTTCGCTGTACAGAAGAATCTTGATACATTTGTATCGTCACAAGATGTTAGAATTGGTTCGTACGAGTACACACCTACTCCAGACTCACAGAATACATTAACAGAAAATGTCTTCGATGGTGTAAAAACGCCGACATCTTCAACATCAACTACTCCACAAGTTTTCAAAACTAAAACAAACGATAAAGAAACAACACCAGTGCCAACTAAACGACCTGTCGTGGAAGAAGAATCAGATTCTGAAGATGAAGTCATGAACATTGATTCTTCATCGGAAGAGGAGAAAGCACCAGCACCTCCAGTCGTCCAAAAAAAATCAACTTTCCGTATTGTCAAATCGCCTGCTAAACCATCGCCAGCCAAACCACCGGTGCAACAAAAACTTCCCATTCGAACAAAAGTCAATGAAGTAGAAGAAGATGTACAACAACCACGGTATGGACAGATTTTACACGATATGAACCACAAGTGCGATCATGAGCATGAGCATGAAGACGATTCTGATTCCGATATTGAAATAGTTCAAGATGTGCGTCCCAAATTTATCAGTGAATCGAAAGCGATTGACATCTCTCAAGAAACACTACTAGAACAGTTCCGCAAACTAAAACCGAAACCAAAGAAACAAGTACCGAAGAGTACGCGTACGAAATACCAATCAAAATCCTCATTGGAAGCAGAAAAAGATTTAAATCGCATCATTAGCAAGAATGACTTCCAAAATATGGAAATAATAGGTCAATTCAACAAGGGTTTTATTATCGCAAAACTAAGAGAAGACATTTTCATTATTGATCAACATGCAAGTGACGAAAAGTACAATTTTGAAACATTGCAAAGAACAACAGCGCTGAATACACAGCCATTGATTGTACCTAAACGTATGGAGTTACCGGTAGCCGATGAGTTGATTGTTCGTGAGAATTTGGAGATTTTTAAAAAGAATGGGTTCTTGTTTCATATTAATGATGACGCGGAACCAACGAAACGTGTATCGTTGTTAACAGTCCCTACGTCCAAGAATACTGTTTTTAATGAAAATGGTATGTCGTATTTTGTTGATTCTCTAACTATACAGATGCGAATGAGCTTATTGCCATGATACATAATGGTGGATGTGAGCACTACCGACCAAGCAAGGTGCGATCAATGTTTGCTTCAAGAGCGTGTCGAATGTCGATAATGATTGGAAAGAAATTGGATGACGCAACAATGAACAAAGTTGTGAAAAACTTAAGTGGGTTAGATCAACCATGGAACTGGTATGCATTTAAAGCTTTAATTAATTCCACAATAGTCCCCATGGAAGACCCACTATGAGACATTTGTGCTCTTCTGCAGCGCTAGACAATCATAGGATAGAAAAATCAAAGAATATGCCTGTTTCTAGTCTGTACAGTTTTATTCATAAAACATAGAAGAGCTTAGGTAGCTTGGCCGAACATGTCGGTAAACATGTCACCAATCACCCAGATAGAAGAGACCAAAACCGAAACGCGAAGATTGAATGAGAACTAGCACGATAGCCGGTATTGCGCTTATTATCGTGTTGGTTTGTGGTGCGCCAAATGTTATTAGTTTTGGTTCTAATTCTCCACAAATATTGAGCAGAGGTGACGGTGTTACATCTCACTTGGACGTTGGTTATGTAGTTGCCGACAATAACCTTTTGGACAACGAGACTGTAGTGTCGCTCTCACTGGCTGGTTCTAGTATTGTGTTACTCACTGCATCAGAAAAACTTTTTTCGAGTGTATGTAAATTCAAATAAATTAACAATGAAGGGTACCAACGAGTACGGTGCACTAGGTTATGGAACATCAACAAACTACATACAAGATTCTCTCGCACAAATGAACACTTCGATACTTGGGGGGAAAACGATTAGTGGAGTAGGCACCAACTATTACGCTGTATGGGTTGCCACAACAGACGGATTGCTGTACTATACTGGTCAAAACAACTCGAACAACGCCGCAAGTACTGTGTATGCACTAACGCAGGCAAATTCAAATTTCCTACCCGTCAGTACATACATAACGTCAATTGTTGGCGATTTGGACACTGTGCTCTTTTTAACAAACACTGGAAGCGCATATGGGTTTGGTGAAAATATTTATAATCGCATCGGAGACAATACAGGATTCTCAAGGTACGTAACACCAGTCGCGACGCAACAAGGAAGTGTTACATTCGTACAATTGGGAATGGGTCGAGCACATAGTGTTGGTCTTGGCTCAGATGGACTGGTGTATACTTGGGGATACTACTCTGCAGGTAACACTGGCAACGCAGCAGGATCAAAATATCCAACGTTGATAGATTACTCTGGAGCCCTACAAATGAACCAGTCCGTATCATATATTGCCACCTCAAGAGATTCGACAGTTCTTGTGACAACGCAAGGCAAGTTGTATGCATTTGGAGCGAATGATTTTCAACAATTTGTAAGAGACTACAGTGTATTAACTTTTAGTGTTTTTCATCAATGGAAGAACGACTTATTGCCACTCCTCTAAACGGCACAGAAGCATTTAACGCAGAGTTTTTCGTGCGAGCAAGTGTGTCAAACTTGTGGGCTCACTATTTGGCAAGTTCCGGTCATGTGTACGCTTGTGGAGGAGATAGAAACTATCGGCTAGGAAATGGAAACGCTGATAACTACAACAATGTTTACGGTAACTATTTGAGAGTTTATCATTTAGATAACACGTACAACATTACATGGTTCTCTTCAAGTCAGTACGCGTTCTGTACGTATGCTATACTTGGAAATATATCGTCTGTGCAACCAACAACGCCAAGTCCAAGCACACCAACACCCACACCTATACCTACAACTGCATCACCTACAACTACTGAGACTC
>JAESGV010000282.1_pt1 | contig 23498 bp, 32 predicted proteins | sample 9269781 | NCBI WGS metagenome assembly JAESGV01 (sample SAMN15741586, study PRJNA653496) | algae metagenome | isolation source: Tildeniella torsiva UHER 1998/13D and co-occurring heterotrophs from... | place: Slovakia: Slovak Paradise National Park, Hrabusice, Kosice Region | collected 2000-01-01
TCCCCGCTGGCCAGGTTGGGAGCCGCGCCGCCCTTGCTTGCAGCGCTGGCCCAGAAATAACCGCCCTTTGGATTGCGCAGCTGCATCCCTGCAATCTGCCGCAGGTGGTTGGGCACTGCGATCGCCCAAGTGTAGAGGCTAGGGTATAGCCGCCCGTCGAGGGTGCCAGGGATGCCCTTGGCTGATGGCTTAGCAGGATCGCCGCCCTGCCAGGTGAATAGGTGCCCAGCGCTAACCAGTGCGTCTATTTCGGGCTGGGTGACGTAGGGCCGCTTTGCAATATCTGCCCGGTGCACACGCGCCAGACCGCAGGATGCGATCGCCCGGTATCCTGCATCTCGCTGGGGCACTGGCACCGCTGCCACGGGGGCAAATTGCTGCGCCGGTGCGACGGGTCGAGGGGCTGTCTCGCCATCGCCCCAGGCCCACATAGGGCAGCCGTTGCTATCTTCCCCGATGTATCGCCACTGGCCGCCTGGGTTGGCGGTGGTATCACGGCAAAAGACAAACCCGGTACTGAGTGATTCGCGGCAATCGTGCCGGTGGTAGTTGCCCTTGCAGATGGGGCAATCGCGGCCTAGTTTCTTGAATCCGGTGGTGCTCATTCTGCACCCCCTTCGCGGCCAATGAAGAAAGCGCCGTGGACGCCCTCGCCAACCACAAAGCCCTCAGCCAGCGCTCGATTCAGTACTGGCTTAACGTCGCGGCAATACCGGAGAGATGCCACGTTGATCGCCTGAACCAAGTCACAAACTCGGTGGTCGATGCTGTATTTCGGCACCGCCACCCGCCAAATTCCGCAGGTTACGTCTAAGGGGATTTTTTGAACAACCCGCTCCAGCTGAAGACTGGTGATTCCGTCGTGGGTGCGCCTGCTCATGCTGCACCTCCCCTAGCCATGAAGCCATCGGAGTCGGCGTGGCGATCGCCTGGTGCCGCCTGCTGGCCTGACTGGGATCCGAGCGCTACCGCTGGGGGTGTTGCGGTTTGGCCTGGAGTTGGTACACTATTGGAGAAGCCCGCCGCCCAGCGAGCATTTATCAAACGGTTGTTCATCGCCTGTCCTGGCTAGTTGTACAACCCTCCGGAAAACCCGTTTCACATCCTTCGGTCGCCAAACTTTAGGGAATGTGAGCGGGTTTTCTGCTGGAGGGGCGGGTTATATCCCTCCACGGGGGAGCGCCTTCGGTCGCCAAACTTGGGAACGCCCTTAAATCAAGGATATTGAGCTTTTCTGGTACAAACAAACACTGTTTTCTATCACCCTACAACCCTTTCTGTATAAGGGTTGTAGCCAAAACAGGTAATAATACCTATCCGGGCTTTTCTGGCTTGACGTAGACTTCTTCTCTCGACATGGGGGAATGCGGTCGCCACTTCACGACTGTTTGTGTCCCGTCTGGGTAATGCTTCGTCAGTGTTAGGTGTGGAGTGCTTAGCCATGCGGGCTGAGGGATCTTAACCGGGAGCTCTGATTTTCCTTTCCTCTGCACTAGGGCAGCGTCCCACCCTTCGCCCCTGACCCCTACGACTACTGAGTTAATAGGCGCGGGCTGGTAAACGTTTCTTCGGATCTGTTCGACCAGCGGCTGGTAGTACTGGGCGGCAAAGCTTTTTCGGTTGCGAGCAGACTTGTTAGATCTGGAATGCTTCAGGCTGATAGCCGTTTTGATAAGCCGGTCAGTGTGTGGTGATTCAGTATGGGTGAGGATGGCAGGGGGCTTATCTGCGAAAGGATCTGCACCTGCAAGCTCCATAAGCAGCCTTGAGCCGTTCTGCTTTCTCTCGCTCAATGGGGCATTAGGCATCCCCCCCATGATGGCCTCGGCCTCATTCTGCTTGAATTCCCTCATGCATAGCCCCCAGACAGACAGAGGGGTATAGCCGCGATAGAACTTTCTGTACTCTGGCGAGTTATCCCAGCATCCTTCACAGAGATGCAGCCAGTACCAGAGTTCGTATCCCTCCTCTTTCACAACCTGGAATAGCCGACCTAGGTAGGGAGAGCGATAAACGTCGATGGCGGGAAACATCTTGTAAGCCACCCAGAACAATGCTGCATACCAGTTCTCCTCTAGTTGGGAGAGAGCATGGGCATGTCCTGGGCCTTTTCCCCTCATATCAGGCAAATGGAAGTAGGCTGCAATGCCATCCAGCTCTTTGTAGATGGACGGGGGGAGAAATTCCCTTATCTGCATCAGGATGCTTTTAGATTTGGGCCTAGCCATCACTCCACCTCCGGCAATTGCCACGGTTCAATCCCAGCATCCCGCAGCTGCTGCTCTAGCCTGGCCACACGCTCAACATTGATGTCGGGCTCGGCCAGGGCGTCAACTGCTGCATCTCGTTCAACCTGTAGCCGCTGGGTCAGCAGAGCATTGCGATCGCTCTCGCTACGCTCCACACCAAAGGCATCATCAAAGCGGCGCTCTAGGGTTTCCTCTAACAGGGCATCTACCAGGGCAAAGGCTTGCTTGTTCCCTCGGTAGGATTGCCAAAGCCAGTACTTGCTAACGATGTTGAGGGGGATGGCCTGGATGCGAGTTTGCCCTCTGGCTTGATCGGGATCAGATTCTACTTCCACCTCAGAAACCGAATCCGTATAAACCTCGCCTAGCAAGCGTTCTGCCGCCTTCGAGCGCAAAAAATCGAAAGCGTTTCTAGCTGTCAAGCTTACTGACTCAGCCGTACCGGTGATACTCATTCGATAGGAGCCATCGGGCATCTGGAACCCATCGACCGACAGCGGGCCGATCGCCACGGTGGCGCGTTTGGCCTTGTCTCCGGTGGTGCTCATTTCCACAACCCCATCGCGCCTTCGATGATCCCTTGCTTGTCGAGACTGTCCATGATGGGGTCACGCGCAGGGGGAATCATCGCACGGTGTTCGGTGGCCTTAGCCGCATCTTCCCTTGACTGGGCCTTTATCCATTCGCCAGTGGCTTTCAGGGTGTCTTGGGTGCTGGCTTCTCGCTGCTTTGCCCAATCGGCGTTGCTGGTGACCTGCTTGGGCATTGACTCCCCCGTTAGCTTGCGGTGCAGCTTTGCCAAGATCTCTTTGCAAACGTCAGGGTCGAGTCCTTCAAGGTGAGAGGCAATCTCGGCCACAGCAGCATCTATCAGTTCAGTCCGCGCCGCCTGTAGCTCTTCGTATCGTTGTTTTTGAGCGGTGATATCCATAGCTACTTGCCTGCCTTCTCAATCTTTGCCAAATAGGCGGCCAGCGCCTCTTCTGCCAGCTCTGACATAGTGCGGTTCTGTTTGGCCGCTGCCACCTTGAGCCGGGTCTTGATGTCCTCGGAAACGTCAACCTGGAGCCGCATTGTGTCGCCTTCGGGAATTGTTGCCACTAATGCTACCTCAACTAAGAATAATGATCTTCGCCTCTTAATAGTAGCACTACTACTAAAAGTATGTTACTACTATTATAGCGACGAAACGGCATAGGCACAGGGCTGGCCCTACTTGGCCCACTGTTTGCCGTGCCAGCCCGCGCCAAACCCGTACCCGCAACGGACTAAAGGACTTTCTACCCATGACCGAACCCGTAAGCCTTCACGCTTTTTGCCGAGACCACGGCAACCTGCCTAAGACCAGCGTGCGCCGCTGGCTGAATGACAACGGATACAGCACCAGCGACGGCCTCAGCGCCCTTGCTGTAGAGGCCGCGATCGCGCAGTTCTGCCCTGAGCTAGCACCAGAGCCTGAGCCCCCCACCGCGCCTGCTGCTGCCGACATCACCATCCACACCGGCAACCACTGCACGACCATTGACCTACCCAATTACCAAGGGCTGACCGTTGACCTGGGGCAGTTCCGCGATAGCAATGCCCTGGTGATTGACGACCCGCTGGCCGTGGCTGAGCAATTTTTGCAGACCGCCGACCTGATTCAGGGTGCGCTGGCCGATGACATTGCCGCCCGCGAGCAGAGGTTGCGGGCCACTAAGCAGGCCCAGGGGACGATCGCCGCCAAGGCCCAGGAGCTTGCCCTAGAGCAACGCCTCTACCGCTTACAAACGGCACAGATTGACCAGGCGCAGAGCGATGAGACTACCGCCCTGGCCGATGCCCTGGCGCAACTGCAAAGCCTGGGAAAGCCCAGCGCCGCCCCTGCCGATGCCGCTGGCTGATTCTGCTGACCCTGGCCCTCGCTGGGGCTGCGATCGCCGTTGTCCTATCCCTGAGTTGAAACCATGTCTCACCCACTAGACCCACTACGCAAACTACTTGCCTCGCTACCCCCGCCCACCCCAGAGCAGGTTGAGCAAGTCAAGACATATTTTTTGGCTAAGAGCGCCAAGCAAATCAGCTATGCCGAGGCTCTGGCTGCTTGTAGCCAAGGGGATACCCGCGCAGCTGACCAGATAGCCGCCTTTGAGCGATGGTGCCTTGCGCAGTCTGATGAGGGAATGCCCTTCAACGCTCAATCCTGGGCCGCCTGGAGCGAAGCCGAGGGAAGCTCACGCCCTCGCCGCTAATCAAAAACGTCATGGGTGCATCTTGCCTTGAAGTCCTAAATCCATTTCCTAAAACCCATGACTAACCAAACCACCGAATCCATCACCAACGCCCAACTCGTGGCCAACCTGGCCGATTCCATAGCCCGCGCCCATGCCGAGATGGCCGTGATCAAATTAGCGAGCAATGCTGCCGACACCCTGCCCGATCGTGATGCTCCACTGGGCATGGCCTGCGCCGTAGCTTCCAACTTACTCCGGGCTATCGAATCGCTCAACGGCGGTCGCTGCGGCTTCAACGAGCACGTTGAGTCCGCGCTGAGCGACTAAACCCGCCCACTAAAAACCCCCAGCGCTGGCCGCAAAACCTGCTGGGGGCATCGCCCAAAACCATTACGTAAAGGACTAACGACATTATGAGCCATGACCCCTGGCCCACATCAAAAATCCTGGATTGCGCCGCCACCATTGCCGCCCGTGCCGAGCGCAAAGGGCAGCCGATGACCCCCACCGATGCGGTCGATCGTGCGATCGCCGCTGAGGTGCAGCTACGCCAACTTGCAGCCCTGCGCGACCTCGATTGGGCCGATACCGTGCCGCTGCCGCCGCTGCCCGCTGGGGTGAGCATTGGCTCACTCTTGGCCCTACCGTTGGCCCTTCTGCTGGCAGCGCCCTCATGGGGGCAGGCCCCAGAGCAGCGCCTGGGCCGCTACACCTACGCCGACACCAACGGCCAAACCTGGACTGTCAGAGAAGGCCAAAACAAATCACCCGCTGGCTTCCCTGACATCGCCTTCCGCCCCAGCTGCGAACAAGTGATTCCCGTCGGTCAAGTCGATGGCAACACCGCCTGGACGCTGACCATGCCAGATGGCAACACCAAGCTGTTGGCGACCTACCCCAACATGGACGGGTTCGAGGCCCGCCGCTACCTCTCCGACGATGGCCTATGCGTCTGGGGCGGCGACGTGGTGCCCGTGGTTTACACCTCGATGCTGCCTCAGCAGCAGCAGGTTCAGCCCGAGATAGCTACCGCTGGCACGGGCGACATTCAGAAGATGGGAGCTAACGTCGTGCTCCTCGGCCTGGGTGGGCTGCTGCTGACAGGCGCGGCGGGCATTGGTTTCATGCTGGTTCGCAAAGGCAGTAAGACCGGAGCCCAAGCAGGTAGCAGTCCTAGCCCGCTGAGCAAGTTTGAAGAGGTGCTGTTTCAGAGCATGGAGGATGACAAGAAATGAAGTTCATCGCTCAAAACATAGGACAAATTAGCGCCGCCGCCCTGCTCACCGTCGCCGGAATTGGCTGCATCGTCGCTGGCCTCGACACCGAGACCCGAGGCCGCCAGCAGGTTCAGAAAGTGATTGAGGCCAACAAGCTTGACCTGTGGCAGCAAGAGCAGCTGGTCTCCACCAGCCAAAGCAAAGCTGTCCAGCGCTACACCGACGGGTGCATCGTCTCCAAGACTCAGCTCCAAGAAGGCCAAGTCATTCCGGGGTTGCCCGACCGGCAGCCCGTCTGCGATCGCTATGGCGTCACCGGGCTTGTGATTGGTGGCGTAGTTCAAGACATCGCCATCACCAACGACCAAACGCTCATCTTCAATGGGACAAGCGGAATATGACCAGCAACACCCAAAACCCTAAGTATCAGAAAGCTCACCAGTACGCTAAGCAAGCCGCCACCGCTGCCACCAATGCGGCCAGGCAACTCAACGACCCACAGAAGATCGACAACGGCATGCTCCGCCTGGTGGTCTATGCCCTGCTGATTCCCATCGGCATTGTCTTCGCCCGTAACATCCGCCCCTATTCGACCTTCATGGCCTCACTCATGGGGGTTCAGGGCGTGCCTATAATCGCCACCCTAGCGGGGCTCTGCTGTTTTGCAGCAGTGCAATACCTCGAAGTGTTCACACAGTTTCTACCTGAGAACGCGCCCAGCTCAAAGCGGGCCGCTCGCATGTGGTTGAGCATCCCCGCCTACATCGTGGACATCATCGCCTGCTGGAGCTTCTGGCCCTTACTCAAGCCAGGCAGCCCCGAAGGCATCATGCTGGTGCGCTTCATCGACCTGGGCGGCCTAACGATGACCGTCATCACGATTTTTGGTCTAGAGATCTGGTTCTGGATTCGCAAACGCGCACGGAGGGCAGCTTGATGACCCGTGAAGACGCACAGGCAATTTACTTGCAGGCCAAAACATCCCTTCAGCAGGAAGCCCTAGACAGCTGCTGGGAGCGCTACGATTTGCTCCCCAAAATGGTGGGCGGTACGCTGGCGATCGGCGGAGCCCTGGTTCTCAGTGCGTGGCTGCCAGGTGTGGGCACTTGGTTGGCCTGGTCAATGGCGGGTGCGATCGCCGCTGGTGGCACCTACCTCGCTGGCAAAGAAGGGGCCAGCATTGAGCGCGGCGACAATGAGGCCATCAGCCGCTACATCGATGACGAGCGCATGGAAAAACTGCTACAGCCCTTCATTGAGCAAATCCAAGAGGGCATGGCAAAAAAGCCGCTGGGGGCAGCAGCACCGACCAACAACCAGTCTGGGAGTGGAATGAATCCACCAAGATCTGGGAACGAATCGGCTGATGCTGCCCCTGTGCCCTTTGCCCCCATCAAACTCGACCCAGACTGCCCCCACTTCCTGCTGCTGGCGGGCACCCGCGAGGGCAAGACCAACGCCCTCCGCTGCCTGCTCGATGGCCACGCCCGCGTCAACTACGTGAGCACCAAGGCCACCGACCAAGTACCCGCCCACTGGGATGGCTACGTTATCTGGGGCACCCCTGAGGAGAAGGGTAAGCAGCTGCAATGGTTGCTTAGCCATTGGGGTGCCAAGCTGGCCGCCCATGCTGATGGCACCGATACGGAGCCGGAATGGTTTGTCTTCGACGAGGCGATCCAAATCCAGACCTGCGCTAAGCGCAGCAAGGTCAAGGGCCTGGCCGATGCGATCGCCGGGCTACAGGTTGAGATTGCGACTCAGGGAGCGGCGATCGCGGCCTATGGCGTGCTGCTGGCCCAGACCAAAAATGCGGGGCCGTTGGGCATTGACCTTGACTTGCTACAGCAAAATTTCAGGATGGTTCTGCCCCTGAAAAGCAAGCGCCGGTTGGCCCTATCGGTGATTGAAAAGATGGGCGGGCTACGGCTCACCCTTGAGCAACGAGAGGACATTCTCAGCAACCCTAACCGCTACTTACAACTGTGGCTAGGTGAGGATGAGGACATCTACTACGATGTTCTGCCCGAGTTCAAGGGCGAGACTAAGCCCCTAGTTAAATGCCCCGTCGAGGAGGGCACCAGCCCACCGCAGCAGGCCCAAGAAACGACCGAACCCAAACCCCTAGGGGTGAGGATTTTGGATTATCTGAAGGGGCACGGCGAGGCCAAGACGGCAAGGGAGATTCGCAACTCCTGCACCCGTCCAACTGATAACCCACGGGCATCGACAGACGAAGTTAAAGACTTGCTCTGCCTGATGATTTCTGAAGGGCAAATTCAACGATGGGATGAAGGCAGCACCGAACGCTACCAGGTAACCGGCACAGTGTAGGTGTAGGCGTAGGTGAGCCACAAAAAGGCCTGTAGGTGCCCTCACCTACGCCACCTACACCCACCTACACCGCCTACGCCTACACCCCAGCACCTACGCCACCTACACTCCAACTGTCACACACCTCGCCGAGCTATTTAGGAATAGCAAATATGACCTGGCAATGCCCTTACACCCCGCTCGAACTGCACCAGCTCAACCCCCACGGTTTTGACTACGGCGATCGCGTTGTGCTGCCCGATGGCCGCACTGGAATGGTGAGCAAGGTGGGCTACAAATATGGCCACGTCGATGCTGATACCGGGGCCGATTGGAAAGGCCTGCTGGCAGAACTGAGGCCCGCTACACCTGTCGAGGTGGGGCAGCCCAGGTATCAGCAATTGAGTCTGATTTAGCGCGATCGCACCTAGCCACTTCGGCCAAAGTGTCACCGTTCTTTCGGTGCTCCTTAAACCAGTAGACCCATTGAAAACAAAGAGTTTATTAGCATCGATTAGCATGGCTCAAGAACCATCATGACCGACCCTACCCTGATCTAAATACTTGCCCGCCTAGAGGTTATTGAAGCTCAGCAGGGTGAGATTCTCCGGCTACTTCGCCAAGGTGTAACCCCACCAGAATGGGTCAGCGGTGAGGCCTTGGCCATGTCTCTGGGAATCAAGCCTCGTGCGGTCGAGTTCTACCGCTACGACCTGGGGGTCATCCCCGTAGATGGTCAGGTGTGCCGCAAGGTAGGCCGCCGCTATGAATACCGCATTGAAGGGTGCAAACGTTTGGTGGAGGAGCATAAGGCGCTGTCACCGGAGACCCGGCGGGCGCTGCGGGAAGTTTGGCAGGACTCTAAGCCGAAGTGAGCTTGGCCCAGGGTGCAGTAGCGCGATCGCCGCAGCCCACAGCGCAGAGAGGGCCTGAAAACGTCACTCCAAAGGAGCAACTATGCCTGATCCAATCCCAACTACACCTGACCTGGTTTTTTACATCAATCCCGAGATTCCCGACACTGCTTACACCGAGAACCCTGTCCCCCAGCCAGCAGGCCCAGGCGACCCGGTTGGCTTTTACGAGACACGGGGCAGCAACCCAATACCAATGGTGCAGCCCACCGAAGCCAGCCGCCCCATAATAAGCGACATTAATGGAGAGCCAGCGTTGCTATTTGATGGTGTTGACGACTTCGAGTTGATTGGTGAACCCGGCGATTTCAACATCCTTCACAACACCAGCGGCTTTACCGTGGCCCTCGCAATTGAGAAGGCCCAGGCCGACCCCGGCAATGTGGCCATGGAGTTTATCGATACGTGCGGCCGCAATAGCCTGAATGTCGGCTTGAGCATCTACTACGACAACCGCACCGTTATCCCCGCCGTCGATCGCCTGGGGGTCTACATCGGTCGGGGGGTTAGCGGGGAAGCGTTTAGGAACCTGCAAAGCGCCGATGGTGCGCTGGCTGGCACTGGGCCGTTCTGCATTGTGGTGTCCTTCGACGGTACCAGCACCGTAACCGCCAGGGTGAACGGCATCGACGTGCCACTGCCCAACGTCTTCGGGGCATTCGGCACACCTAGCACCGCCGACCATACCTTCCCACTGACACAGTGCAAAAACGCTGCGGGCAGCACCGCATACTTCCACGGCAAAAAGATGGGTGTGGCCATCTTTTCGGCAGCGCAGCCGACGGGAAACATCGAGGCAATCGAAGCTGAGATGATGGGCGACCTCGGGATTCTGTAGCGCGATCGCCCTTTTTTATAGTGCGCCAAAACAAAACCCCCACCGGCCAGCGGTGCCGGTGGGGGTTTTCGGGTTTTTGCATCTAACACAGATATGGTTCTCGCCGCTGTGGGCCTATGGTGCCCTGGTCGGTGGGGGTGGTAGCAGGGCCATAATTAGCTTCAAATGCTTTTATCAACTTAGCAATGGGAACAATTGATACTGCACACCCGATAAGTGGATCGGTCTAATTAAGGCAGTATGGATCCTGAAGACTAAGCCCTCGAAAAGAGAGGGTTTAGATTTTTATGCTTTCTTACACTCTCCGTCTTTTCTAGGGCTTTCTGCCTATTAAATTAGTTGAAATCCTGGATTGAAGTCATGCGCTATCTTGCAATGATTGGGCCAAAGCAGATGTGGGGAAAGCAATCCTTAACCCTATACTGCAAAGAAGTCGATAAGTTTACCTGGGTACCCGTAAATGGAGAAAGTTCGATTGATCTTGAGCACAAGTTTTCACCTGGAACCCTAGTAGTTGCTCACATTACAGTCGCGAGTAATCACCTTCAGCGCATTGAAGAAGCCACTCATCAGATCGTTAACACTCTACAAGGATTCTCAGCCATCAGTCGTCGCTACAAAGAGTTGACGCATGACATTGGGGCGTGGAAAGAATCTATGAATTTTCAATTAGAAGAACTGCGTCGTCGAGAAGAAGAGCTGCTAAACCGCGCTGAGGAGTTGCATTTGGATTTAGTTTGTACAATTGCTGAGCATAGCGAACCGACTATTCCTCAATCTCTTGAAAGAAACCATGATGTCAATTTAGAGAGTATGGCCTTTTTATAGGGTAAAAGCGCTGTCGAGACCCTGGAGGACTACCAGGCACAATAGCCCCAATGAAATTTCCCCACACCCTGGCTCAGCGCCGGGGTTTTTTATTGCCTACGCCCGCTGCCTCAGATACACCGCCACCAGCACGGCAATGCCTACCAGCCAGAGCAGGTCTGCCCCCAGGCCGTTATTGCCGACATACATTGCCCAATCAGCAGGCCATTCTCCAGAGTCCATAGCTGCACCCATAGCAACCAGGATATGGTGCCCAAACTTAAGTCCTATGCCAGCGAATTTTAGTAGCAGGACATTTCACTTATGCTTGCACTGTCAACGCTTTCGTCAAACGTGTTGAAGATAAGCCGTGCTTTCTGGCCTGCGCTAACTTTCCCCGTGGTGTCATTGGTCATGCCAATATTGACGTCACTCTCGTCCTCAAGTGCAAGCTCAACGTAGAGCGCGTTGTCGCAACCTTCAACTGCAACCACCTCCATCCCAAAGCAAGTGCCATAGTCGCATTCAAGCTCAGCACCTTTGAGCCAACGCCACTCTATTTCGGTGGTTCCTGTTAATCCAGACTGCGCTGTGTAGGTTCTGTAGTTTTTTGCTGGTTCCTGAGGTGGAGCAGCAGCAGCCTTGGCCTGGTAGGCTGCATCGCGCTGATAGGCCACGCCCTGATTGGTGGTGTACTCCGCAATTTTGGCCTGGGCCGTGGCGTAGTCAGGATGGTCGGCGGGCACTAGGCCCAGAGATGCGATCGCATATCCCCACTTTGTTGCAACGCCTGCCCACCCTGCCTCTCCAGCGCCTTGGGCCGCTACTGCCGCCTCGTAACCCTGCTGCTTGCCCTGGGCTAAATAGTCTGTTTCGGGCGGTGCTTCAGCTACTGCTGCGGCCTCGGCGGGTTGCTCTGCGGTAGGGGTGGTTAGGTTGCCACAGCCCGCTATTAGCAGGCAGGCGGCGAGGGCAAAGGGGCGGAGCATGGGGGCGGATTCCTAAGACTGTGTGCCTAGAGTGCCCTGCGGCAACGGCCACCACCCCTAGTTCTGTCGTAGTTTATAGAGAATTCATGAGTTTTGAGGCGAAACGGCGGCCTAAAACAAAACCCCCACGGGCCAGCGGTACCAGTGGGGGTTGGTGCATCAGGCGTATCTAGTTGATATAGCTCTCGTCCGCTGCTGGGCCTATGGTGCCCTGAATAATTGGTGCGATCGCAGGGGCAGGGTGCGATCGGCCAGGTGGCTTAGTCGGTGCGGCTCTCCGTTTTAAGCCTGGCTTCAATCTGTAAAACCAGGTTCGACATTGCATTAATCAGGTCTTGATCTTGCAGTCGGAGAGCCAGTCCCGATGCCTGACCTAGGACTTTGTACACCGCTTGCAGTTGTGCACGGTCGTTCCCTTCTACCTCGGGAGGGTAAACAGCAATTGCCCCACGTCCCAGGCGCTCGACCAGTTCTGACGCAGACAGATCCATGCTCGCGGCCAGGGCCTTAAAGCCATCCCACCCGGTAGCGGTGGCCATGATTTCCCGCCGTTTCTTTGCCTCCCCATACATCGTCTCGCGGGGCTGTAGATTGCCCTGGCTGTGCGGGTGCTCACCAGGCGCGTAATCAGATTTCTTTCTAGGCACAGTCAGCAGCATAACGACTCCTTCAATTTATCCCGGTTGATGCGATAAGCCTAGCACACATCTTTTTACCCCGGAGGTATTGACATTCCAATTTACCCCGGATATATTGATAAGTAAGCAAGGGGCAGCGCCACCCCACCCAAACGGCCTCCCGGCGGAATGGGCACCGCGACTGAGGACAAGGCCCAACACATTCGCCGGACGGTGTAGGCAGGGTTCGATTCCCCGCCCCGGCATTGCCCCACCTCTTCACGGGGCCTGTAGTTTTTGGGATTTTCGCCATGTTTGGAATTTTCTTGTTCGCCGTTCTGTTCGTTGCACTCTGCCTCTTCACCGCAGAGCCCGCGAACCAGGTGGCCACCCCGATCACATCGCCGCCGGTGGTCGATGACCTGCCCACGCTGGAGGAGCTGATGGCCGAGGCGTTGATCGCCCGCCCGTTGCCAGCGGTGGCCGCTACTGTCGCCGCACCGGTTGCGATCGCACGGGTTCATGTTGCCGCCACCGACTGGCAGGCCATGACCAGCGCCCAGCTTCGGAAGGAGTGCAGCAAGGCTACGCCCCGAATTGCCTGGCGCAATGCCCACGGCAAGGGGCGGCACCTGCGCAAGGAGGAAATGTTGAGAGCCCTGTCGTAGGGCTGCCCTGGGAATTCCCAGGGCAGATACACAAACCCCTACCGGGCTTTCTCAGGGCTACCGGTAGGGGCTGTAAACCAAACAACGATGGAGTTTGACTATGACCGCAATTCTAGTACATACCGACCGCCCTGCTGCCGTCGCTACCCGCTGGTTTCATGTGGTGACCATCCACACCGAGATGCTTTACACCGCTGCCGGTGAGCCCATGGGAGAGCGCAAGCTAATCGAGGGCATCAACATTGAGGTTGAGTCTGGCGGCTGGTTCGGCTGGGGAGAGCAGGCCGCGATCGAGTCCTATGTGGCCGAGCACCACCCAGGCCATGAGGTGGTAGATACCTGGCCCATCGCCCGACCGATCGCCGCATAGACCACCCTGGGGCTGGCCCTCGCTGGCCCCACAAATGCCGTGGTGGCAAACTACTCCCGATTAGGAGTTAAGCCAGAGGTCGCACCATCTGGCGGATCTTCCCAATTCGCTTTAGAGCATTAGACATGTGCTTTCTGCCAGTGGCTGAGTCAGGGAATAAGCTTGCTGAAAACGTGTCGATGTACTTCTCTAGGTCATCAACGGTGCAGCTTACCCCATTACCTCCAATCCACTGATGGAAATCCTTGTGTAGGCTATCTTGAATGACGATTAAGTTAAATGGATGATCTGCTAACTGGGGATAATTCTTGCGGTCATAGACATGATGAACCGCCAAAGGGAAGGGGTTGGCTGGCCCACACCTCTCACCAGTTATCTGACAAGTTTTGTTGGCAGCAGTTTTAGCCTTAGCCATAGCTCGCGTGACCCGAATCTCGTGAGATTCGTGCTCGTCTACTACCTCTTGTATCGCCGCAACAGCACGCTGGGAGACTAACTCACACCATGCACGTCGATGATGATTGGTCAGAGTTGTGCCCAGGTTCGCTGATACCCGCGCAATACCCATACCGCTCAAGCAGACAGCTTCCCCATCTGTTATGAAGTGCTTTTCAAGCTGAAGGGGTTCACTGCCAGTGGTCTTCACCTCAGCTTGGAAAGCCCTCTTCAAAACATCTTGACGGTTGCCTAGGCCTAATAATTGACGGGTGTAACGAGGCCGCATGTAAGCACGATTATGAACAAATATCAGTGCGTCTTTACTGTCAACAACCTCAATAAACTTTTTCTCTACTAAGAGCTGCTTTAATTTTCCATCTCGACCGCTCAGCCACCGACGAAATCGGCGGAGCAGTTGTCGCCCCTCGTTTTCATTAATGTACTTGCATATCTCATAAGCTCCTTCAGGGCTAAATCGTCTTTGACCCAAAGAACGATTTGCCCAAGAGAAGTGTTCTCCCTCAATCAGTTCCCACTGATCATCGGGGACTTTATCGAAAAGCTCGCAGATGTCGTAGATTCGCTGTAGCGACACCTCCAGAGCTTGAGAGAGTTCATTGTCTCGAATAGTGCATTTCTCAGCCATTTTCTTTCTAGGAGTATGCCGCCAGTAAACTGTCTCTCATAAGCTTCAGTCGGTTAAACACCTTCCCGTCACCCCCCTGGTCAGGATGGTGTTGGAGGGATAACTGCCGAAAAGCTCCTTTGATGTCATCTGCCGTAGCCTTATTGGGGTCTAGCTGAAATACTTCCCAAGGGCGGAAGTTGCGGAATATATCAATACCGTTGATGCAGTCCTCACCAATGGCATCACGCTCAGACTCTGGTAGTTCAACCCATTCCCGGTAAATCTGCTGCCATGCTGCTTTGTTGTTGAGCTTCAGCTTGGCATCAGCGACATAAAGCTTGAAGGTCGCATTTTTCTTAAGCTCGTCGTAGCTTTTGCACCCCAAGGCTTGAGTGACTCCGGCTTTCAGCTCCGGCAGAGTAAGCTCAGCCTGCTTGAATGGCCCGCCGTTGACGAACTCGGCCAACCCGAGGAGCACCTGCTCGTCGTAACTGTGTGCTGATGCCAACTCCCGAACCTTGCCCCTAACTGCGTTGAAGTTGGGCCGCTTTATCCTGGTAGATTTAGTTTTAGCCATGCTGAGGGATCCTCTAAGCCAAGGGCTATTGCCCGCTACTCACTACATTTCCAAAGTGCCCGCGCTTTAGTCCGTAAAGTACGTGGGCTTGACACAAGATTTAAATACGCCTTCATTTGAATAGTTGCGTGGAAGGGCAACTACTCCGAGCTAGTCAAAACCTACACCGCCCCATCGTCGTTATCAGTGCCCTGACTTTTGACCGCTGGGTGGCAAGCCGCTTACCGGACATTAGGCCACAAATTTTTCAGGGGTTTTGACTCGTAGTCCAAACGCTAGTCAAAATCTCGACCGTGCAGAAAGTCAGGGGGTTTGGGGGTGCCTTGAGGCACTGCTCAAGATGCCAGCGAGTCACCCTAGCCACGTAGATTTGGCGACGGTGCCAGCTCGGATATTTTAGCGGCTGCCATTGTGGCATGTGAAAGGATCCACTTGAGTACGTGCTCACTTGAGCAAAGGTTAACATATTCACTTGAACACGTATCCACTTGAGCACGTGAAAAGCCCCAGGCGTTAACCCAGGGCTTAGACTTCACTTGAGCACGTGAATCAGTACCCATGATAATTACCATCGCCTCACTGAAGGGGGGCAGCGGCAAAACATCGCTGTCGGTGCATCTTGCCCATGCGATCGCCCTCGCTGGCCGTCGCGTGCTGCTGGTAGATGCAGATCCCCAGGCTTCAGCAAGCACGTGGGCAAGTGCCCGTGATGACAAGCCACCATTCTCGGTTGTGGGCATGGCCAGAGATACCTTGCACCGTGAGCTACCTGACCTGGTTGCCAACTACGACCACGCGCTGATTGATACCCCGCCGCGCACCAGCAAGTTAACCGGCTCTGCCATCGTGAGCAGCGACCTGGTGCTGATTCCGGTGCAACCATCGAGCTATGACGTTTGGGCCGCAGCTGAAACCGTGGCCATGGTCGAGCAGGTGCAGGGCATCAAGCCAGACCTGATGGCCGCCTTCATCGTTAACCGGGCCATCGGTCGCACCGTCATCGCCCGTGACATCCTCGACGCTCTGGAGGATTACCCTTTCCCGGTGCTGCCTACTACCATTGCCCAACGGGTTGCGATCGCAGAGTCCAGCGGGGGGCATACCGTATTTGAGGTTGATCCCAGCGGCGCAGCTGCACGTGACTTTAGGGCACTGGCTAAGGACGTTCTGAAACTGACGGGGGTAGAGCAGTGGTAGAGAAGCGATCGCGCATTACCCGCAAGCCAGCACCGAAGCCCGAGGCTGTCGAGGGATTTCTAGATCAGCTGTCCACCGATGGCGATACCTCACCCGCCGCACCGCCGACGGTGGCCGCACAGGATGACGGGGGCAAGGGCAAGGCATTCCCACACAGGCTTAGCGCTGACTTCACCACAGAGCAGTACAAGCGCTTGAAGCGGGCCGGGTTCGAGACTGACCAGCCCATGACCACGATTGTTAGAGAGGCCGTCGAGGATTGGCTTAAAACACGTGGATACTGATCCACTTAGGCACGTGCTTACTTGGGCAAGTGTTTTACTCAATAGCGATTGACCACTTTTGCGAAAGGCAGAAATGCGAGGGTTGGAGGGTAATTTCAATTATTGCTTTATGAAATTTATCCCTCTCGTTCAACTGGTCATTCTCTTTCTGGCAGCCATCCCAAACTGGTACAACATGCTCAAAGACATCTACCAAGGCATTCAGCGCGATCGCCGTCGCCGTGACCGCCAGCGCCCGGGCCGCAACCCTTTGTTTAAACCGTGAAGCATCCAGACGGCGGGGAGCCTGAGGCGTAGGGAGGGTTAGAGCACTTTCGCCTAAGCCCCAATGATTAAGCCTATCCTCCCCGCCGCTGCCCTGATTGGGGCAAGCCTGCTACTGCCTACTGCTACTAGCGCTAACGACTACTCAGGCATTGACCATTACTGCTACATGGTTAATGGGGCTGGTGAGGTTATGGATCTCAACCACTTTTGTATCAGGAGCAATCCTGAATCGACTGAAGTGGCTAGCGTTGAAGCTGCAATCCCCATGGCTGGGTTGGTCTGCGACGACTTCGCTACACAGGGAGAATCGCAGTATCACTTCCTTTCAGGCACTGCCCCTAAAAGCTTGGATGGGGATAACGACGGAGTCGCCTGTGAGGTCTTAACGGATGAACCGCGAGAAGATGGGAACCGCATCTTCTCAAACCAAAGCACCCGTGGAGATGGTGTTATTGACACTGAAGTTTGGCGGGTTAGCGCAACAGATTATTACCTCAACGTCGGCACAGGTGGATACTCATTCACCACCCGTTCATTCCCGTCGGGGGACGCGGCTAGAGACCACATAGATATTTACTACGGCGACCTCGTGCAATAAACCACTTGCCGCCTTATGTCATAGAGGTTTCCGAGTAGGTCACTGACGCGATCGCCGCCCTCGCGCGACCCCCTCCAGAAACTCCGATTTGTCTGATTGGCCCTAGGTTCTGAGGGGTACAAACGCGCCGCTGCGGGACGGGCAGAACCTTACTCCGCCAGCATTGCCGCATTTATACCACTGCGACAAAACGCGCCATTACGCAGCAGCAGCAGATAGATATGCGGTGGATGCGTGATGGATCTACGGTGGCCTACTGGCGACCTATCAACGACCTAAGGCACGCCTCAGCAGCGATCGCCAATCTGGGTATTTGTTGGGTGACACTACAGCCCCTGTAATAAGGCGCTTAAATCCCTAATCGCAGCGTTAAACTGCTGCCGATGCTCAATAGCCGCCCGCGATCGCAGTCCGTGTTTGACGGCATTCTGCGAGACTATCGCCTTACCGTCTTCCGTTCTGGGGCCGGTCGATTTCTCCCACAGTTTCGACCTCAGGGCAACCTGCCGTTGCAATTCCCGTCGCTCGGGCGTCCACGGGCTGGCCATACTCTGAAGCCTCCAGGCGTTGTTTCAGGTGCTCGACTTCGGCAACCAGCATGTTCTGCTGGCTCTCAATATTCTGGGTTTTGATAAAGGTTGTCTTTTTTGGGGCCTTCAGGTCTGCGATCGCCGTCGCCAGCTGTCGGGATGCCTTGGAGCACTTCACCGCCATATCAACGATTTGCGGGGATAGCTTGGCATTGTTGCCGCTCAGGTTTCCCGACGCCATGCCGTAGTGAGTCGCCATCGCATTGAACATAAAGAACTGCTCAGCCAGCGCCCGCTCAATGCCGGATAGGTCACCAGCCTCCACCTCCTTAGCCAACTGCCGAGCCTTGGCCCTGGCTACCTTTGTGCCCTGCTCCTGTAGGCCGAGGTGGGCACCAGCTGCTACACCAGCACCCGCGCCCTGGTCAAACAGCGATCGCGCGATTTCCTCATCTTTCTCTGGCGATCGCTGCGGCGGGGGCTCAATGGCCGCCAGCATTTTTTCGATCTGTTCTAGTGGGTGCATGGGGATTTCCAAAAGTTTGTTTGCTCAGTTTTTGCGGAAAACAAAAAATTAGAGAGGGCTATTGGATGCGATCGCCCGTCCTGGTATCTACCCGATACCTCAGCACCTCACTCGTGGGCATCGGTTCTCCATCAGCGCCTGGGGCCACAATGCGCCGGTTCACTATGACGACGTTGGGCCAGTCTGGGGCCACTGGTAGCCCTGGGATGGGGCGTAGCTGTGGAATGGATACTTTAGGCTTCATAGGGGCGAAGGCTCCATCCTGTAGAGTTTTCGGGGTCTTCGACCAGGGCCAAACCATAACGCTTTAGGGTAGCCCTGGCCTGGTTAAAGTCATCGTTGAGGCCGAAGTAGTTGGCCAACATGCCTAGGGCCTGCATTTTGCTGTGCATCTTCACAGTGCGCCGACGACCGCTATCGCCCACCTGGTCGGTGATACTCTCCACCGCCCGCAGCACCTCAGCCGGTAGGGTATCGCTGGGTTTAACATCAACGCCACCTGGCCCCCAGCTCATCACGTCGCTGATATTGGAGAATGCGATCGCGCCGATCTCTTCGAGGGTGCGCTCTAGGGTAATGCTGGCCCTCTGGCTGGTTTCGGTGCGCAGTTGGGCCAGGTATCTCTGGGTGTCAGCCTTTGTCAGCAGCCGCGAAGCATTGCGTCGGGCTGCCTCTCCACTGGCCGTGTAGCCCGCCCGCTGGTAGGCCGCCGTCGCATTGCCATCGAGTAGATACTCCCGGCAGAATGCTGCCTGCTTGTCTGTCAGCCCGTGGGCGGGGTCGATAGCCATGGCTACACCCCGCTATCCGATCGCCGTGTCTCAAGCGTTTCAGCCACACTGGCGAATGCCCCGAGGCCATCTACAAGTGAGTCGTTGCGATACTTGGGCAGGTGCGGCACCATTACCCCATCACGCCCAAACCTCAACCCATGCAGAGGGCAAGTCCTACGGCCTAAGGCATCGGCGGGCACATCGGCCAGGCTGCCGCCATGGTGGGGGCATTTGCCGCACTCATCAAGGCGGCTGCCGACATAGCTCTCTTCGAAGGCGGCATAGTTAGGCAGATAGCCCAGGGTGCCATTGGGCTGGGGGTCTAATCCTGGGGTAAGGCATTCGGGCATTTCGCGCAGCTTTGGCATAGGCAACCAGCCATAGCGCCAAACCCACTCCATTTTGAAGGCGATCCGGCAAAGGAAGCGCGGGTCACCTTTAATCTCACAGGCTCTTTCGTATTGCTCCTGAGGCACTCTCGACCAATCAGCGTGATAGTGCCAGAAGTCGGCTTTGAAAATGGGGTCTTTGTGTCCTTTCCCGAGCAAAGGTATAGGCAATTCAAGGCCATTGTCTTCGATTTCAATGCCGGGCTTGAGCTCCACAATGCAGAAAGTAAGGTCTTCCGTCATGGCTACAGCTTCGCCTCAGAGCGCCGCATCAACCGCGCCACATCACCGCGCCGCAGGATGCAGGGAGCCAAATCGATCATTGCCCGCGCGCTTCGATTCTGGCTGTCAAATCGCAGCCAGCCCAACTTGCCCAGCCGTTGCCGTTCCTCGCTCAAGGCCTCGTATTCTGCGATCGCGCTGGCTAGCCCGTCGCTGTGGGCGTTGATGGCAGAGATCAACTGCTCAACCTTAGCCAGGTCGCGTTGGCCTTGGGCCTCGGCCTCGGCACGGGCTGCCGCTGCGACCTCTGCCCTGGCCTTGGCTGATTGGCGCTCTGCCTCGGTCGTTGCCTGCTGCTCTAACCCTTGAATTTTGGTGGTGAGCTGCTGTAGCTGGCCTTTCAGGTCGGCGGCTTTGTGGGCCGCAACGGTAAATTCCTCGCTGCCCGGTTCGATGCGGGTCAGCCGGGTTTGCAGTTCAGAGAATTGCTGGGCTAATTTTGCGTGCTGTTGCTGGGCATCGACCAACAACGTATGGGCTTCGCGACGATTCAGGGTTGTGGTGCTCATGGTGGGTTAGTTCCTACGTTGGATTAGGGCGTTGATAGCGGCTACGTCGTCGAGGCCTGCATCTTGGCGATCGGTGCCGGGCTGCGCACCTGGCGGTGTGAACTCAAACAGTTTGTTGATCTCGTCATCGTCGGGTAGGTGCTCAGCCATGCCGGGGGTGGCCCTGGCTAGTTTCTCGGCAACGCGAGCGATTATGGGTTCATACTCGGCGGGAATTTTAGACATTGGATCCTCAGGAATCACATCGATTCTATCTAGTACTGCCGATCGTGCTTCAGACGTGTTACACGATGCGATCGCCCTAGGGTGGCCGGGTTTGATGCCGCTTCGCCAGCGCCGCACATTTGCCTGTGGGGTGGGTCATGCCGCCACCTCCAAGCAGTTGAGGGAGACCAGTGAGGGGGACGGGTCGCCAAACCACTGAACAAACGCCTGAGCTACTCCCTCGACTGAGGTAACAAGCCCAGCCCAGCCCAAAAATCCAGACTTCCGAACCAGTTGGCCGGGGGAGATGGGAGGGCTACACAGAACTTCAGTGGTAGAGATCTCATCGCTGAAGTTCTGTGCAAGGTAGGTCGCAAGGTTTGCCCAGTCGATTGAGCTGGCCTCGGTGGCCGCCATCACCGCTGCTTGGGCTGCCTCGACTACCGCTGCCTGATGTTGTGCCCGGTAAAGCTGGCGCTGCTGGCTGGCATCGTTGCGACCCTTCTCTTGAGCCCGTGCGATCGCCTGCTGAATGTCGCCGACTGTTTGCCGCCGGTAATGGTGCACCCGGCTAACCTGCCCGGCATGGGCAGAGACAGCCCCTGCCATTGCCAGTAGCTTGTCGAAGGCTGCCACCCGGTAAGTCTTGGGGGTGAACTGGTAGCCGTGAATCCGTTGGTGGTTTGCTGTCATGGCGGCCAGTGCCTGGTTATGGGCAATCGCCCAACGGTGGGCCGCTATCACCTCGGGGGTGTCTTTGCTCCATTCCTGCAAGCTGCCATCGAGCACTTGTTTAATGCCGGGGCATTTGGCTAGCAGTTCCACCTTGGCCATCAGTCGAGGGGTGATAGGCAGTTGAGGGATACTAGGCATCCCTTCGGGGGCTTCAGGCAGGTTAAGGGCGATCGCTCGCATTGCCGCCCATTGCCGCCATTCCTGCCATTGGTCGGGCTTTGTCCAGCACAGCCTGAGTAACCCTTGCAGCTGGGCCGCCTGGGTATGGTTGCCGTGCTCCAGGTGGAAGGCTGCCCACCATTCAGGAGTGTTTAAAAACTCAGCTTCGCCTAACTTGCCCTCCATATCCCAGCGAGTGAATCGGGCCGCCTCGATGGGGCCGATGGGCTCACCCTTGCCCTGATAACTGGCCAGCGCCTGGGGGGCACGGCTGGCCGCAGTGGTGAGGCTGGGGGCCTTGGCCAGGGTGCGTGACCTGACCCCTAGGATTTCTTCTGAGATTGCAATCAGTTCGTCTTGGTAAGCTTTCGACTCGCTTACCGCGCCGGGTATCACCTTCCAGCCGTTTGCTGCCCATTCATCGGTCAGGCACTCCAGCTTGTAATGAATCTCGCGGGCCTGAATGGCGAGCACGTCGGCCAGCTCTGGGTACTCAGTTATGGGGGGCACGTTGCCCGATTCAATCTGCTCTGCAATGGCACCTAGGCCGAGGGGTTCTAGGGTGCCTCGCAGGTTGCCCGCCTGAGCCGCAGCTGCACGGGTCAGCAGGTCGCGCCAGTAGGCCGGGGTCAGCACCTCGTGGGGCACCTCATCGGGCAGCCCGCGCCGCTGCAGGAATACATGCCGCGCATTGATTAAGCCGCCGCCGATCGCAGCTCTCACCCGCTCCCCTCGCTGGCTGGCCGCTGTGGCTGTTTCGCCTGGGCTGCTGTACTCGAATTGATGGGTGAAGTAGGGACGCTCGATGCTCACCCCGCTATTAAAGACAGGGGTAAAAATCAGCCAGTCTGGTTGGTGCTCTGAGATCCACTGGTCGGGGCCGCTGGCAAACTCAGAGCGCAGCTTACCGAAACTATCGCGCCCGTCGATGCAGCAGCCACGCTTGCCAGGGAATAGCCGCTTCAGCAACCGGTGAATCTTGCGGGCCATGCCACGGCTACCGCATGGGATAGCCACCTTGCCGCCGCAGCGCACGGCCTCGACCGCTTGCTCTAACCAACCATGAAAGCCGCCCTGGTCTGATGAGTGCAGGTGCACGGCCATGTTTGAGGGTGGCCGCCGTCGCTCGATGATTTGTACCTGGTCGGGGGTGAAACTGCCGATCCGCATCGCTGCCGATAGCACGGAACGGTATAAGCCATCCTGGGCCAGCACTACCACTTGGGCCGCCTGCATTTGGGCCGCCAGCGCCGCCCGTGCTTTGGCTGGTTGCTGGCCAAGGTTGCCCTGCCAGCTACGGGGGAGTACTTCGTTAGCCTCGTCGAGGGTCAGCACCTGAATGTCTTCGGGTGCCTTATGGGCTGACTCGGGGCAGGTGCTCAGTTGCTTTGCGTTGGCTGCTTTGCGTTCGTCGAGGTGGCAAGTAGTGCCCAGCTTGACGGCTTTATCGCGGGATAGGAACCGGGTCGGGTTGTAGTCGGTCAGGGGCTCTCCAGTGCGCACCAACCCTGCGATCGCCTGGCTGGTTTTGCCGGTGGCCTTCTGCCCATTGAGCACGATTAAGCGCCGTTGCCCATTGGGTGGCATCTGTAGCGATTCAAACTCACCCACGAGTGCCTCAGTTAGGCTCATCACCTGCTGGGCTGCTAGCTTTGCGTTGATGGCTTGCCGGTAGGCATCGCCTGCCGTCGCCTCAAATTCTGCCCAACTGATGAACTTGGCCGCTTGGAATTTCAGCGGGTGAATTTCGTCACAGTCGCCGTCTTTCTTAGTGGATTGCCCCCACCAACGTACAGATAGAGGGATGCCCCAGGACTCGAGCAGCGCCGCCAGCTCACCATAGGAGCGCATGACGTTGGGGTTGGCGATCGCGCCGCCATCGGCATTGAGCACTACTACCTGGCAGCCCATAGCATCGAGCGCCGCCCGCAGCTGCTGGGGTGCCTTAGCCCACTGGCCGCCCGCCATGCCCACCCACGCGCCACCATGGCGCTGCGCAGATAGCGCGGGCTTAAAGTAGCCCTCAGCCGCATTCACTACGCCGTCGGGGGCCGCAGCACCGTAGACACCTAGGGGAAGTTCCCCGCTGGCCAGGTTGGGAGCCGCGCCGCCCTTGCTTGCAGCGCTGGCCCAGAAATAACCGCCCTTTGGATTGCGCAGCTGCATCCCTGCAATCTGCCGCAGGTGGTTGGGCACTGCGATCGCCC
>JAESGV010000283.1_pt1 | contig 23487 bp, 27 predicted proteins | sample 9269781 | NCBI WGS metagenome assembly JAESGV01 (sample SAMN15741586, study PRJNA653496) | algae metagenome | isolation source: Tildeniella torsiva UHER 1998/13D and co-occurring heterotrophs from... | place: Slovakia: Slovak Paradise National Park, Hrabusice, Kosice Region | collected 2000-01-01
TTGATTTACGCAGCTTGGAGCATAGTACTATTATCTATGAAAGTCAAGATTTAACACCACTGTTGAGAATAGGATGGAACAAACAAGATCCCAACTACTTGGCGACTATTCTGATGGACAGTCCACGAGTCGTCATTTTGGATATTCGCGTGCCTTCGCTACCAGTAGCCGAATTGGGTCCAAATAGTGGTCATACCAAGAGTGTTAATGCCATTTCATGGGCACCTCATAGTTCATGTCACATTAGTACAGCAGGTGATGACTGCGACGCATTGATTTGGGATTTGAGCTCTATGCCAAAGCCTATTGAAGATCCGATCTTAGCATATCGTGCAGAGGAACAAGTTAATCAATTACAGTGGTCAGCACTTCATACAGAATGGATATCTATTGCATTTGACACAAAAATGCAAATACTTCGCATTTAAAAACTTTTTTTATTCTTTGGTTGTCTGTTTGCGTTTTGCAATGTCTGAAGCGAAAGAACAAGGGTATGTCTGCATAGAGTGCGGCGCGAATGCTCCTAGCGTCACTTTTGCATATTTTGGAAGTGTACGATTGACGCAGTGTGTATGAGGAGTTTATTTGTTTGTTTATCTTCTAGGATTGTTGTGGAAAAGTTGTAGACAAATATGTGGAGTATGAATTGGTCACGATCATGTTGGATTTATTACTACATCGACCGCAAGCTTATGCACACACTGTATTTAATATTATGCCACAACGCAAAGAAATTAACGTACGAAAGTTTATCATTACTGACCATACAAGGTTGAATTATTTAGATTAGGTCTATTTTCTATTTTATTAGAAGCGTGTATGTATATCAGTTGAAGCACTAACAAATCACAGATATAATGTTTTTGCATTCGCATATACCTGGAAACAAAGCACTCACATTCAGTGAGCATGCTTTTGTATTCTACGTACTCTTTTTTGCTAGTGCAGCTTCGTTTTTGACATTCATACTGGGAGTACTTCTTGCATCGACACTCATATTAAAGCTGATACAACGTGGTTGGATCTCAAAATCAAAACAGACAAATTCATACTTTGGCCGAGCCAATTTGATCACAAAAGCAGCTTTATTAACAAGCTTCGCACAAGTAGGTTATATTCCAATGATGGTGTGGGATTACCCTCGAGAAATTGTCTACACAGTATCGCTGTTTCACCTGAGTTCTAATGTGATCGCATCAAAAGTAGCACTACAATGTAAGAGTTACCTTCCACCATTTTTCGTGGTACTATTTGGATTTGCATGTCGAACACTATGTTACCAATTAATAACAACACAATTTGCCTAGTTTTGTTTATTTGGACTCATCCGTAACGAAAATCGATTAGGACTATTTAACAAATTAAAACTCAATCCTCTAGTAATTTCTGGTGAACTAGTACTATGTCGTTTGTATGTTTTCAAATTACTAAAAGAAGAGTTTGAAGGTGATGGTGGCGTATTTGTTCTATCAGAACCAATATCTGCATCAGTACTAATCCATAACTTTGGGCTATCCATTGTTTTTCTCTTGAGATCTAGATCATTTTCATCGTACAAAAAGAAAGTACTAAAAATAGCAAATACGTGTTCAATTTCGTCCATTGTTCTACGCATTAGCATGACTCCTGTTCCTGCACTTGTTTGATCAATTAGTTGTTGATACTGTTCCAACTTGCGTTTGTGTTTCTTGTTCTCTTTTGCGAGTTTTGTAGCCAGTGATGCTGATTCACGTAATTGTACTCGACGTTGTATAGAACGGAAGTATTTTTGTATCACTCGAGCTGCGCGATCTCTTCGTTTGATTTCTTCTACTTCGATTTCATACTGTAGTTGTGCGTATTTGGAGTTTTTACTCGTTTCTGCCAACTCTTCTGCACAATCGAAAAGAGATTTTCTTAATACAACTGATTCGTCACGATTTTGATGTGCAGATTCTAGCACTGTTCGTAGTGTTTGTACGTGATGTGAGATCTGTTGCTCATGAGTTCTACTCTTTTTCTCTAACGATTCTTGTTTTTGTACTAGATCTCCAAGTAACTTTGAAGCAATGGCCAGCCAATGCGCACGAGTGACAATATGTTGCTCACGATTGATCAAATAGTGCTCCAATTTGTTTAGCAGTTCACTTGTCTGTGAAGTATTTTCTTCATTCCGATCGTACAGTGATAATGATAGAATAGAAACATCCATCGAAGCGAGAGCTTTGTCTGTGTACTCTAGAACTCCAGTCGATGCTTCTTCACTTGTATCTTCCTGACCAATCATGTCCAAGATTTGCGATAAAATATCTTCTGTATCAGCGTTTTCCCGTAAATGATTGTTCTTCTCTATGATTGTCTGTGTGAACTTTTGTATCGCACTATTCACTTCCATGTGTGGAATATTTAATACATTTTCGAGTAATTGGTTTACTCGCTCAACTGTAGAATCGTCAAAGTGTACATGTTTTTTCCGCGTTCTTTGTTGGTCAACTTGTTGTTTTACAATTTGAACGAATTGATCACAATCTTGCTCTACCAGTTGGTATCGATCTGAACTTGACATGAATGGCGCTTTGGTTTCATACTGTTCTACAATCTTTTGAATTCTTTTATGAATATCATTATTTTTGATTTGATTTTCCAACTCTGTGACATGAGCGTGTTGTTGATCGTTTTTGGTTCGCAACGATTTGATCATTTGTGATAATTGGAGTGTGTCTAGTGGTTCATTGTTATCCCATTTCTGAAGCATTTGTTCTGTAGTAAGCGTATCACGGACGCCTGTTGTAATAATTTGTGATTCTAGGTCGGGAGGTATTGATGAGGGTATCAATGAGTTTGTTCTCATACGACGAACATGTGGAAGTGTACTTGGTTGAGGTTCACTCTTCGTAACAGGTACAAACGAGTTATCCTGATCAATAGAAACTGTTCGAGAATGCATTGGTAGTTTTGGTGGTTTCTCATTTGAACGTAATGGTGTAGGTACAATAATTGATAGTTGCTTCTCCTCTGATGGAGATTCTGGTGAATCAGGAGGGGGAGGAGGTGGAGGACTGTCAGTTGCATGATCATCAGGTGATAGTGGCGGAAGCGGTGAAGGTGGAGGTTCAGGACTCTGATACCCGCTTTCTAGCTCTTCTATAATGAGCTTTTGCTCAGAAACGGCGTGCTCGAGTTGCCATATTCTATCCATGTTTGTAGCAATTTCTTCGTCTTTATGTGTTAGCGTTTCGCTCAATTCATCAACACGAGCGTTTGATGCTGCTAATAGTTTCTTGCATTCTTGCAACTCTTTCATCAATCCTTCTGTCTTTAGTACATGAATCTGTTGTTGATCTTCTTTGGATTGCTGCACGGATAACAGCTCTACTTCTAATTGCGAAATATCAAGTTTGTACTTTTCTTCTTTGGTTTGTAGTATCGACTCGTTCTCGTGTAATCGTTCTATAACGATCTCGATCTCACGTTTCTTCTCGTTCAATTGCTCTTGTAACGTTTCCAGTCGTATCCGTTGCTGATCTAGTTGTATTGTCTGTGTTTCAACTCTTTTCTCCAACTCGTCTAGTTCTTCCTCTTTATCAGCCAACTCGGAATCTATTTCATCGATCAACGTTTCTCGTTTCTGAATTTCAGTGTTAAACGTCTGACGTAGTTTTTCATTCTCTCTTTTCGACTCTTCTTTGATGACTTGTACTTGTGTATCGTACTCTTTCTTTAACTGATCTTGATCACCGATCGTATTGATATGATTTTCACGCTCCAGTTGTTTCATTTCTACTAGTTGATTCACAGTCTCTTTCACTTTGGTTTGTAACTTGTTACACTCTGTTTTCGATTCCATGAGTTTCTCCTCTAACTGTCTACACCGATTATCGTAATCATCGATTTGTACTTGTAGTTGTGTGCTTAGTAGTTTATAATCAATTGATTCATTCACGCGTGCGACTGTTTTTACCTTCATGGCTCGTTGACCAAAATTCAACGTACTTATCGTCTCTTGCATGTTTGCAGCGTCAGGTCCAATCGTAACAATAATTCTTGTCTTCCCATTTCCTGCCAAACTATCTTGTAACAATCTCGTCAATTTGGAATCACGAAACGGTACATGAGCGCTATTTGCTTCCAATGAATGAACAACGATTCCTAAAGTCGTTAATGATAAATTAATGTACTTTGCTTCTTCTTTTCGTACTCCACTTGCTCCAGTTTTTTTCAACCGTTCACTTCCTGCTAAATCAACTAGGAACAAATGTGAACGAGTCATCTTTTCAAATGTTCCACCTTCTTCATCGATTGTGATTGTGTTACTGCGTTTTTGTAGCGATAGTATTAAACATGCATGACTTCTACTCGATGTAGCGTTCATCTTGGTGAGTGCTGTTGTCCTATTGATATCTCCTATTTCAAAATAGTGCAAACATTCTTCTTTGTTGGTAATAGTCTGCTTGCAAACTCCGTGAATGTAGATTCCTAGCTCCGTATCTTCTCGTATTTGCAGATTCTTGTTTTCTGGATTTAGTAGGTCCTGTATCTGAATGTTAGTCTACTTGCGAGTATTCTAGTACCATTTCCATGTAAATTTGCACGTAGCTCATTTGTACAGTATATTCGTGCTCTTTGTCCTTTTTTATGCTTTCAAATATCGATGCCACGCTTCGTGGTACGATTCCCTCCTGTCCTGGTGTTCTACAACATAGTGTATGCGTTTTTCCAGTTCCAGTTTGCCCGTAACAGAAAATAGTTCCATGATAGCCAACAAATAAGTCCTAAACATTGTTAATAAATGGTGTAAATGTATCTCTTCCATTCCGAACACACGGTCAAAATCGTAATCCTTGTTTTGAAAGTTTTTGCTTTTGACATGTATTTTGTTATTATTTGTATCCAGCAAGACTCCATTGTCTACTTGTTCGCTAGTATTCGCAGGTCTACACCGAACAAATACTTTAATGCGAGTCTTGCTTCCTTGAGTCATTGATGGTGCTCATGAACCTGATAAGCGAGTTATTTGTAACAAAGTGATTCCACAATCGTAGCTGTATCGAGCTATCTGTGTCTATTGTTCGAAACATAGGTACAAGATCAGTAGCAGAGAAAAGTTCGACTAACGAAATAATAGATGAAAGATGTGATTTATAGGCTGTGCATGCAGTCAGCAGGATAGCCGCGCTTGTAGAAGTTGTACCAACAGTACCAATTTAATCCGTTTTGGTTGAGAGACATGATTCTTCTTGGTGAGACATCATAATCAAACGCTAGGGCTTGTAAGAATGACCATCCCAAATGGCGAATGTAATAAGCACCTGAAACTTGACCAGTTCTATCTACACCTGCTTCACAGTGCATGTAGTATACGGTCGTTACATTGTTTGGCGTATGTACAAATTGATGGAGCATTTCTGTTCTTTCAATGAGTTGATCCTCAATATTCCAGTCATACGTGAATTCAACCATTGGTTTGCGAATGTATTCGCTGAGTGACGAAGCATTAATTGGGTGCCCGATAATAGTCCAGTGAAGTACTGAACCTAAGTGGGGATTCTTTTTGAAAAAGTCCACTTCTAGTTTGTAGTCAAAATAATTACCAATAGAGTGCAAGAATGTAATATCTACTAGTTTAAATTTTTCAGGCAGCACTATATTAGATTCCAAGGCCTTTTTGCGCATGTAAGACACGAGAGTTGTGTAATCAAATGCTGTTTGATTATCATTGTGAGGGTAATTACCGCGGAACAGGTATTGATTTGTTGTAGTGTTAAAATCTACGATAGAAAGCCGTTTGTAGCTTAGCGTTGCTTCTGTGAAGCTCAGACTCACCGCAACTAGTGCTAAAGTGAGTAGTGCTCGCATGCTAAATGTCAACCTGTCAGGGCACTGCTTACAACCTCACAGCTTGACCTACAATAGATTAAATAGTGGTAGTAAATGGCCAAGATTTGATTCTAATTTATTCTCAAATCTCTGAAAAGCTGTACATAACAGCATGGTTCTTCAAATCTAGCGTTGGTTGGGTCCACATGGCATGTACCAGTGTACCATCGTTGACAATAAAAAGATTGTCTTTACCGCAGTACGATGCCTGTGCCACTAGTGATACATCACCATCTCCATCAGGTTTGGTTACATCTCGGTAGTCAGCATGTAAAGAAGACGCATCTCCATCCCAAACATTGAACAATGAGATAAATCCATTTTTTGTGTTTGTCAATGCTGGTGTGACAGTAGTAGTTATAACTTTTGAAACATTATCCTCTCCCCAAACGCTACCATTGTAGTACTTGTAATCAGCTTGCTTGTAACCAAAAGTGTCGATATAGATACCAACAAACAAAGCAGTGTAAGCTTCTCTATTGAAACCTACGTTAAATCCGTAAAGTGAAGGTTGTCTGTTTCGTGAATGTACCTGAGTAATTTGTAGATCTCTATTGATGATATGGTAAGCATCTACAACTACATTCTTGTTCATTGTACTGTATGCTATCATGATATCAGCCTTTCCCATCTGAGAGATATAGATATCTCCATTTACAACATTGTCGCTAATTTTGATTGGAATATCTACATCTTTGTGTCGGTAAAGGAGTTCGTAATAGCCAGAGGTATTTGCCTTTCTGATGAAAAGAATGTGTAAATCATTAAAGTCGTCCATAAGAGCTGCCACTCGCACGATTTCTTCTCCTGTGTTGATGATCATCGGATCAACCCAACCATCTCTTGTCAGTAGTCGAACGATTAAGTCGCCTTTTGCGTGATTTTTTGGGTATGAGACGAGAGCTCCAGCACCGAGCCCTAGAACGAAAACACCATCTTCTCTTGTGTAGTTTTTACCAGGCACTAATTTGTGAGTAGTAACGTCACTCCATTTGGGCTGTGTAGCATCGTAGAATCTTGTTTTTAAGGTCCATGTACTATTGTCAACGAATTCTGACCAAATAACACCAATGTTGTTTTGTTGGCCTCTGTTTACACTTAATGATTCGATTCCCCATCTTGCTCCTGTTCCCAACGATTCTGGTTGCGAGAAATGGAACTGCTTTGCGACTGAGAATGCAATTATCGACAAAAATATAATGTTGAGCATTGTTTCTTGTTTTTTGCTTGCATAACGCGTGAGTTGGACGCCATCAAACTGATTGATGAATAAAATTCTCCTGTTTACGCGATTACAAGAACTGAGCTAAATATTACATTCCTCTCACTGAGAGTAGCCATCTGTTTATTGCTTCAAAGTTTTCAAGACCTGGAGTTTTGAGTGTTCTCACTTTAACATACTCATCCCAAGGATCCTTTTTCTCAATTGCTTCCAATCTTTGTTTCACTTCACGTAAGTACAAATTAAGTTGAGTTTGACTTGGTGTATGCGTCCTGATCTCCATCAAATGCTTCCAAATCTCGGAACCTGTTTCAAATCGGATTAATGGTAAATCCCCTTGCAGGATTCTTTCTGTTTCGTATATCAATCTAAACGCGTGGTATAAACACTTTTGATACTCTAGCTTTGACTTCCCTTGGATTTGTTTCAATTCATTCTTGATGTAACCAATATACGCTTGTACTGTTTGGGTCGTGATTAAATGATGTTGAGATGCCCTTAATTCTTGCCATCTGGAAGTCGTATAACATAAATTGTATTTTTCAGGATCGATGAATACTACTTGGAGAATTACAGGACTTCCTGACTGCAATAATTGACAAAATTTTCCTACCTCGTACACCATAATATCAGGATTAGTGTTTACTATTGTTGGGAGTGGTTGCGCCTCTGTGAGTGATAGAATTGAACGAGTTGGAGCGCTGTAAACTGCTATAAAGTCGTGATCAGATTTGTTTGGAAGCGATAGATTATACATCGTGGAGCCTGCTACACATGCAAACAATATTTCGTCATAAACAACTCCCTTTTCGTTCAAAAAGTTTGAAATAACTTTGTGTGGGTCTACTTCTGCGTCTTGCATCTTTACCAAACTTGTTTTTAGTCAACTGTGCTTACAAGATAGATGTTATCTACATTGTTCCAATACTGCCCTTATTAATGTTCATTAGTTTAATTATTTCTAAATACAATTGGGCTTTCATCAGATGTGACTGGTACAAGAGGAGATTCATTGACTGTCACTGGAATATCTTCTCTTGCTCTTTCTTCTCTTATTCTTGCCAACTCATGCAAGTGACGTATGACAACTTGAGCATCTTCTGGTTGATCAAGTTTTTCCAAAATGCTGTATTTCAAAAACAATGCCTGTTCGTTATCTGGATTGTATTCCAAGTGCACGTTCATCAATCCCAAGTACATTTGTAAATCTGCGTCGTTAATATCTGAAATCTTTGGGAATAGTTCTAGACCCTTTACATAGGTTTCCTGTTTGTAGGAAGCGATTAAATTCGCGACAATGATAATGGTGATAGGCACAGCGATAATCAAAATAGCAGTGATAATGTTCATTCTTCGCATTGCTTTTTCTTTGCGTTGCTCTTTGATTAGATCGGCTGCTTGTTGGCTTAGATTTAGAACCATAGTCTCATGACCCTCCTTGGCATACTTCTTTGGAGTGATTCTATCAACGTACGACGGTGTTTGCTCCGGTGACTTTTCTATGCATCTAAGTGGGTCGAATGGTTCTACAAGTTCGTCGTCCGACTCAACGTCAGATGAAAAATCTTCTGAATAAACTTCTTCTTCACCTGCTGACATGCTTTGTTGTGTAACGGTTTGACTTTTGAGAGGTTGACCGATGTTATTACAAAACATTAAATCCATCAAACAGTTTTTTGAGTTAATGTCAATTTATTTGTTACACTACTTGTCGTAGAAAGCTAGTTGTTTGTGCGTCTTTATCTCGTTGACATACTTTGCTGCCTGTAACTTAGTGGCCCGAATCTCGCCTAATTTCTGCTTCACAAAATGAAAACTAAGCATATCTTCATTTTGTAATTCAACGAGTGTCTCTTTTCCCAGAATTTTAGTGACATCCTCTAAACTGAATTTCTTTTGCTCTCCTACGTTACTAATAACGACATAGTTTGACGAGCCGGGTATTTGTGTCTTTCCGTCTGGTAATCTCCTCTTTAATTCTTCTGATAGCATCTTAGCCTTTAATTCGATTTCTTTTTCTTGCTTTCTTAGTGTTGCGTATTCGGCAAGTAAATCATCAGTTGGCGTACTATTTGGTAGTAGACTAAGCACTTCTCGTGGTACTTCAATAGATTCGTCAATCAGAGATTTTGGTTGTTGTGTTTGTGGTTCTTCAAGTTTTATTTTCTTCACAACTTTAGGTGGCAGTCGTACCGGTGTAGTTACTGTACGCTTTGAGGGTGACTCTTTAGCCATCGTGGAATAGGTACGTTGCATTTTTATAACGGTTTCTTGGTCAACCAGAAACAAAAGTTTCCAACAATACACCTCGGCATAGTAAGAATAAAACAACTCTGTAAGCTAACAGTCTAGTGGTCAAGTGCTGCGAGCAGATTTCTTAGAGAGTACATACCAATTGGTGTACAGATGCACGAATCGGTAGACTACGTACAAGTTGTTATGAATGCTGGCTCATAAAACACATTTTTACAAAATTATTGGTACATCTGGAGTTCGTGGTGCATCATCACTCCAAAGTAGGTCATTAATAAATAATTCCAAATTTTCACCACTTTCCGGTTGTCCTGGATCCGTATTCATTGGGGCACTGTTGGACATGTTCGCCCAATCTGTAAAGAGATCATCTTGTGCAACATATGGTTGTTGAACTATTTGCTGTTGCTGATTTGGTTGCATGAAACTCATCACGTCAGTTCCATTTGACTGCAGATACTGTCCAAATGGACTCATCACAACCTCTGGAGTTGGATTAAACGATCCAAAGTTGTAAGGAGTGTTCGTTGGTGATGGTACTTTCGATACCAGCGTAGATAGTAAGTCATCAGATCTACTATTCTTGAGGCTCGAGTACAGCGCTAGTAGTCGTTGTTTCTCTTCGTTCTGGTGAATAAATTGATTTAACTTTTCCATGAAAAATCCAAAACGAGATGTAATGACCTTGTATCGTTCTCTCAACACTCCTAACGCCTTGTGGTCCTCGCGTAGACGATCTAGAATTTCATTTCGTAGTGCAGAGTCTTGTGGTGCCATTTCAAAGAAGCGCATTTGAATCTTTGCAGCTTCAGCAACGGTAGTCGAAACTATAGCGATGCAGCCTGGGAAACTAGCATGTCTTGTGATTGCAGATATTGTATCGGCAATGTGCAAAAGTATTTCATCATTTGGTGGTCTTGTCGCTTGTAGGTAATTTAGTTTGGCGGCTTGTGCAAAGAATGCCAAAGTCAACTTTTTAGCGATAATGTCATTCTGAGGCAATTGTCCCAACTCTAGAATTCTATCAAACAATTTGGTTTGTTGTTTGGTTAAGAGTTCAATCGATTCTATAGTCAATTCGAAGGTGTTTTGTCTCAACTCAACATCACTACTGACTTGTTCTAGAGCTGACTCATAAGTATTATCAATAGGTTCAATTAATTTCACGATTTCATGTTGCGCGTAGTGATACTCTAACGTAGCAAATGATCTGAACATGACAAACGAAGTGACGATTTCTTTGAACATCTATACTATTAAATAATAAACAATTGGGCTTACCGCTGTTATATCCCAGGTTGCGAGTGCAGACAGGTCGCTTAATCGAATTAAATGTGTTAAAAATTGCGACTTGACGTTCATACACGAAGGAATGGGTTGGTTCTCTTTCAGAAATTGTTGCGCGACGCCATCTATGTACTTTTGTGCGTTCTGTAAGAAAAACGTTGCTCTTGGAACTTCATCATTATATATCAAAAAGTTAGCCAAGTATGCGTACGTTGCCGCAACATTAAAGTCAAACATAACGTCCTCAAAGATTGCGTTGATCAAACTGCGTGATTTTTCATAAAGATGTTGTGCAATAAGGGTGTGTCCTTGAGTTGTGAATGAAACGGCTATGTGTAAGTTGTTGTAGATGATCCATACCTTCAATGGCAAAGACTAGTGCCAACTCAGCGTTTGTTGGTGGAGGACTATCTGTATCCGTAAGTGTCTTTCCAGTACAAACATTGTCGCGTATGTATGCTAGAATCTTTTTGATGTGAAACGGTGGTAGTACAGGAAGGAACGAGGATATATTCTCAAACTCTAGGTCTAAATGTTGTGTGACCAAGTATCTGCGAATGAGTTCACGTTCTCTTTCGTGGTTTGGTGTCATCTGAGACAACAACAATTGGTCATAGCCTCCTGGCAATAAGTTTGCTGGCATTCCAAATTGGGGAACTGAAGAAGCGTTTGGTGTTGGATAAGGTTGGTATAAATTCGATTTTGCAGCTTTTCCTTTTGGACCTCGCTTTTGTGGCTCTTCGTACAGACATTTCTTTCGTTTGCTTGCGCATTCTGTACAATTAGGCAAGAGGCGATCACATTTTCTGTGGCCTCTCCTACAATTCGAACAGGAGAAGGGAGATAGCTCACCGTTTGCTATTCTGGCCTCGTCATCCGATTGCGAATCACTAGAGTTCGAGTTTTCGTGGTTCATGGTCATAGTTTGCTATTGGTGTAATGCGTGCAAATTTGCCCGCAACGCTCAACCGCGTTCTCTTTATTACATTCTAGCTTGAAATATGCCTAGACCATTATTTACTGCAAGAGAGTGAAGAGCTGTTAGAAATTAGAGGTAATTTCAAACTTCAAAAAGATGCTGTCAACTGTTTTGAAATTGCACGCTTTTGACTTGCTCTCGCAAACATGTCGAACGAGGAGCTAAAGCGACGCAGGCACAGCATAGATGAAGAAGCAATTGTTACACCAGTAGCAAAAATCAAAATCGATAAAGCAGATGCAGCAACATCCACTCCTCTACCCAAAGGTGAAATGCTCGCCATGGGAATTCTGTTTTTCACAGAAGGCTATAATTTTACATTTGTGTTTTCAGTATGCTACTTTCTTTTTCTCACACAGACAGTTTTTAGGCTACATGATAGTTGATTTTGGAGCCGCAGAAACGTATGAAGCTGCAGGATACAAAGCAGGACTAGTAGCGAGTATATTTTCGCTCTGTCAATTCGTCAGTGGATTTGTTTATGGATACCTCTCCGATAGATACAGCAAAAAGTACGTCATTCTCGTTGGAAATATCGGTACCATCATCACAGTACTGTTTTTCGGATTTAGTACATCATTTTGGTTCGCTTTAGTATCGCGCTCATTATGTGGAGTTCTGAATGCAAATGTTTCAACAGGAAAAGCCTACATTTCTATGATTTCTGATGCTAGTAACCAAACACTTGCATTTTCAATTATTAATATGACTTGGGGATTAGGAGCGATTCTTGGACCCGCATTAGGTGGAATACTCGCACAACCAACAGTCAAATATCCCAATGTATTTGGTGGACTTTGGTTCTTTGAGACATTTAGATACGTTCTGCCAAGTCTATGTTGCGCGATAGTCATGACAATTGGTTTTGTTATCGGTGTAATATTCCTGCGCTCAAACAGAGTAGCAGATGTTCCCGATACACCAAATACGCCTGTAGAACTCCCAGATATCGAAGCAAGTGCAGCTGATGAATCAACAACACCAGTCGTATCACCCGTTGGAGAACCTGATGATTTAATCGAAGAGCCCATTGAAGAGAAAACACAACTAGAGGAGATGGTAGAAAAACCATCACGATGGCAAGATTTCAAAAAGACATACTTGAACAGAGAGTTTGTAGTCTCTGCAAGTGGGTACTTTGTCGTAGTAGGAATAGATATCATGTACGAAGAGTTGTTCCCATTGTTTTCCATGTTACGTGATGGAGAAGGGTTGAACTTTTCCACCTCAGAGATTGGTATCGTACAAGCACTCATTGGAGCGTTTTTCTGTGCATTGCAAATGTTATATCCACTTACAGCAAGAAAGTTAGGTCATTTGAACTGTATGAGACTTGGGTTTGTGTTCGTGTTCATAATGATGGCAACACCACAGTTGAAATATTTAGGACAACAGCATCCGGCAGTGTTATGGACTGTATTAACGATTTATGCAATTATACGTTCGTTGTTGCAAGTTTATGGTTATACATCTGTATTGATCATGATCAACAACTCGGCGTACCCTGGAAAAGCAGGTGCTGTGAACGGCACTTCGCACTCACTTGGTTGCATAGCAAAAGTGTTTGGACCTGTTGTTGCTGGACCATTACTTGCTTGGGGAGCTAGCAATGGTTTGATGTTCCCTCTGAACACAAATTTGCCGTTCATTTTATGTGGAATCTTAGCAGGTGCTAGTCTAGTTTCAACTTTATTTGTTCCAAAGACCATCAACGAGCCGCGGCAAGCGAGATGAGGACAAGATCAATATATTCGTCAGGTTGTATAGATTTATGCTCAGTTGATGCTAAACTGAAACAGTAAACAATTATTTATTGAAATGTGCGTACGAGATATAATGTGAAGGGAATAGCAAATGCAAAGTCGCCCAGGACTAGTTTTAAAAGATCTGGTGGAGCATCGCCCATTTTCGAAATATCAATTAGCCATGGACCAGCTACAGCGATTTTACCTATGAGTCCATACATAGCAGCAAAAAATGGGAGTGAATAGGGAGCAGCAAATGGTATTCCCTTCAGTCCAATGTATGCATAAACAAATGCTGAAAGAAAAATAACTATTCCAACACCACGACCGACATCTTCAGCTCTTTTAAATTTGTACTGTTGCATTATTTTTTTCTTTGCTTCAATTGGATCCGCAACGATTATTGATTCCCAATAAATGTTCCAAACTCCACAAAATAAAAAGAATGCAGCCCATATCGATGAAGACCACCAAGGGCAGGTAGTACACGCAACAATCAGCGCGAGAGGTATCGCTAGTTTGTGCATAGAAAAATTTGTTTGAATATTCTTATAATATTTCCAAGAGATGTTATTGTTCCTGCAATAAATAGCAACCGTGCTTACAGCAACAATTATTTTCTGTACAAGAGTCGTGTTGTAACTAGCATGTCATTGTTCAATCAACCTGTCACAAACTTTGGCAGTTGCATCACACGACATCGCAATGTCTCTACGTCGTTTGAGTAAGATGTGGAACAAAGACGAATACAATGCTAGAAAGCCTAAAACGTCGCTGAGCTTTGATTTGATAAAAGTAAACAAATATGGAACAAAACAACAGCGTACCCTCAATCTTACAGACGATGGTGTGGCCAACATGAAGGGTAAGAACGTACAGTGGTACTTCCCAGCACGTGATTTGTACAGTGTTCATCAAAACCCGCAAGATGATACTCATCTAACATTACGTGTTCTTCGCGAGTACGATTTTGAAGCGCAGTCACCACAGCAAGCAGCACAAATCGTTCAAGTTTTTTACGACCTCTATACTGATGAACTAGTCAAAAGTCACGGTTCTGTACCCACACCCAATCTAGAAATAAGAAGACCACGACCTCATCAAACAAGAGATGGTTCTACATCACCAGTTGTTTCTCCTCGCTCACCTTCAGTTGATGCGAAAGAAATTTCTATCAAAGATTTTGACTTGATAAAAGTCATAGGCCAAGGATCGTTCTCAAAAGTTTGTCTAGTCAAAAAGAAAGACACCGGAAAACTTTATGCGATGAAAGTACTACAAAAGAGTGAACTAAAGAAACGAAATCAAGTCGAACATACAAATACAGAGAGGAGAATTATGTCCAAGTACACTCATCCATTCTTGGTCAAGCTATACTACTCGTTCCAAACGCAGGATAAATTGTACATGTGTTTGGAGTATGTAGATGGCGGAGAATTATTTTATCACCTCAAGGTACAAACATTCAACATATTATTAACCATGACAGCGTGCAAGAAGGTTCCCAGAGAACTTGGCGTGTTTTTATGCTGCGGAAATTGTATTGGCTATTTCTTTCTTACATAACAACGATATTATTTATCGCGATTTGAAACCAGAAAACATTCTAGTCGATCCACAAGGACATTTGAAATTAACAGATTTTGGACTAAGTAAAGCAGGAATTTCCAGTGTAGGTGGTTCAACAGAAGGCAGCAAAACAAGAACATTTTGTGGAACTCCAGATTATTTGGCACCAGAAATCATTCAAGGAAGTCCACATGGAAAAGCAGTCGATTGGTGGGGATTAGGAGTACTATTGTACGAAATGTTAACTGGTCAACCACCATTCCGTGGTAAGAATAGAAACGAGTTGTATGAACAAGTGTTAAAAGTAGAAGTCATCTTCCCAGAACATGTTTCACAACCAGCCAAGAATTTAGTTTCTGCATTGCTGGCAAAGAAACCAGAAGATCGTTTAGGAGCTCAAGGAGCAGATGCAGTGACGAGTCATCCATTCTTCAAAGCAATACAATGGGATAAATTACTACAGAAAGAAGTTGATCCGCCATTCAAACCAATACAAAAAGAAAATTCAAGTGATGTCGCACCAGAAGGTAATTTATCACCACAAGAGTTGAGTCAAATCATGCCATCTACTGATAGTCTAAGTACATCACCTTCGTTCCATCAATTTTCATTCTCAAGTGATGATTCATTGGCAAACGTGGATTCAGAATAGTGTGTAAAAAATTTATACGTCTTCAAAAGAAATGTCAATGCTATTTCTTCTATCGTGTGCTTGTCTTTTTAGTACATCGTGTAACAAATTATGATTATTTCCGCGAGGTTTGGGAGAGTTTCTTGGAACATGTAAAGGGCTTGGGTGATGTACATGTGTTTCTTCATCTGATAAATCATCATCTACATCTTGTATTGTCCATCCATCGTTGAATGTGTGGGATGTGTTATGGTGAGTAGGAGACGAACCAGGTGAATGGGAGCTTGGGTGTAGTTTCTTGAACCGTAGTTTGGGTCTTCCTACAGGTGATGACACATCAATGGACAAGTTATTTGTCGTTTCTGCAGGAATACGTACAACTAGTTGTTTCTGCCTCTTGAGGAAGAACTTTCTCATGCAAACTACGACTACTGTAAGCATAATAAGCATGATGATGAACACGATCAATGCACTAGCCACACCAACTATAATAGTAAACGTTGACGTTCCAAAGAACGATGTTTCTACTGCACTAGTCACACTTGCAGGTGAAGATATAGTTGGTGGATATAACGATGCAACTTGACCTCCTGGACATAATCCTTCTTGGCAATCTAATACAATTCGATGTATTAATATTTCCGTAGTTACTGTATCTAATGATCTTGCTAGTCCAAGTGTCTCTACATTTCCATGAGAAACAACAGTTGAATACTTTTTCGCAAAAAATGAACTTGGATAGAATTGATCCAATATTACACCAGACTTACATAACGTAGTATCAGTTTGTGAGAATATTGCTGTTAGTGTCCATGGATCAGATTCACGACTTGGTCGTACAATCATCAGTCGTAATCGAAAATCGCTACTCGTAGTTAGTGGATAGTAACCACATGATATCGTAGATGTAGGAGTAATCGATCCGTTCACGAATGATACAGTCATGTATAGTACATTTCCTGTGTTGTGAAGTGTAACTCGTGCGTTTAGTTCTGTTGTGTTAAACATCCATAGTTCTGCAAAATCGGCTACACTATTTGATGTAACACGAAAGTCAACAGATGCTCTTTGATCAAGTACACTAAACGTTGCAGTAGATGCTATTGATCTTCTTGATCGTTGTTTCTTTGAGAACGCGCTCATAGTGGACGTTAGTAGTCCATGGTTGGGTGTTAGTTGATCTGGTAGACCAAGATTGTATGGTATGCCTACTGCATTGCCTAGTGATGAAGCATCTAATGAGCCATTGAAACTCACATAGAACGAGTACGCCTCTGGGTTCATATAGAATGCTTGTAGCGAGTTCGAATTGGATACTCGCACTGTTACCACTCGATTTGTAACGTTTGGAAACAGTGGTACAATACATTGTACTGTTGAGTTACTTGCAAAGACAACGTTTGCTGTATTCACAACAGTGCCAATCGAGAATTCGCAACTTGTGACTACAGTAAAGGCTCCCGTTAACAATAATAGTTGTCCTGGTGAAATGTAGTCTGGTAGTGATGATGTTATGACAGATGGTAAAAGTTGCGAGCATGTTACTCCTGCGTAGCCATACTTGCACAAACAAGTGTTAACATCAACACATGCACCATTTCCTTCGCATACTAGTGGACTTGAGCTATTCAATCCAAAACATGTAGCAAATTGACATGCATTGCCAGAGTAACCATACTTGCAGTCGCAACGACCACTGATACATGCTCCTCTATCATTACAGTCATTGGTGCAAACTTGCCTTGAACAGTCAACACCTCCATATCCATCGTTACAAATACACTTGTTGTATGACACACATTTTCCATTTGAACTACAGTCATTTCCAAAGCATGTAAAATTGCCACAAGTACTTCCATAGTACCCATTATCGCATTGACATGTTTCTGGAGCGATACATTTACCATGACTTGAGCATACATTTGGGTTTGTGGAAATGTATGAACCACATACATATTGACCACAATTTGAACCAAAATATCCATCATAACATCCACAACGATTTGTAGAGGTACATACACCTTTTCCGTTACATGCAAGTGGATCTTCTGATCCATATCCGAAACATGTATACCGACTACATCCATAGGTACTATTTGTCAAACATTTGCATACGTTTGGTGCAACACATGTTTGGTTGCCACAGTCGTTCATACAAATAGGTACATTGCATGTTGCTCCTGTATAGCCTTGGTTACAGGTACACGTGTTAATATCAGTGCAGTTACCATGCCCTGAACAAGCTAGAGAAGAGTTTGCCTGTATACCATAACATGTTGGAGTTTCACAAGCTTCTCCTGCATACCCACTTTTACACTTGCACGTATCCAAGACAATACATATGCCGTTTCTAGAGCACACGTTGATATCATTTTGTGACGTGTTAAAGCATGTTACTATCTCACATTTTTCACCTAGGTAACCGTGATCGCATTTACATTGATTAGGTGACAAGCAGGTGCCTCGTCCTGAGCAAGCAGTACCATTCAACGATGAAACTCCAAAGCATGAGTGTTGAGAGCATTGTGGACCATAGTATGCTGTACAACTACAGTTGTTTGGCGAAATACAAATCCCATGTTTTGAACAAACATTCTGCGATGTAGATGACTCGTTGTAGCAATTAAATAAGGAGCAGTTAGCACCATAATAGCCTGCATTACATACACAAATATTTGGTGCAGTACACACTCCTTTCGAGTTACAAACACTTTGATGAGTAGAGTTTATGCCATAGCATGAAAACTCGTTACATATTTCTCCAAAGTATCCACTATTGCACGTACATCTATCAGGGCCTGAACAACTACCCTTATTAGAACATACTGATGGATCAGTAGTTGGTAATCCATAACAGTTATACGAAAAGCATGACGATCCATAGTAACCTGGATTACATGCACATATGTTTGGTGTTGTACATACTCCATTGCCACCACAAACTCGAGAAGAGTTACTATGCTCTCCATAGCAGTCGTATGCTTCGCATTGATGTCCATAGTATCCAGTATTGCATAAACAAGTGTTATAATCTTCACAGCTTCCATTTCCACATGCAATAGTTGTGTTGGCAAGTTTTCCAAAACATAGAGGTGTTTCACATTGTTCTCCAACATATCCTGTGAAACAAGTGCATGTATTAGGAGCAGTGCAATTTCCTCGTCCGTTACAATTTTGGTTGCAGATTGGAACAGTACACTGATTACCTGTATATCCAGGAATGCATGCACATCGATCGTATGTAACACAGGTACCTCTTCCAGAACAAACAAAATTATCTGTTTGATTTCTTCCAAAGCATGTGACTTTTGGCATAACACAAGTGTTTGGAGCAACGCAACTTCCTCGACCACCACAAACTCGTGGATCAGTAGAGTTGTAACCATCACATATGGGAGAGAAGCAATCTATACCCGTATAGTTTTGATTGCATTGGCACTGGTTCGGTGATGTACAGATTCCTCTTCCTTTGCATGCATTTGATCCACTAAGCCCAAAACACACAGGTATTTCACAGTCATTACCAACGTATCCACTATTACATACACAGACAGTGGTGTTTGTTCCTGTACTTGTACACTCTCCGTTTCCTGAACATGCATAGCTCCGGCTAAGTCCATTACACTTTGGTACAGAACAGTTCTTTGACGTGTAGTTTGGGTAACAAACACATGTATCATACGATTGACAAACTCCATGTTTTGAACAAACATTTGGATCATTCTTGTCTACTCCCGAACAGAAAAAGTTTTCACAGTCAGGACCATAGTAACCTTCTCTACACTTGCAATTATTTGGACTAACGCATGTACCAGCATCAGAACAAACTCGTATTTCGCTATTTGTTCTGTTATTACATTTCCATTTTTGACAAGTATCCCCATAGTATCCTGGTTGGCATGAGCATTGATTAGGTGCAGTACAGGTACCGTTTTTTCCACATGCATTAGGAGAATCTTTAGGTACACCATAACAGTTCCATGAAGAGCATGTAGTATCATAGTAGCCGTTGTGGCATGAACAGTTGTTAGGTGATGTACATATTCCATGCGAAGAGCATACATTACTGCTGCTGTGTGGTACAGAGCTACAGTCCCAATGCTCACACCCACTACCATAGTATCCTGCCTTGCAAGTACAGATGTTGTAAGATGTACAATACCCATTCGAGGAGCATACAGAAGAAGAGTTATTAACAACTCCGTTACATGAGAATGAGCTGCAGTTTGTTCCAAAATAACCTGTTGCACAAGATTGTAGGGTTGGTTCTTGACTGGTCGCTGCATCTGTTGTGGTTGGTATAGCAGAGGTTGATGGTTGCGTAGTCGTGGGCGGCGATGTCGTAGGTGTCAGCGTGCTAGTAGTTGGTATTAGTGTGGTAGTAGGTGTTGGTGTAGGAGTATGTGTTGTCGGTGATTCTGTAGTAGTTGGTGCACGTGTATTGGGAGAAGTGGTGGTTGTCGTGGTTGTGGGTGGCTCAGTAGTAGGTGCAATAGTAGTAGGTAACTCGGATGTAGTTATTTCAGTTGTAGTAGGATCATTAGTAGTTGGAATAGTTGTTGTAGTTTTCGGCGTCTGAGTTGTTGTCGTTGTAGACGCGCTTGTTGTAGTTGTAGGTGTATCTGTTGTAGTTAGAACGGCAGTTGTAGTAGGAGCGATTGTTGGTTCTGTTGTAGATGTTGGTGTTTCTGTTGTGGTAGCAGCTTCCTCTGTAGTGGTTGGTGCTTCTGTTGGTGTTGGTGTAGAAGTTGTTGTAGGTTCTTGTGTATTGGTTGTTGGTTGGGTGGGTGTATAAGTAGGTGTAGTTGGGGCGGCAGTAGTAGGCACTTGTGTTGGCGCTACGGTTGTAGGGAAGATGGTCGTAGTTGTAGGAGAGGGCGTGGGTGTTTCTGTTGTGGTAATGGGTATATTAGTAGTTGGAACTTGTGTTGTTGTAGTAGCAGGAATTATACTTGTGGTTGGTATAGCAGTTGAAGTTGTAGGTGCGTCTGTTGTTGTTGGAGCTTCAGTAGTAGGAACAGCAGTACTAGTAGTAGTAGTGATCATAGGTGTTTCAGTTGTAGTTGGTGCTGATGTTGATGTGGTTGAAGGGATTGTTGTAGTTGAAGCAGTTGAGGTGGTAGGTACAGGTGTGGTTGTTGGATTTGCTGATGTAGTAGGATCAGGAGCGGTAGGAGCAACGGTTGATGTTGTAGGTGTGAGAGTACTGGTAGGCAATGCCGTGGTAGATGAAGGCGTTGGTGTTGGTTCTGGTGTAGTAGGTACTATTGTGGCAGTTGTTGGAATTTCAGTTGTGGTAATTGGAGACTCTGTGGTTGTTGGTGTAGTAGTTGTAGTTGGTTCAGGTGTAGGAGTTGGTGTCTCAGTTGTGGTAGCTTCCTCTGTCGTGGTAGGTGCTTCTGTAGTTGTTGGTGTTGGCGTAGCAGTTGTTGCAGGTTCCTGTGTAGTGGTTGTTGGTTCTGTAGCTGGAGTAGTAGGTTTTACAGTCGTTGTGGGTGATTGCGTAGTTGTGAGTATTGTTGTAGTACTTGGTACAGCTGTGGTTTGTATTTGCGTACTGGTAGGTGTTACAGTTGTACTTGGTACTGTAGGTATCGTGGTTGTTGGGGCAGCAGTATTCGTAGGACTCAGAGTAGTGGTCGGTGTCTGCGTAGACGGTTTTGATGTAGTAGTCAATGCGGGCGTTGGAGTTGGAGTAGTAGTATTTGACGCGCTAATAATAGGTGAATATATATAATCATCCCACGTGAACACAGCGGCAACACTAAAGAGTTAGAAAAAGAAAAAACACATACGTGCTCTCCCATGATAGGTCACACAATAAATTAGCTCCTACGGCATCAAATCTTCTACCGTTGAACGTGTTAGTAACAGAGAAGCAACCAGAACAAGCTTGTGATGTACTAGTTGTGTACTGTTGCATAGGAGTGTACAAAGGACCATTGCATGCGTTGGTACTCGTACAACAAGTACGCAAATCGAATGCGTCGTTAATGAAAGTCAGGCATTGCCCATCTTGGTTGATCATTTTGTTCGTGGATTCATAATAGATACCTATACCCGATGTACTGCAGTTTACTAACCCTACAGGTAGATACGGTCGTACGCAGAGATTAGTACTTATACTACGCAGTCGTTTGTATAAACTCTGTGTCGGTGTTGGAGTTGTGGTCGCTTTTGACGCAACATTAGAAGTTGTTGTAGGTGTAACTGTCGTTGTTGTTGTAGTTGGTGGGAGAGTTGTTGGTGTGACATAGCAATAGTTACTCGCTGTACCAACTCTACACGAACAAACATTAGGTACAGTACAAATACCGTTTCCGTTGCACACACTTTGGTTATATCTACTAACTCCATTACAGTAGAAAGTTGAACAATTCAAATCACTGTAACCATTTCTACATACACATAAATTATAATCTACACATAGTCCTGCGCCAGAACATACCGTAGAGTTTGTAGAATAAATACCAAAACATGAAGGTGTCTCACATTGCGAACCAATATATCCAGGTTTGCATGAGCAATTATTTGTACCTACACATGCTCCTCTTCCTAAGCACACCGACGAACCAGTCTTATTGAAGCAGTTGTACAGTGAACAATCGTTACCAATCATTCCACCTTGGCACGTACAATTCGATGGTCCGTCACAGTAACCATTTCCAGAACAATATTTTAGTGATGAACAATCATGGTTCAAACGAGTGAACATGAGTCCAAAGTATGGTTTCTAGACATGTTAGAGTGCATTCACTAACATACATCAACGTTGGCCTTGTCGTCTCTATTTCCGACATAGACAGGTGAGTTTAAAGAGCCAAATCCAATAACGCTTAGTGGGAATAAACACCATGCATCGTCACTACCTAAAATGCCGATTCTAAACGCTTCTCTGGAGTACAGGCCTGATATACCTGAACCAACTATATTTATAGCCTCTCTAATAGTTAGTGATAAATGTAAGTACACATACGCGTTGCAGCCTGACTGTAACGAGGGTGAGCCAGGTATTTCTGCTATCCACGCTCTTCTTCCTACTGACTGTAGTATTGTTGTCGTTTGAAACATCTTTAACAACGATGTAGTGTTGGATTTCGTGGGAATAACGATTCCATCAAGTTCAGTCTTTTTATATTAGTACAAGCTTAGTAACACTTACTTGTGGGCCTCCTATCATCTGAAACGCTAACACAAGCTCAGAGAATGGCAAATAATTGTATGATTGAAATTTCGCGTCTACTTGCTCGTAATTTGTACTTGCTTCGTTCCAAGTCGCGTTTGTGGTCCAAATTACTGAATCATATTTAAATAAATTAGATGTTCCTAGTTGCTACTGCTGTTTAGAGCATTGTGTGCTAAATTGTACCTTTAAAGCGAGTGTCCAGCCACCACCCATGAATGAAAAATCACAAAACGCACGGTAGGTGGGATATGGTGGTACTGTTGATTGCAACCAATATGTGCCTGATTTTAATGTATTTGCTGTCCCTAGAAATTGTCGCAAGTTCAATATATCTTTGCAGCTACGTGAAGGGTTTGTTGCATCTGATTGTGAGTGTATTGGCATCGAAAACGTACTTGAACCGTCTCCTACTAATGCATGTGAACCGGAACAAAAGATCAACACGACAAGGAGACAAACGACTCCCATTCAAAAGTAGTAAACGCGTTTGCCGCTAATCGTAACTGGCGTTGTAATATTATTCGTTATCAGGTAAGATGCACATGAAAACTTTGCGAACGTGCCGCCATAGTACAGACTATTTTCATGTCTGTTGCTCTCTAAAAACTGTTGTTTGACGTTAACATGTTTTTATTGTAAATGGTCAATCAAGAAAAATCCCCACAAACGCATTCAAACGAGTAGCATCTTACTAATGTCAAGGTCAGTGGTAGACGAAAGCGACGAAAGTAGTCAAGACGAGCAGGACCTATTTCTTGT
>JAESGV010000284.1_pt1 | contig 23437 bp, 17 predicted proteins | sample 9269781 | NCBI WGS metagenome assembly JAESGV01 (sample SAMN15741586, study PRJNA653496) | algae metagenome | isolation source: Tildeniella torsiva UHER 1998/13D and co-occurring heterotrophs from... | place: Slovakia: Slovak Paradise National Park, Hrabusice, Kosice Region | collected 2000-01-01
TGCGTAGCCTCTTTCGGGAAAACTTTATCGAAAAACATTTCAGATCTACCAAGACCTTTTTTCACTATCACTGTTGTGTCCTTATCGATTAAAATCTATTTGCAGTTTTCTTACATCAAATACAGCGAGTGTCTCTTCACAACCGTGTTCGTTATTTAATAGAGGTCGTACTCGAACTGCGACTTTGATATTTTCCAAGTGTTCGTTTGTTAATAAATTATTATCGACAGGTGGTGGTTTCTTTCCATTTGCATCGACAACCTATTGCGTGAGTGTTGTGTTGTTTGCCAAACTTTTGAAAAGGTATTGACAGCAGACAACTCGTCCATTGTTACTGCGTTCTTCCTCATCTCTATACGATACAATCAAACAGAGGTAGGCTTGCGAGTGGAATAAACGAATATTTATGGCGCCAAACCTGTTTTACTAGTAATCTGTTACACAAATTCAAAGGAGCACGCTGGGTCAATAAGGTCAAATGCTGGGTACAAATCATCTGTCACATCTGTGAAGGCAATTCGTAGCCTCCTGCCATTTACTACGTACACAATGGTATTGTTTTGGAGTAATACCTCAATAATTGTACCATTTGTATGGCATGGTACGTGATATCTCATTCTGTTTCTGTTTTGATCTTTGCAAAAGAGGGTTCCATCCTCAACTAATAAATAATAGCAGTTACGTGCCGATCCGTAATTAGTACCTTCTTTGTTGAATGCGGTAGTTGCAAACCCGACCATCAGATACTTGCAATTACTTATTAAACGTATCTTGTACCTAGTACACTTAGTACCTAGCGCAGCGCAATCGCTACCACTACCGTTATTTATTATTCTTCTATTTCGTTCTAGCAACACTGCTTTACTTCCACAGTACTGTTGCTGAAACGAAACAAACGATGATGACACCTGTTGCGTGGCTGCTATTCGAACTATTTTGCTAAGAGCAAAACTGAATCCAGCTCTATGTTCTTCATCATGCTCAATCCAGTTCTGAATTGCATCATATCCTTGCAGCTTGTTAGAAGTGTTCACTAACATTTCAATAACAGTTGCAAATTGATCCTCATCTAAAGTCAAGTATGACCTTTCTTCTAATATATTGTTCGCATTTTGTTTTATATACGCGTCAACAGCTTGCTTCATTTTTGGTTGCATGTTCAAGTCTAATCGGAGGCACTGTAGCGCGTTTGAAGCGTTGATATTGTCACCAAGGTGGTCAAATAGTTGTGAAATCCATGCAGTTATTTCATATTTTTTTGCGAGTAGTAGAAGTGGGATTATATCATTAGTGTCTGAAATACTTAGTTCTGAAGTGTACATGGCCTTCAATAAACTTGTTAAAAGTACTTCATTTTCATCCTCTTCAATTTGCACGGTACTCTGTATGTCCTCTATCATTCCGCTCGCGAAACATGTTTTAAAGTACAAACTCTGCTTGCATATGATAATTTTGTGCAAGTGGAGTGCCGTGTTACTCTTCTTGAAAACAATCTTACAATCCGAGTAGTCGCTATCGTTGAAGCAGTTACCAACAGAAGTCAAGTGAGTGGTGTCTTTAAGAGCAGTCATGCAATGTTTAGTTGCACGTCAAAACTGTCACAGATTACAACATAAGCAACGAGCATGAAAATAGTTACGTATTTATAAGGCTGTTAGCTGTCTATCACCACACTTGGGACAGTTCTTAAATTTGGAAATATAATCATTCCAATCATTCCTATTTGCTTGACCCTTACATCTTGTACATTCGACCATCTCACCTTTCATTACCGGATATCCAGTGATAATACATGGTTGGTACTGCGCTCCACACTTCTTTGGACACACCAAAGACGCAACATAAATTTTAGCCGAACAATTGTCACATGGATGTTTATCCACCGCACCTTGTAACGAGCTGTCCACTGATTGTTCCAACACTACAGAAGTCACTTCATCACGCTTATGTGCATCCAAGAATTGTTCCGTTGGCACAGGTACTTTATACGGAATATCAGTTCCTTGGAAATCTGCATTTTCCAGTTCCGCAATTCCTTTAACCATGGACTGTGTATCACCTTCTTTTACTTCTATTTCATCAATTGCTTCTACGATATCCAAGTACCTGTTCAAAAAGACAAACGCCATACTATCCCACTTTTCTTTTCGGCAAGCCATACCTGCTTCATAGAATGCAGCATCTGGTGGGATGTTGTCACAGTAACGTAACAAACTAACGCAAATTTTTGCATAGATTTCATGCATTTCTGGAACATTTTCTACTTCTGTTTTCATGGTGATCAAATGAGTAATTTGATGGAATTTGCGTAATACATTCAACGATGGATCGTTAAGATTCTGTGTACGGAAACCCTCCAATAATTGACCCAACATTTCTCGACATCGTTGTACATCTTTTGAAGTAGGATGCGTCCATACAATTTGTCGAACAATATCTTTGTAAATATTGACCATTGGCAATTCGATCGGCAATCCATACGTCTCTAACACTTGTAACGCTTGCAAGTGTCGTTGACCTTTCACTAATTGTGTAACATACATGGCATTATACTTGCTAACTTGATCTTCTCTTCCATTCTTCTTTGCCAATTCTAAACATTGTTCCCAATCTCCACGTTGTGCCAAATTGTCAATTGCCGCGACAACATTTCCGCCTTGTACAAGTTCTTCTGGGTTTTGACTACTATTCAAATACTTTTTATGTCCTTGTTGTGCCAATGTTACCAAATCTTGTTTTCCAGATTGTTTCGCAACTTGTATGGCCTCTCCCCACATACTTTCTTGCATGAGCGTTTCTACCGCGTCTTTGTACAATCCTGCAATGACAAACACTTCTGCAGTCTTTGCCGGTCGTTTCAATTCGAGTAATCTTGCTGTAACTTTTTTCACAACTTCTCCTAGACGTGCTTGCAAGTGATTTAATGCGATTTTTACTGCTTCCAACCATGCTTCTTCACAATAATCGGCACTTAGTGATCCACTTTGTAATCCAGATTTCCAATCAAAGTTCAAGTACGTATCAATTGCTTTTGAGAATTCGCCACTTTGTACAAACATTCTTCCAGGTGCTGCGGGATCTTCGGACGATTCATCGTCAATGTACCGAGCCCAATCGGTATTTAATTTTCTTTGCATATCTACCATACTATAAGTATCGGCAACTCGTTTCGCATCTTTGAACATGTGCTGTTCGGCATATTTTTGAATAATCTTTTCTGGCTTTTTCGCTTGAATGTAAATTCTTTCCGACGCTTCATAATCACCCATCTTGAACATGTAATCGGCTTGTAAATCCAGTACATAGTTTATCAACGCCGAGTCATACGTTTCCGCAACACGTAATGCGTTTGACCAATCCGATTGATGAACATACATTTCAATTGCTTCTTTGGGACTTTGTCCGTTAATGTACTCTTCTTCGGCCTCTTTAAATCGATTCTCATCTTCCAACGAATTTGCGTACCGTAAATGAATATCCAATATTTTCGTTTTCATGGATGATCTTGCCATTTCGAACGCTTTTTCCCATAATTCTCTTTGTATGCAGTATTCGATCGCCTCTTCTATGAATCCTAGTTTGTACAATAGTTTTGCTCCTGCTTCTCCACCTACAGTTTGCGCCCATTCCCACGCTAATTTCTTGTAAGGACCAGGTCCACCGTGTGATTGCGCGACGCGTATGGCATCATTCCATTTATCACCATTTCGGTACATGTCAACTGCACTCTTCCAAGAGTCTCCTTGTATGTAATGATACTCGGCTTGTTTCAGGAGACCTTCCTGCTCTAATTGTTTTCCGATTTGAATATGCGCATCTTTGAGATGGACAGTTCTATGAGCACTTACAAGACGAATCATATCGTCAAACATGTGATTCTTTCGGTACATGTTAATTGCCAAATCGTGTTCTTCGGCTTTCAAATATAATTTTTCTGCTTCTTTGAATTTTTGTTTTCCTTCTAACGTAGTTGCTTGTGTTGCATATAACGCTTTGATTTGTTCCTTATTCATGAACAATTCTGCAATTTCTTGTACTTGATCCCATTGTCCTACTCGCTCATACATTTCCATCGCTTCATTATGTTCCTCGGCTTTGATGAAAAACTTTTTCGCTTGCGCATAATTTTGTACTTCTTCATAGTGACGCGCAATTCGTACATAATAATTCTTTGCGGCACTTGGTTCCAAACCTTCCAAAATTTGAACTGCTTTTGTCCATTGTCTTGCTTGTAACGCTGCTTCGATCGCTTTTACATAATCATTAGCTTCAATGTAGTGATGAACTGCAGAATCGACTTGTTTCTGTGACATCAAGTAATCTCCCCATTCTTCTTCCAATTTGACAACAAGATTGGGGAAAATGTTTCTTGCGAGTTCTACTGCGTATCGATACGAGTGTCCTTTTCGGTACGCTTCAATAGCTTTCTCGTTCATGTTTCTCTTTTGGAAAAACTCTCCTGCTTTCTCATACAAACCATTTGCAAACAATCCTTGTGAGATTTGATCCAATGTTTTCTCTTGTACACCAGTTAACGCTGCAGATCCTTTTCGAATAACAACATTCGCAGCCGATGCTGGGAATCCTCCATTGAGGTACAATTGTATCGCCTTTTGGTATTGCGCTTGATTCTCGTAAATTCGTGCTGCTTTATCTTCTTGTCGGCTACTTATCAACCACTCCAAATAGTTATCTTTCATTGTTTGAGCATTTGGAACATTCTTCGCAAAAGCAATCGCAATGCTTTCATCAAACTTGTGCATTTCTTTGTACATTGACATTGCTTCTTGTACTTTTCCTTGTTCCAAATACACTTGCTCTGCCGTCTTAAAGTCCTTGTTAAGAATTGCCAATTTTGTTCGAATTTTCCAATGATCAAGTGGATCGACGAGTCCTGCTTCTTCTTCATTGGCTTCGACTTCTTTTACACCTTTTGCAAGTTTGTGTAAATAATTTGCTTTTGAAATATCTCCTAGTGCGGCAAAACATCGCTCGGCAATGTAGAATTTACTATCCTTGAGTACGAGTTCGCTAAGATTTTTCCACATGGCTTCTGTTTCTGGAGTTAATGATAATTGTTCCAATATATCGGCAGCTCGTTCATAATCTTTATCTTCCATTGCTGAGCCAAACTCTATTAACCCTTCATCTAGATCATAGTTTACAGTTCCTGGTCCTTCATCAACAATGACAGTAGTACAGTTCTGCGATCGAACAATATCTTCGACATCACCCTTGATAGGTACAATCGTCACTCGATCTGGAGCATCGATGCTATACCACACGCATAGATCGCCTCGATTTTGTGCAACGACGACATCTGAATCTGGAACCCATTGTACGTAACTACAATACGTGAGTAACGTAGTTCTCGTTTGCGTTTTAATGTCAAACAAGTGTAAATGACGTTGCTTGTCTCGGAATAGTAATTTTGTTGCTCGTACGTTTAGCTCTAACCAATCAATCTTTGCATCGTGGCTAATCTTTGCAATAGTAAATGATGACATGAGATCCAAAATATTTATCGTGTGACTATCGATTAAAAATGCAACTTTTTTGTCGTGTGCGACAACTTGTGCGTTTGGATCTTTTTGCATTTCTTTTTGAATGAATGCTGAAACATCGGATATTCTTGCGCTGATGAGATGTGTACTCACGTGTTCTGTGCGGAAACTACCAATGATATCGTTAATTCCGTACTCGATGAGTGATATTTCTCCGGCATTGTAAACCATGCAAACGCGAGGATTATCAAAAAAGAATTTTTCAGATTCTGGAGAAGCGTTCCATGGAATCTCACTTAGTTTGCATGATTCCAAATCGCCAAGTAATAATGTTCTTGGCGTATGTCCCACTAGGAATTGATCTCTAGCGACATTGACTTTGAGTATTTCTTCTTCAAATAGTGATTTTAACACGATACGCGTTCCAGATGATAATCGTTTAACGATTACTTGACTTGGACTCACGTATGTAAATTCAAACTCTCCCTTGTATCGGTATCGTTTGATACAAGCGTCAAACATGTCTACTCCACCGCACAAGTTTCCTAACACGAGTCTAGAACCATCTGGTTTCCATGCGGCAGCTGTAATCGTATACAAATTGGGAACTTCGAGCACTTCTCCTTCTTCCCATATTCCTCTTCTCAAATTAAAATTGAATAATCGGAATCGATTGTAAGAGCCTACAACGACACTTTGTCCACTTGGACTAGCGACAATTGCTGTAAATTCTTTCTCATTTTTGACGTTTGAGTAATCAAATTTTTGGAGCATGGGAACTCCTTCTCTGTCGGCTTTTGTAGAGTAAAATACAACTTGTTTGTCTTGTCCGGCAGCGACGATAGCTGCTCCCCATGATAACGAATACGGAGTACATGAATGCTGAGTAATCTTTTGGTGACCGATCGGTATATCATTCACTTCTACGCCCATGTGGTCGACAAAGTTTTCAAAATAGAACATGTAGATACTTCCGTCTAAATGACCACTTACGAACCCATGACCATCTGGAGAAGGTGCTAATGATACAACTGAGGAATCTGCTGAGAATAATGATTGCGCTTTGTTTTTCATATTTCCTACTTTGACTTTTCCATCAGCTGTTCCAAACACGAATTCTTGGTTGCGTTCAAATGGCCAACATATGCACGTAACTGAGACTTTTTGTTCGTATTTGTTGCAAATAATCTTTTTATCACCCCACTCAGTTCCTAGTTTGTAGACGAAAACGATATTATCACTTTGGGCGATGGCTATGCGACTATCATCTGGCGAAAAAGCGATTCCGGTAATAATATACGTTTTTCCGCCTCTTTTGCCCGATGCTGACTTTGTTGGGAATTTATCTCGCCGATCTCCATTCTCATCGAATAAATGAACCCATCCATCAGTATCCGCGACTGCCAATCTGCGATTGTTATTGGACCAACATAGAGCAGCTATCTTATTGATTTTGTTTGTAGCCTGTTGTATGGTCTTTAGGTGCCGAAGTTGCATGCTCTAGTATTGGCGCCAAAGTTACAATCAATCACATTCTAATTGCAACCAAGTGATGACTGCCAGTTAATCATCTCTTAGGATTGTTTGAAAAACGTGACGTTTGAAATGTGGTAAACTAGTGTTGCAAACTATTTGAACACTTACACATTTTACAAGCCAAAAAGCCACATACGATGTCTCTGCCACAACCACAACAACCTGTCGTTCCGCTGGCACGCAAAAATATTGTCGGACAAGTTGAAAACGATGAATCTACAGACAACAAACCCAATTTATTCTCTCCAAAAACTATTAGAGGCGTTTTGTTCAAAAATCGTATTGGAGTTAGCCCAATGTGTATGTTCTCATCTTTCGACGGATTTGCAAACGACTACCACTTAACACATTTGGGGAGTTTCGCGTTACATGGAGCAGGATTAGTTTTCACAGAAGCAACAGCAGTAGCACCACACGGTAGAATTTCTCCACAAGACAACGGCATATGGAAAGACGAACACATACCAAACCTAAAACGTATTACAGAAATTATCAAATTCGCAGGTGCTGTTCCTGGTCTACAAATCGCACATGCTGGTCGTAAAGCCGGTACGTATGCTCCATTCCATGATTTAGCCGGAAAAACAGCATCTATTGAAGATGGTGGTTGGGAAAACATTGTAGGACCTAGTGCCATTCCATTCAGCGAAACTTCACGAATTCCAAAAGAGATGTCAATAGATGACATTTTAGAAGCAAAACAACAGTTTGTTGATGCAGCTATTCGTGCAGAGAAAGCAGGATACCAAGTGTTGGAACTTCATTACGCTCATGGCTACTTGGTTAGCAGCTTCTTGTCACCACATAGTAACATACGTTCTGACAACTATGGAGGATCGTTCGAAAATCGTATCCGATTAGCGTTAGAGATTGCACAAGCTGTACGTGCTGTATGGCCACAAGAGTACCCACTCTTTGCTCGTATTAGTGCAGCAGACTACATTGATCCCACATTAACCGATAACGGTCAATGGACAGTTCAAGATTCGATACAACTAGCCAAACGACTAAAGCAAGTTGGAGTTGATGTCATAGATTGCTCATCAGGTGGTAACAGTCCAAGTTACCAAGCTCCAATTCGTGGAGAAGGTTATCAAATACCACTCGCAGAAGATATAAAGAAATACGCTGATATCGATGTAGCTGGAGTTGGTTCCATCGAAACACCTTCCTATGCAAATAGCATCGTAGAGCAAGGTAAAGTGGATTTTGTACTATTAGGGAGACAACTATTAGAAGAACCTTCTTGGCCAAAACGAGCAGGTGACGAGTTGGGTTTCAAAGTAAAACGCCTAGATCAACTACAAGCAGGACTATTTAAAAAGATACCATTGTTTAATGCCAGAAGAAAATAAATTATTTATTAACGACTTCGAGTGAATGTTTGTAAATGAGTTCTCGATTTTCATGTGTATTATATTTTGGATTTGCGTATGGTTCTGCTTTGTTACTCAAAAGATGGTATCCAGTTTTAAACTTATCGTCAGTGAGCGCATATGTCATGAATTCTCCACAATCTTCTGGTTTTGTTGCGAAAACAGGAGTCAATAGATCTAATGGTACTTTTGCGTACCATGGTAAATCTCTTCCAAGAGATGTCGCGACGACACCAGGATAAATGTGAATGAAAGAGATCTTTGGATGTCGTTCTGCCCACTCTTCTGCCATCAATGAGTTGTAGGTGATGCAAACATCTGCTGCGCGTTTCAAAGTGAATCCTTTCTTCAAGTCCAAATCATCTTTGTAGAAATCGCCTTCTTGTCCTGAAAATGTCAACGTTAGAATTTGGCAAACCTGCTGCTAATACTGACATGACACGTACATCTTCACCTGCATCAGCTGCTGCCTCAAGCGAGGCATCAACTCTTGAATGATTTTGAAACGTCCGTAGTAGTGACTTGCCATCTTTTTGTCGATACCTTCTTCTGTTTCATCGCGTCCGCTCATGCTCATGATACCTGCAGACACGACCAAGTAGTTTAACTTTTGTATTTTTGATTTAACTTGTTCTGCGTATGTATGTAGATTTTTCATGCTTGTTATGTCGCATGGTATAAACTCGTGGTTTGTTGTGTTTCCGAGTTTGTTCAAAGTCTCAACAATTTCTTCTCCATTTTGTTTGTTTCTCCCAGATATGATCACTTTGTTTGGCGTTGTGCGTTCTACTAGCTTCTGAGCAGTGAATTGGCCAATACCAGCGGTACCACCGACCACGACTATTTGATTGTTAGACTATTTACGAATAATGTTTACCAACTGTTGGGTTCAATGCTTTGCGTGCGCTGTTTATTGTGCGTACTTGTGAGAGCGATGGCATGAAGATGAAATATTCGTTTCCTAAAAACAGGGCTACAAGCAAGGCAACCACGGAAAAGCAAATGCGCACAAACATTGTCCGCTTTTTTTGCTAGAAGATCTTTCTAAACAACTGTTGTAATTACGTTGGGTCTTTAGCTCACATTAAGTGCGTCCGCGAGACAAACTTTGTTGTTCTAAGTGGGCTCAGCGTCTGAGCATTACAATTCGAAATAGAAGTTTCTAAACAAGCAAAACGGTTAACAAGAACAGAAATACTCGACCTCGTCTCAACCTCCACAAAATGACGTTTCTATCAAACTCACAACGATAAAATCGTGCACCAGTGAACAATACGCAATTGCATATTGTAGTGTACTCCTCGTTTAAGACAGTATTTTGAAGATGACGTATATATCGTATCCGAATAAGAAAGAGACAACTCTTGTGAGTTTCTCAAAAATATATTTTGCGAAACAAGTGTTAACTTTTTCATCGTGTGCTTTAAAATTTCCGCTTTTTTAAGGTGAATCCCTACGCAGACGTTTTAAGCTCGTGTGATGAACAATTGTACTAATACTCAATGCTAATTAACATCACTTGTCTTTCGACTTGGACCTACTGGTAATATCATGCCAAAACTGCAGGTTCTTGTGGATTCGGATATTCGCCAATAAGGTATTTCTTCACACCGCAGTCCCCAACAACTATTTTTGGGCGCTGTAGTAAGATCAATGCAATCAAAACGGCGCCGAACTTTGACCTCAGTTTCTCGCAAAAGATAGTAATGATGTTATTGCTTAACATCTTATTTCTAGTGCTATTTTGTTCAGGCACGTATCAAATTTTCTCATGTTAACACCAACAGGTGCAATTCTTCCACCAACACTCGTTGGAATACACCCATACCAATGCACTTTGGTACCATCGAGCGGCATATACACAATCGGCAAGGGTACATCCTATGCCTTAGGAAATGGTGGTACAACTGATAGAAATTCGGTCGGAACAATAACTACTGCAGCAACTTCAATTAAGCGAATTGTAGGCACGAAACAGTCAACATATGCTATCATTAATGGAGGAACCTCGTTACTTGCGTAAGTCAGGTTTCAAGTATAACATAAAAAGTTGGGGAGCAAACATGAACGCTTTGCTTGGTCAAGGCGACCAAGCGACAAAAACGGCAACAGTTACGATAGATTTTGGTACGCGAGTGATTTGAGATATCAGCTGTGGAGGTGTTTTCTGTATGGTTATAGGCACAGATAACGTTTTGGTTGGCTGGGGAGCAAACACTGGAACAATATTCGCAGATGGTACAACAACGATTCGAACGACACCAAGTACTGTTAGCAAAGGCAGTATGCCAGCTTTGAAACAAATTCTAGATATTGAAACGACTACATCGTTAAGTACAATACAGTGCTTGTTAGATGATGGAAATCTTTGGGGATGGGGATTGAACACCTACGGAGCAGTAAGCATCTTTTCACAGACTAATAATCATAGGTAGGCGACAACACGTTAACTTCAAGAACAGTACCAACAGCTGTTACGATGACTAATTTGGATGGGAAAAGTATAGCACGACTATGTGGAAACTTTTATACGTTTAGCGCGTTGACTACTGATGGGAAAGTATTTACGTGGGGAAAAGATCTTGGAGGATACAAAATGCCAACATACATTGGGTACCAGGGAATAAATGGAAAACAAATTGTAGATATAACACAAGGAGATCGATTCATTCTAGCGATTATGAATGATGGAACGCTACAAGGATATGGCTATAATAGCGTTGCTGTTCTTGGAACAGGTACATTATTATATTGAGTAATATTAACAAGTTAGGTTCTGCGTCTCCTGTCTCATATTTAACATCGTTCGTGGATAGTACGGCAGTGAACAACATATTACAAGCAGGTGAAAAAGTAATTTCTGCGTACGCTATTTTAACTCGTGGATCATAACCAATCAAGGAAGAGCTTATATTTGGGGCAACTGCGCAGTAATTTGATTTTTTTGTTAATCTTTTTAGAATCTTGTAATTCCAGGTTGTACTTCCGGAACTGGTGCAAGTCCTGTTTTATTGAACTCTGCACTACAAAGTTTTGGAAATTATATGGCACCATTGATGGCAGACAAGATCATGACGCACATGGCGTTTGGTGTATGTGGAAGTCCGTTGCCAACTACAACGTTGGCACCTACAACTACAACACCTGCACCAACAACGGCAGCACCTACTACTGCAGCACCGACAACAACTCAGGCGCCAACGACAACAGCTACGCCAACCCCTGCACCAACAACTTCAACAGCAGTGCCAACAACTACAGTAGCTCCAACGACAACCGAAGTGCCAACGACAACAACAGAGGTTCCAACCACAACTTTAGCACCTACGTCAACTAGTGCAGATACAACTACAAGCTCTGCTACTCCTACACCGACTACTATATCAACTACAGATGTACCGACTACCGCATCTGTATCTTCGATGTCTACGCTAACTAGCACGGCATCACCTAGTATTTCTATGTCACCAACTACAGCAACACCGGTAGTACCTGTAACCAATCAATCTGTTGCAGTAGCACTGTATGCATTTGGACCTAACAGTAGAGGTCAACTAGGTGATGGTACTACAATCTCTCGCAGTTCGCCAACATTGATTCTTACCGATCAACAATTCACAAGTATAACACAAGGCAACGAATTTACACTTGGTATCACTACACAAGGCGAGTTGTATGCATGGGGAAGAGGAGACGAAGGACAATTAGCTGATAACTCAACGGCGTACCATTCACAACTCACACCAAAGTTTATAGATTTGAGTTCTGTATTGTTACCAGGGTCGTTAGTGAAATGTGCTACTGGTATAGATTCTGTACTCTGCTTGTCAAACGACAGTATAATTGTTGGTTGGGGTAAAAACGGTAATGGACAGATCAGTGATGGAACAACCACACAAAGAGCAACACCTGTAGTTTCAAACCTGACTCTAGTTGGCAGTAATGTTAGTATTATTGACATAGACATGGGTGCAGCTTCATCACTGATCATAACAAGTGATGGTCAAGTCTTTACATGTGGATCATCGTATTTAGGAGTACTTGGACAGAGTGTTGACACGAGTACGTTTACAACATCTTTTTACTAACTATAAAGTTGATGTATACATATTCCAGGCAGTAAATACGAGTGGAGTATTGTCTGGTGTAATCATTGTTAAAGCCAAGATGGACGGCTACCATGTGATCGCACTGAGCAACACAGGAGAGTTGTTCAGCTGGGGAGCAATAACAGATAGAAACGGAACGACCACTGTTATCGGTGATGGTAATAACAGTGTACCACGAAGTACCTCAACTGCTATCAGCGTCGCTATTCGACAACAAGACTATATTAGATTTCGACGTTACACAATATAACGCCATGGTACTTACTAGCGATGGCAGTGTGTACAGCATAGGCGACGGCGCATACTTTTTAACTGGTGCTGCAAATGATACCTTCCAACCAATTTATAGTCTGAACACGAACCTTGCATCGATACTATTAAACAATGAGACAATAACACAAGTACATCAAGGTTTATTGACGCCCATGGTAATTACAAATACAGGACGAGTATTGATTTGGGGAAGCAACCAAGACGGTGCTTTAGGAATAGGAAACAACAATTATAGTGTTGTTGTTCAGACACCACAATCACTAAATTCGTGTGGAGGTCAAACAAACTTCACATTAGGCAGCAGTGGTGATGGTTCATTCATTGGATCCATCAATAGCTGTACGACTAACGTTGCAGTCCCTAGTTCAAATACCACTACACCTACGCCCACTCCTACAGCAACGAGTATTGCTCAAAGTACAACAGTTATACCAACTATCGTTCCGATCAATGCATCAACTGTATCAGTCGCAATTTATGGATTTGGAGCAAACAACAGAGGCCAACTTGGCGATGGAACAACTATTTCACGTGCAACACCAACGCTAATTCTCATGAACCAAGAGTTTTCTAGTATTACGCAAGGACATGAGTTTACTCTTGGAATCACTGTGCAAGGTGAACTATATGCATGGGGTAGAGGAGATGAAGGGCAATTAGCCGACAACTCCACTGTTTATCATTCACAACTAACACCACGGTTGGTTGACCTGAGTAGCGTGTTATATGCAGCACTTGTTAAATGCGTAACTGGTGTAGATACTGTACTATGTTTATCGAACAACAGCGTGATTGTTGGTTGGGGTAACAATAGCAATGGACAAATCAGCGATGGAACAACAAACCTGTTCTGTCAAACTTGACTAATGTTGGTGTAAGTATTAACATCAGCGACATAGACATGGGAATAGCGTCATCGTTATTGTTAACAAGCAATGGACTACTATTTACATGTGGAACTGCACATCTAGGAGTTCTCGGACAAAGCGAGAGTGCTGGTATGTTCTTGACTTATTTTTAGCTTACATTATAGTTGATGTGTACACATTCCAAGCTGTGAACACGACTGGTGCACTGTCAGGTGTAGTAATTGTAAAAGCAAAGGTAGAAGGGTATTATACCATTGCACAGAGCTCAAATGGCGATCTTTATAGTTGGGGAGCTATTACAGACAGAAACGGAACAAATACAGTAATTGGCGATGGAACGAGTGTATATCATGAGTTACCCACTCTGCTATCGGCATCCCTCTTTGGTAATAAGACAGTTATAGACTTTGATGTCTCGCAGTATAATGCAATGGTACTAACTAATGATGGTACCGTTTACAGTATTGGTGATGGTACCTATTTCCTCACTGGTACTGGTAACGACACCTTCCAACCAGTGTACAGTGCAAACGCGCAACTCTCTTCTGCTTTAATCACAGGAGAAGTGGTAACTCGAGTACATCCACCGTTGTTCAAATACCAATGGCAATACAAGCATGTGGACAAGCAGATTTTAACTTGGCGAGTACTGGAACAGGTACATCATTTGTTGGTTCGATCACAAACTGTACAAGTCCAGTAACTACAAACACAGCTACGCCAACATCAACATCTAGTGTTACGGTGACACCAAGCATAACAACTGCAGTACCGATGATACTACAAAGCAATCAAACTACAGCAATTGCAATTTATGGATTTGGACCAAACAATAGAGGACAGCTTGGAGATGGAACAACTATTTATCGCTTTACACCAACACTTATCCTCATGAATCAAGAGTATAAGAGTATAGTGCAAGGAAACGAGTTTACACTAGGAATCACAATACAAGGTGAACTATATGCATGGGGTAGAGGTGATGAAGGTCAATTGGGCGATAACTCTACCGTTTATCATTCACAACTAACGCCTCGTTTGGTTGGTTTGAGTACTGTGTTACCAGTTGGATCAATCACAAAATGCGCCACTGGATTAAAATAATAGTGTCGTTACTGGATGGGGAAAGAATGGAAATGGACAGATAAGCGATGGAACAACAAGCGTAAAAAGTTTGCCAGTGATGTCCAATCTTACATATGTGGATACAAACGGTGGTATAGCAGATATTGATATGGGTACAGCATCATCACTAGTGCTATCTAGTACCGGTAAACTGTACACATGTGGTTCATCACACTTTGGAGTACTTGGTCAAAGTGAAGGCGCAGGTACGTTATTCACACCACTTAGCTAATGTAATAGTTGATACATATCTATTTAAACCAGTAAACACCAGTGGAGCGTTATTAGGTGTTGCAGTAGTAAAGATAAAAATGAAAGGTTATCATGCAATATCATTAAGTACAAGTGGTGATTTGTTCGCGTGGGGAGCAGTGACTAACAGAAATAGAACTATAACTGTTATTGGTGATGGTACCACAACCTACCATGAGATTCCAAAGCGACTATCAGCATCACTGTTTGATAACAAGACTGTTGTTGATTTTGATGTAACGCAGTACAACACTGCAATACTAACAAACGATGGAAGTGTATACAGCATAGGAGATGGTACAAATTTCCTAACTGGAGTAGGTAGCTCGACCTTCCAAACGAGTTACATCCGCAATACACTATTACCAACAGTACTTTTGAGCGGCGAGACTGTTGTCCAAGTTATTGGATTGTACACCGCCATTGCTATTACAAATACAGGAAGAGCGTTAGTATGGGGTGGTAACACAGCTGGTGCATTAGGAATTGGAAACAGTGACCCTAACACTGTTGTTCAAACTCCAGTAGCGCTCACTGCTTGCAGTGGGCAAGCAAATTTTACGTTTGGAAGTAGCGGAAACACTGGAACAGTCTTCATTGCAGCAAGTAACAATTGTACTGCAACACCTACGCCATTTATTACAAGTACTAGCCCTCCAACAACAACAAGTACTGACTCTCCAACACCTACACCAAAAATTGCTGTCACTATCATCGATTTTAATGATAACGACACATTCGGTGAACCAGTCATCGAAGGATCAGAGCTAATCTACACAAACTACACAAATGGAGAACTAGTCGTTTCCAGCACCTTTAATTCCACAAGAAAATCAAGACGTGCGTTATCCACAAAAGATGGTTACACTTTTGAAGATCAAGTAGCGTTTGTCAAGTTTACTGTTGATCCATCTACAACATCAGGAAATGTTGTTGAATTATGGATGCATGCAGGAACAGGTAAATTTGTCCAGTCAACGCTATCGATAATACCTGTATCGCATGCAAAAACGATATCAGTGACATATTCGGCTTCTTCGGTGGCAACACTGCAGACTTTATCTAAAAACTGTTCGTTTGTTAAAGGTATTGCTTATACACTCAAGTTGAACATGCAATACGCTACCACATGGACGCTAAAGAGTGAGATTTTCGTTACGTCGTCTTCTGCGAGTATTTGTGTTATCACTATGCCTTTATCAGGATTCAACGCACAGTCGTTCTTTGCAACGCCTTTTACTTATGTTCTTTCTCAATCACCGACTGGAACAGAAGTAAAACGAGCGCTAGTACAAGATGAAGAAGAATCAATGACTATTAAAGTCTCCCAGTTAGGTGTAGAGTGTTACAAGACGTCAGGTTGTGCATCCGTTACAAAGGCACCAACAGCAGATCGTGCATCAGGAGCATCGCTTAATGTTGCAATGATTGCCGGTATAGTTGCTGGTATAATCGCAGGTATTCTTATTGTCATACTAGTGGCGATTATCATTACAGCCATGTACATCAGGAAAAGGAAACGACTCCAAAAAGTTGCAGTGTATGAATCTACAATTTTGCAAGAAAAACAAGAAGAGGACGAGCCAGATGCGGAGGAAGACCATGTTAAAGATCCTGTTCATGCGTTTGACGAGCCAGAGACGTACAGTATGTTTAGATCAAATGATGAATTGTGAGTGCACAAGAATATTTGATATATTTTCTGGATCGAGTTTCACTTTGATACGATAAATAACAATTTTCTTTTACAAAAACATTGACAGGTGATTTAACTGCGTCAACTTCATATTGGCATGAACACAGGTCAGAAAAAAAGACAACAGGAGCCAATACAAGTGCCAGCAGAAATATGGCGCAAAATTGCCTCGTACGTTGCGCGCGATAAAAAAGAAGAAAGGGATGTAATCACGTTATTGCAACTCTCAAAAAACAGTCGACTTGGAACAGCACAACATTTTGCAGAACAAGAGAACTTTACGAATCTAGTTTCAGTCGCGTTTACACAACGCTGCTTACGCAAACACAAATTAGGTTTCGAATATTTTGAAACACTGCGCGCACAACCAGACTCACGTTACAGCTACGGAAACCCTGATTACGTACCATATTTCTGTAACCTTCTTCCAGCATTTATTGCTCTTTTGAGCGCGTTCAACAGTTGCAATTTAAAACTACCTGTCAATCCACAACCATACTTTTACTGGGCTTTCAACATTCCGTATAATGTCACAATTCCTGGACGTTGCAAGTTTGTCAAGTTACTACTCGCCGATAATCGTATTGATCCAATGGCATACAACTGGTTCGCACTGAAATGTAGTGTTTACTCTGGTGAACAAAACAAGAGTATTTTAGAGACCATGTTAACAACCAGAGATATTGACGTTACAGCGGAGAACTACAAGCTATTTAAAACAGCTTTCAGCCACAGTTCCAAAGAAATAATTGACATGTTACTTGAAGACAACCGGGTTGACCCAACTAGCCCATACTTGCTCGTCTATGCATCAAGAGACAGGTTTTCAGAATACCTCGAAGAGTTCATCGAAAGAGGTATACCAGTAGATTGTTTAAACAATCAACCAATTGTGTTTGCCATCAAGAAACATCAAGAAGCTGCAATATACAAATTGTTGGAACACGGTGCCAAAATTGATACTAACTGCATCATAGAAGCTGCTTACACAAATTTGAATTACATAATCGAGGTTGTTCTTGAGCATTCCAGTATACATATCGATGATGTGATAGAGATTTGCATGAATGAACCCAAGTTGATTGGTCGTTCTTTGCGAATGCTTGTCAAGTGTTTGAAGTCAAAAAAAGCACATCCAAAAAGAGTGTTGCTTAACCACTTTAGCGATCACTACTTGGAACTACCAGAAGACATGGGTGACTATGGTGAAGATGAATGGGAGAGTGACAAAGCGCTGTTTAAGAAGTATTATTTTGATCATAAAAATTCTGAGGCTGGTGAGAACATGAATTTGTTACCTGCACTTGCAAAAGATAATTTGTTATCGGCGTTCATGAAAGCAGTCGGTGACATTGAGAAAAATGGAACTGAAGCGTTAGCTATTGCTGCTAGGTATGGCAGCACTACTATCGTTACCGAGTTGATGAGCAGGTCGACTAACTTGGATCCACAACGTGCCATACTCGCAGCTATAGAGGAGAGTGAGAAAGAAGTAATATCTTTGTTGATAGCAAGCCCCAACGTTGACCAAAAAGTGAGAGAAGTGTGCAGTGCTTTACTACCTCATCTTTAGACATGTTTCTATCATAAAGTAGTCTTTATTATTGCTCAACGTTGGTATTGCTCTACAATTGTTTAGAGTTCATGATACTGTTTGTATCGTTTGTACCTTATTAACGCAAATATTACTCCAACAGCTACAAAGCATGTGGTTCCCGCAAGACTCACAGCGATGATGACAATTGCTTTCAAAGCATCTACGACAACAGGAAAAGGATGTGAATACATGCTAACCTGCATTCCTTCATCAGCAACATGATTTTCTTTGGATCTTATGTCCACCTTTACCATAACCTGAGCACCAAATAAATCTTTGGCACACTTATGTACTGCGTGTACCACAAGGAGTAATCTATCGCTTTTAAGAATACTTGAATCAAAATCACTCGGTAACTTCGCTACCTCGTTGTAGTACTCTGTGTAATCTGGTATAATATACTTTCCTTGATGATAAAAGCTGAGTTGTTGACTTGTAAGCATGTAATCATCGTTACGTAACTCCTCGGCAATCCACACTACCCAAAAATCGTCACCGCTTATTAGCGCCTGTGTTTTGTTAGCTTCAAAATGCCGACGTGTCTGTGAGTGCAGCAACTTGAAACCATGGATTACCAATTCGTGATTACTGAGTGGATCTAGAACAACTTGATGTACCATGTATTCTGTTAGTTTACAGGACCACCCTCTGTCCTCTTTTATAGCTTCATCACAGTATTCACCTTCAATGTCTACTAGTCCCAAGGATGGACAAACGTACTCTGCAAACACTTGTGTAATACCGTTGCTAGTTGTGACAAGCCGAGGGTAAACTTGAGCGTCATTTCTCCCAACAGTAATGTTTTGCATGACTGAAGTGATATTTGATTGTGAGATCGCACATGCAAAGCCGTTGGTAAAGGAAGATAATGTTGTCAACATACAGTGCTCATCGACTGCATCGCGCAGAATCCCATATTGCGTGAAGTGTACTACTTCATTGATTACATCTCGACCATCTATGTAGATTAGGTACCAATTAAACTCAAACTTGATCTCTCCTGATGCTAGATTTGTCTTCTTTACAAATGGGTTGCTCATAGCTTGATCTATCATAACTTTCCAACTCATATGCAAAATATTGTCAACTTTGGTGTACTTGAAAATTGGATTTGCAAACATTGAGTCTTTTGGACATACTCTCTGTGATTGTGCAAAAACACACGTTGTTCCTGATGATAGTGAGTCATTACTTGGTAGCAGGTTTTTATCTTCCCAGTTCACAGCTTGTCGATCGTTGATTAGAATGATTTGATTGTCTGAAAACGGTACTTGCATTGAGAATTGCAAGTCAGATGTCCCTGGCACTGGTCTTACTATTGGGTGCGGCACTCGAATAGGTATTCTATCAGGTTTGTAATAATACGATTTGACTGAGATACCAATCATGAGCAAGGCCGCAAAAACAAAAACAAGAAATATTACAATGCCAAGTATCACAATTGGCACTTGAATAAGTGACCTGCGAATCTCTGGTTCTATCAAGTGCTTGAATAACTCTTGTGTTAGTGGGTTGTTTCTACTCTCATTCCACTCAAAGATGGTTCGGCCAAAATTGTCTCGTTGGTTCACATCAAATCCAGCCTGATCAAACAGGGCACGTTGTACATATTTTTGATGTGACTGAGTTAATTCGTCTAGTCTACTCATCAAGTAAAACGCAATGGTACGACCAAACATGTCCTTCTTGTTCACCCATTGTATACAAGTTTCAACAAAAGCAACATCAAATTTTGATTTCTAATTTGTTACTTCAAGGCGATCATACTTACTTGCTGAAGAGATGAGCATAAATGTAAAAAGAAACTATTCATGAAACCATACTTACTAAGACCACGGGTGTAGTTGAATACGGAGTGTGAGTTTTGATACGTAGAAGTTCCTGTGCTTGACAGATGAAGAAGTGACACAGAGTACTCTGCCGAAGTGTTAAAGATCTCACGCATGCCTTGATTATCATGCTGGCTAGGGTAAATATATTGGAACGTTGCACATGTTTGGTGTTGTAGAAAGTTCGGCAACTGAAGATACACGGGAACAGGATCAACAGGCTTGACTTTCTGTGCAGGTGCGTCAGTGACAAAGATAGCAGTGTTCGGATGTACTAAGCTCTTTAGAACGTCATACTTGGCCATTGCACGCTCTTGTCCAAACATGACGCGAGTAAACTGATCTGTGAAAATTGGATCGTAATAGTTCATATCTGCTTGGACTACAACCTTTACAGGGTCACCTTCGTTTCCAAAATTTTTGATTGCCACCATGACAGTAATCGGATAGTTTGGTAGTACTGGATCATTATACTCCAAATTTTGGTAGTATGTATGTTGTGGTTGTACTACGTCCAATGGAGTGCTGCTTGGTCCTTGTATTGTTATATTTATATCATCAGTACTTCGCTCTCTACTCATGAGGGGCTTTTGATCTTTTGTTTCGAGATAGTAGCCTCCACAACTTGGTTGGAAGTCGTGAGTTTCGTTTTCATAGTGCTCGTTTCTAGTCTTGTTACAGATACATTTAGAATGTTTGGGTCCAACATTATTCAACTTGACAGGTCCACATATTGTACGAAATAGAACAGGTCGACATTGTTTTCTCGAAGGACACCCACAATTTGTAATTTTTGCTTGACAACCAGGCGTATCCACAGATACTTGCTCGTAAATGTCCTTGTTCTCTTGTTTGCAGTTGCTGTAGTACGCGTAGTCAAAGTCCTCATAATTCTTTCTCATTTTGATGAGTATTATCGCCCTTCGAAATCTAAAATTATGAGTGTCTTCATCTTGTGAATCAACACCTTTGCATTTGTAACCGCCTATCCATCGCCAAACTGGGCGTCATATCAACACTTTTTTTAAACAACCAGCCGGGCTACCATCCAGCGAGCAATAAAGGGACGCAAAATAGAAATGAATGAATTATAATTTTAGTTCTACCACTGCTACTTAACCGCAATTATTGAGCATGAATTCGACTGCAAAAAATATGAAAACGCTTCAAGCATTATTGTACCTGGCTGCGATAGCCTGTGTACTTGGACGTGACTGCTATACTTTCAACATCCACCGTGCACCACAGAATTACCCAATTCTAGACTCAATGGTGGAGTACGGAGCAAAGTACGACCCCCACTCTGATCGATTCAACTTTTACGCAAACAACATCTTCTACACAGGAAATGTTCGCAACTTCATTCGCTGCAACTCACTCGAACCCAACACCAATCAAATTGTGGAAACCATCTTTGACAGTGGCTCAACAGGCATTGATATTGGACCAATCGGTAGGAACGTAGAAACAAAACCACCATACGTAACGAGCGAAAGATACAAGTTCGTGCTATTTGACGATGCTTCAGGATGTACACGAGCCAACTATTCATTCTACGCAACGCCAACTGAACTCACGAATGAGAAGCTTGGTTGCATCAAGACAGAACCACAACCAGATGGTACCAATCTCATCACTGTTATACAACGCTACACAATTGCCCCAAAAGAATCCATGCCCCAAGTAACCAAGTACATTTGGTCGAACAGTTATGAGATACCATTTGAGTGGCAAGTCGGAATCAAGATGACCGACATTAAGTCTCGTGATGCCATAATGTCATTAGCTACCGTCAACAGAAAGGTAGACTTAGCAACTAAGCAACCATTCACTCAAGTAGACGTTAGAGTAAGCGAAAGAGTAATCCTTGAGAACACTACTCTTTCCTACCCAGAAGATAAATGGGAAATGACCTACAATGCATCAAGAATTCAACTATTGACCATGCAACTTCGTAATGACGTACCAGTTGACAAATTGTCAAAGACTCGATTGCGTACCAAGTCACAAGCCTGCATTGATCCATCACCATACACCTCTTCAAGTGGATACACCAAGTACGACTGTCTGAATGGCACTGCGGATTATCTGATCGATTGGACCTTATTTTTCCAAGTGGAAACGCCACAAGGCCTGTATCCTGTCATCTCTCCAAAGGCAACTTTGTTGACAGCACCTGATAGCCAAAGAAGTAAGATGTCATCGGATCCAACACCAGTTTTCATCGGCGGGAGCGAGTTTTGGATTGCCTGGGTGTCGCAAGAGCTTGAAGCTTTGTTTTACCATGTCAAGAGAGCAACTCTCACTTTGTTGTACTCTGATGGTAGCTCTGCTGGATTGATAGAAGGACTGGACTACCAACTGTTCACAAATGTAACGGACTTGCCACCAGATCTTGATTCACACGTAAGAAACACCGATAAAGGTATTGCAGTATTTCAAGTGCATCCAAACGAACGAACAGAAACGTTCTTCGTATCCTTGGATGGATCCATCATTGTTGATGTCGAATTGCATAACGGTGGTGTAAGCTACAAGATCAACTTGAGGGATGACGCTTTCGTTGAAAGAATTGGAACCTCTATGAGGTTGAAGCCAAAGCAACAACCAAGTCACATCGCAGTCATTGTGGGTAGTGTTTTGGGAGCAACGATCTTGTTTGTAGCGCTTGCTATTGGAATCATTGTGGCCTATCGCAAGTACGTTAGCGTAGAAAAGAGTGAGAAGAAACACTTGCTTTCTGCACCAGCCAAGTCGATTGTGTAAATGTAATAAATTGGTTTTGGGTAAGACTACTACTTGTTGTATCTCTAAGTCTGTAGCAACTTGATGTAGCATCTAACTATTGTTATTTTATTCTACGCCATCATCTACTATAGTTAATACCTTTTTGTGTCGCTTACCTTATCCGAAATGTAATATGGCATGTACTGATACAACAACTTGTTCGTAGAAGCGTACTTGAACTGATCTACTAATTGATGCTCTGGAGTAGGTACTTGGAATAACGCCAAACAAAACGCATTTGTTACATTCGAAACTTCTTGCGCGTCATCAGTCCACTTTTTCATAATCGCTTGTCTACAAATGTTAGAAATGCGAAACGATCACACCTTCTTGATCCGAATCTAGAAACATTGTTAGTGTATATTCGATTTAACATACTTTGCAAATTCACTCTTCTTTGAGAATTTGGGCATGTGTAAAATATTTGTTTTTGCGAAACCAGGTTCCAAACAAGCAACGCGTACGCCTACACTTTGTAATTCTC
>JAESGV010000285.1_pt1 | contig 23429 bp, 20 predicted proteins | sample 9269781 | NCBI WGS metagenome assembly JAESGV01 (sample SAMN15741586, study PRJNA653496) | algae metagenome | isolation source: Tildeniella torsiva UHER 1998/13D and co-occurring heterotrophs from... | place: Slovakia: Slovak Paradise National Park, Hrabusice, Kosice Region | collected 2000-01-01
ACCCCAGCCGAGCTCCAAGCCGCCGCCGACAGCCTCAACGGCCGCCCTCGACAGACCCTCGGATGGATGACACCATCCGAAGCCCTCAACCAGCTGCTGTTGCACTGACCGATTGAGACCGCCCTCGGTTTCGGAACACAAATGGGCGCTGGAGGCCGGTTCAGGACTCGGTGCGGCCGATCAGCTCGCCGTTGCGCAGCACGGTGACGGGTCCGTCCTCGCTGACCACGATCACCGTCGCCTTGGCGTCGTCGTAGCTGTAGCGCCGACCGGCGGTGTGGCGCATGCCGCGGAACCCGTCGACGCCGGTCTCGGCCTCGGGGCTGGGCACCAGCCGCACGCCGAGCTGGCGCAACGTGCCCTGCTCGTCGAACACGCAGGCACCGTCGATCTGGCTGAGCGCATGGGTCAGCGGCGCCAGGTCCTCCGGCCGACCGATCTGCAGCTGCGGGGGCACGGGCAGACGGAGCTCGTAGGTGGGCACCCGTCCGTCGCCGGGTCGGTACAACAGGATCGCACCGATGCCCCGCGCACCCAGGTCGTGCACCGCGAACTCGAGCAGCTGGGCGAGCACTCTCGGGTCACCGGTGCCGTCACAGACCGACATCGACTCGATCCAGGAGCGCACCGGTGGCTCGCGGTGCCAGTCGATGCCGTCGTAGCGCAGCACCCCGAAGGCGCCGACGACACGCACCGCGCCCTTGGGGTGGCGCTGCACCAGCGTGGCGCCCGTCGCCTCGGCCAGCACGACCAGATCGCGTTCGGAGCCTGCGGGTCGGTCGAAGACCACCGACGCATCGCTGTCGTCGAGCGTGCGGGTCAGCCAGCTGGACAGGCCGTCGGAGAAGCGACGTGCCTGCTCCAGGGGGAACGTGCCGACCGGACGCAACGTGAGATCGAGCGCGGTCGGCACGGACCACTCGGCCGCGTCGATGGTCGGAGCGACGAAGGACCCGTAGGACGGCACGCGGCGTTCGTGCACGTGGGGGTGCAGCGCGTAGTCGATCTCCTCGAGCACGAGCTCGCGCCATCCGTCGGGGCCGTCGAGGGCGAGGCCCTCGTCCTCGAGCTCCTCGGCGAGGCGACGGATGCGCCGGTGCAGCGGCGGACGCTGGTGCACCTCAGGCCGACTTGTCGGTCGCGTCGTCCCCGGCGGCACGGGGCGCACGTGCGGCCTCGACGCTCGCCTCGAGCGCTGCCATCAGGTCGACCAGCTGGCCGCCGTCACGCTCCTCGGACTCGGGCTCCTCGGTCCACTCGTGTCCCTCGGCCTTCTCCTTGATGAGCAACCGCAGCTCCTCGGTGTAGGTGTCGCGGTACTGCTCCGGGGCCCACTCCCCCTCGAGCCCGGCGATGATCTGCTTGGCCAGCTCCAGCTCCTTGTCGGCCGGCACGGGGAGCTCGGGCATGTCGGCGACGTCGTCGACGGTCACGACCTCGTCGTCGAAGCGCATCGTCGACATGGCGAGCGCGCCCTGCAGCGGTCGGATGGCGGCCAGGTACTGCTTGGAGCGCATGACGACCATGCCGATGCCGACACGCTGCTCGGACTCCATCGCCGCAGCCAGCAGGGCGTAGGCCTTCTCCGCCGCCTCGTCGGCGGGCACCAGCCAGTAGGTCTTCTCGTAGAAGACCGGGTCGATGGCCTCGAGGTCGACGAAGTCGGAGATGTCGACCGTGCGCGTCGCCTTGGGACGCAGGGCGGCGACCTCCTCCGGATCGAAGGTCACGTACCTGCCCGGTTCGACCTCGTAGCCCTGCACGATGTCGGCCTTGTCGACCCGTTCGCCGGTCGACTTGGCGACCTTGTCGTAGCCGATCCTCGAGCCGGAGCGGCTGTCGATCTGGTGGAAGTGCACCTTGTGGTCGCGGGTGGCCGAGAACGCCTTCACCGCGACGTTGACCAATCCGAACGAGATCGACCCGCGCCACACCTGTTGTGCCATGTCGTGCCACCTACCAGTCCCGGGGACCGTCCATGCTACGGGCACGCACCCCCGTGAGCACTCACCATCGTGGGTCCTCACCCCAACGACGGCAGCTCCTGGGGTAGACCGATCAACGGCGCCAGCGGGTCACCGTGACTGCTCAGCCGGGCCGGCACGTCGCGGATCGTCCAGCGGTCCCCCGCCAGCGACGGGTCGTCGAGCTCCTCCCAGCCGATCGGCACCGACACGGGCGCGCCCGGCGCCGGCCGGGCCGACCAGGGGGCGACCAGCGTCTTGTGCAGCGCGTTCTGTGTGAAGTCGAGCCGTGCCCGGCCACCGCGCTCGTCGGTGCGCCACTCCCAGCTGACCAGGTCCGGCACGAACGACGCGACCGAGCGTGACAACGACTCGACCCAGCCGCGGGTGCGCTCGTAGGTGTGTCCCGGACCCACCGGCACCCAGATCTGGATCCCCCGCTGCCCGGTCACCTTGGGCCCGCCCAGGATGCCCAGGTGGTCGAGCGCCGTCCGGTAGAGGCGGGCAAGGACGATCACGTCGTCGAACGTCGTCGCCGGACCGGGGTCGATGTCGATCAGCGCCCACGTCGGCGCTCCGACGTCGGCCACGGGCGAGGTCCACGGGTGCAGCTCGACGACGGCCAGGTTCGCCATCCACACGAGCGCGGCGGGCCGGTCGATCACCGAGTACCACTCGGTGCGACCGGGACGCGCGTCGACGTCGTGGAAGGAGCTCCACCAGTCGGGGGCGTTCGACGGCACGTTCTTCTGCCAGAAGCCCTTGGCGTCGATGCCGTTGGGGAACCGCTGGAGGTTGACCGGACGGTCCACCAGATAGGCGAGCAGCGACGGGGCGACGGTCGCGTAGTGCCGGATCAGGTCGCGCTTGGTGACCGGCGCGCCGCCATCTCGTGCGGGGAAGAGCACCTTGTCCAGGTTCGTCAGCGCGACGTCCACGCCGTCGACGTGCCAGGTGCCGTCGTTCGGCAGCGAGTCGAGCGCCTCGAACTGCGCGGGTGAGGGCGCGTGCCAGCGGTCGTGGGGATCTGGTCGGACCGGCGGCGGTGCCGGCGGATGGCGGACCTCGTCGTTCGTCCGACCGCTCAGCACCGACCGGGGGTGAGCCTCGGTGTCCCAGTCGGGCACGGCGGCGGCGTCGTCGCGCTTGAGCAGCAGCCACTGTCGTCCCTCACCGGTCGAGCGCCCGGTGCGCACCAGCACGAACTGCCCCGACAGCTTCTGGCCGTGCAGCTCGACCTGGAGCTCACCCGCCTCGATCGCACCGGCGGCGTCGCCCTTGAGGCTCTCGTAGGTGCCGGTGTCCCAGACGATCACGTCGCCGGCGCCGTACTCACCCTTGGGGATGAGCCCCTCGAACTCGGCGTAGTCGAGCGGGTGGTCCTCCACGTGCACCGCCAGGCGCTTCACCGCGGGGTCGAGGGTCGGACCGCGGGGCACGGCCCAACTGACCAGCACGCCGTCGACCTCGAAGCGCAGGTCGTAGTGCAGACGACCGGCGCGGTGGCGCTGCACGACGAAGCGGGAAGCCTCCCCGTCGGCCGCCGCGGAGGCCGCGCCCGACGGCTCCGGCGTGCGCGAGAAGTCCCGCTTGTCGCGGTAGGTCTGCAACGCGTCGTCGGGTCGGGGCGCGGTCGCCACGCCGGGATGGTAACGAGGTCCGCACGGCTCGTGGGCCCACGGCCCGACCGGTCGATTCGAGATCACCCGCCGCACGTGTCACCGTTGCGGTCCACGGATCGGGTCGAGGACCCGGGAGCGCAGATGGACACCAACCCCTTCGAACCACCCCCGACCGACCAGGTCGAGGGGTTCCGCGCGCTCGGCCTGCGCGACGAGCTCACCACCGAGCTCGCCCAGCTGGGCTACGAGGAGCCGACCCCGATCCAGCGCGCCGCCATCCCCGAGGTGGTCGCGGGTCGCGACGTGCTCGGCAAGGCGGCCACCGGCACCGGCAAGACCGCGGCGTTCGCGCTGCCGATCCTGCAGCACCTGGCAGCAGGCCAGGAGCGCTCCGGTCCCCAGGCCCTCGTCCTGGTGCCGACGCGAGAGCTGGCGATGCAGGTGTCCGAGGCGGCGCACCGCTACGGACGTGGCCTGGGGGCCCGGGTGCTGCCCATCTACGGCGGACAGCCGATCGGCCGTCAGATCGGCGCGCTGCAGCGAGGTGTGGACCTGGTCGTCGCGACGCCCGGTCGGGCACTCGACCACCTGAAGCGCGGCACCCTGCCACTCGGTGGGCTGCGCACCGTGGTGCTCGACGAGGCCGACGAGATGCTCGACATGGGGTTCGCCGAGGACATCGAGGAGATCCTCCGATCGACCCCCGACGAACGCCAGACGGTGCTGTTCTCGGCGACGATGCCGTCGCGCATCAACAAGCTGGCCAAGCGGTACCTGACGGATCCGGTGCGCATCGAGATCCAGGCCGAGGCTCCCGACCCCGGTGATGCCCCGAAGGTGCGACAGACCGCCTACATCGTGCCGCGTGTCCACAAGCCCGCTGCGCTCGGCCGCCTGCTCGACATCGAGGCGCCGCCGGCGGCGATCGTGTTCTGCCGGACCCGCGTCGAGGTCGACCAGCTCACCGAGACGCTCAACGGTCGCGGCTACCGCGCCGAGGGGTTGCACGGCGGGCTGAGCCAGGAGCAGCGCGACAAGGTCATGGGACGGCTCCGCTCGGGAACGGCCGAGCTGCTGATCGCGACCGACGTCGCGGCTCGAGGGCTGGACGTGGACACGCTGACCCACGTGGTGAACTACGACGTGCCCTCGGCGCCCGAGGCGTACGTCCACCGCATCGGGCGGGTCGGCCGTGCGGGCCGCGAGGGCGTGGCCATCACCCTCGCCGAGCCTCGCGAGCGTCGCCTGCTGCGCAACATCGAGCGGCTGACCTCGCAGACCATCGACGTCCAGAAGGTGCCGAGCGTCGCCGAGCTGCGGACCCGTCGCCTCGAGCTCACCGCCGATGCGCTGCGACGCACCGCCGCCGACGCCGACCTGGAGCCCTACAGGGCGCTGGTCGAGGCGCTCGGTGACGAGCTCGATCCGGTCCAGGTCGCACTCGCGGCGGTGAAGCTCGCCCACGATGCCACCGGCCCCGAGGACGACGAGGTGGAGATCCCCGACATCGCGTCGCGCCCCGAGTTCAAGAAGGACAAGGGCAAGCACAAGGGCAAGGACAAGCACGCGTCCAAGCAGTACGACGACGACGGTCCCCGGCGTCCGGGCAAGGACCGCGCCAAGCCCAGCTCCGAGGGCATGGAGCGCATCTTCGTCGGCGCGGGCCGATCGAGCGGCGTGCGCCCCAAGGACCTGGTGGGCGCCATCACCGGCGAGACCGAGCTGACCGGCAAGGAGGTCGGGGCGATCGACATCGCGGAGCGCTTCTCCCTGGTCGAGGTGCCCCGGCAGCGTGTCGACGAGGTCCTGTGGGGCCTGCGGCGCACGACGATCAAGGGCGCCAAGGTCAAGGTCCGCCGCGAACGCATCGAACGCCACTGACGTGGCCGGGCACTCCTCAGGGCGACCGGTGATGGACGGGCCCCAGGGCTCGTTCGAGCTGCGACGCCACCCGACGCGTCCCGATGACCAGCTGCGAGCGTGGGACGCCGCCGACGAGCTGCTCCTGTCCCGACTCGCGGGCGTCGACCCCGGTGTCGACGCCGACTGGCGGCCGGTGCAGGTCGAGGGCCACACCGTCGTGCTCAACGACGCCTTCGGCGCCCTGGCGGTCGGTCTGGCCCGGCGGACGCCGACCAGCGTCGTCGACTCCTACTGCGCCGCCCGAGCGGTCGAGCAGAACCTTGAGCGCAACGGGCTCGAACCCGAGGCCGTGGAGGTCGTGGCGCCGACGGCAGCGCTGTCGGGTCCGATCGCGCTGCTCGTGGTGCGCCCGACCCGCAGCCTGGTGCTGCTCGAGCACCTCCTCCGCCTGGCGCGACCACACCTCACCGAGAACACCGTGATCGTCGGCGCTGCGATGACCAAGCACCTGCACACCTCGACGCTCGAGGTGTTCGAACGACTGCTCGGGCCTACGACCACCAGTCGGGCGCACCGTCGCGCACGGATGATCGAGAGCCGGTTCGACCCGTCGCTCGAGCCGGGCCCGTGGAGCTGGCCACGGACGTTCACGCTGGAGCCCGGCCCCGTCCACGTCGCCACGATGCCGGGCGTCTTCGCCGGCGAGCAGCTCGACCACGGCACCTCGCTGCTGCTGGAGCACCTGCCCGAGACCGACGGAACGACCCGGATCGTCGACCTGGGCTGCGGCAACGGGGTGCTGGGCACGATCGCAGGGTTGGAGAACCGCGAGGCATCGGTGACCTTCGTCGACGACTCCGCCATGGCCGTCGCGGCGACGCGGGCGACGGTCGCCTCGGCGGGTCTGGACGATGCTCGGGTCGTCCACGGCAACGCGCTGGCCGACTGGCCTGCGGCCGACACCCCGCTGGCGCCCGCCAGCGTCGACCTGGTGCTCAACAACCCGCCGTTCCACGACAACAACGCCGTCGGCGATGCCATCGCCTGGCAGATGTTCAGCGACAGCCATGCGGCGCTGGCGCCGGGCGGCGAGCTGTGGGTGGTCGGGAACCGCCATCTGGCGTACCACGCGAAGCTGAAGCGGCGGTTCGGCAACTGCGAGGTCGTGGCGAGCTCACCCAAGTTCGTCGTGCTGCGCGCCGTCCGACGCTGACGCGGCCGGCGCGACGCGCGCGAGCACGGCCCGGGCCGCCACCACGGCGGTCGAGAAGGTCGCCTGCAGCAGGTAGCCGCCGGTGGGTGCTTCCCAGTCGAGCATCTCCCCCACCACGTAGGTGCCGGGTCGGCGACGCAACATGAAGTGCTCGTCGACCTCGTCCCACGCGACGCCACCCGCCGTCGAGATCGCCCGGTCCATGGGCGCGCTGGCGGTGAGCCGGACGGGCACGTCCTTGACCAGCTCCGCCACCTCCGGGTCCTCGACGGGCAGGGCGTTGTCCGTGGCCTCGCGCAGCAGCCCGACGGCCACCGGCGCGAGACCCAGGTGACGACGCAGCACGGTCGACCGCGAGTCCTTGGCCCGCCGCCGACCCAGACGCGCCAGGACGGCGTCGCGGTCGAGGTCCGGCACCAGGTCGACGTGCACGACCGCTCCTCCGCCGCGGTCGATCTCGTCGTGGATCTGCTGCGACAGCGCATAGACCGCACCGCCCTCCAGGCCGTGCTCGGTGACCATCAGCTCACCGCGGGTCGTCGCGTCCCCGCAACGCAGCCCGACGTTCTTGACCGGCGTCCCGGCGAAACGCTGCGCGAACACGGGTGTCCAGGCGACCTCCACCCCGCTGTTCGCCGGACGCAGCGGCGTGACCTCGATCGCCGAGGCCTCCATCGTCGCGACCCACGATCCGTCGGAGCCCGTGGTGGGCCAGCTCGCTCCGCCGAGCGCCAGGATCGTGGCCGTTGCACGGAGGTACTCGTCGCCGTCCGGGCCGCTCACCACGACCGTGCCGTCGTCACCCCAACCCGTCCAGCGCCGACCCGTGCGGAGCTCGACGCCGAGGTCGGCCAGCCGTTCGAGCCAGGCCTCGAGCAGCCGGTTCGCCCGGAAGCTCTCGGGGAACACGCGGCCGCTCGAGCCGACGAAGGTGGGCTCGCCGAGCCGCTCGGACCAGGCCCGGAGCTCGTCGGGTGGGAACGCCGCGAGCGCGTCGCGCAACCGACGCGCTGCCGGGCCGTAGCGCTGCACGAACAGGTCGAGGGGTTCGGAGTGCGTGAGGTTGAGCCCGCCACGTCCCGCCAGCAGGAGCTTGCGGCCCACGGACGGTGCGGCGTCGTGGACCGTGACCCGCACCCCGGCCGACGCGAGCACCTCGGCCGCCATGAGCCCGCCGGGCCCCCCGCCGATCACGACGACCCGTGGTCCGTCGCCCGCGGCGTGTTCGGTCACCGGTCGATCGTACCGGGCAGGCCCGCCCCTCCCGCGCCGTTCCCCTGCCGTTCCCCATCCGTTCTGTTCCCCGGGACGGAGCTGATCCGCGCCGATCGGGAGGCCAAGGCGTGGGTCACGTCGCGAGCGATGCGGTGTGTCGCCGGGCCGTGTCGACCCAGTGCGTGAGGCGTTCCTCGCTGTCGACCTGGCGGTCGTCGAGCTGCACCCAGCCCTTCATCGCGCTGCCGCGCATCCGCACATGGTCCACCCCGTCGAGCTCGACCATCGCCGGGGTGTCGACGGGGTCCACGCGAGCCATCAGGCCACCCTCGCCCCGCACGGCGACCACCATCCGTCCGTCGATCAAGAAGGCGAGACCGCCGAACATCTTGCGTTCGGCGAGGGTCGGCTCGTCCGCGAGGACGTCGCGCACGCGTGCTGCCAGATCGGTGTCGTAGGCCATCGCCGCCATCTTGCACGACCACGTCGCTCGGCGACGCTCCCCGCCCCCGTTCTGTTCCCCGTGACGGAGCCGATCAGCGCTGATCGGGGGAACAGGACGGGTGGGCGGGGGGTGTGACGGCGGGAGGGTCAGCTGCGGGCGTCGCGCAGCGCAGCGACCTGGTCCCGAGCGCTGCGCACCGTGGCGAGCTGACGCTCGACGACGAGCTTGAACTCCGGGGAGATGTCGGCTGCCAGGGCCTTCTCGTACTCGGACACGGCGTGGTCCTCGCCCTGCACCGCGGCGTCGAGCACGCCGTCGGGGTCGGAGCCGGCGAGGGCGTCCTTGAGGCTCATCCACCCGCGGTGCACCTTTGCCGCCACGGAGCCGGAGCTGTCGATCTGGTCGCCGTAGCTCGCAGCGATGCGCTGGAGCTCGCCGTACATCTCCGTGCGCTGCGTGCCGAGGGTCGTGAAGGTCGCGGCCACATCCGCGTCGCCGTCGGCGGCGAGCTTCTCGGCACCGGCGGAGAAGCCGTCCTTGCCGTCCTGGAGCGTCTGGATGAGGTCGTGGGTCACGGCTGCGTCGTTCGACATGTTGTTCCTTCGAGGTAGGGGATCGCCGACGCTCCTACCCACCGCCGACGGATCCAACCATCGGCGCCCCGTTTCAGCCCACCGACTCGACCATGACGCCCTTCCAGAAGGCCACGCGGTCCTTGATCTCGGCCGCTGCGTCCTTCGGCGTCGGGTAGTACCAGGCGGCGTCGGCGTTCACCCGACCATCCACCTGGATGGAGTGGTAGCTGGCCGTGCCCTTCCACGGGCAGATGCTCGTGGAAGAGCTGTCGACGAGCAGCTCGGAGCGCACCGACTCGGCCGGGAAGTAGTGGTTGCCCTCCACGACCACCGTGTCGTCGCTCTCCGCGATGACCTCGCCGTTCCACGTCGCTCGCACCATCGGGGCCTCCGTTCCGGCGGGCACGGCGCCCGCCACACGGGACCTCAACCCTGCTCGACCTCGACCGCTTCCGGGCCGACCTCGATCGAGACCGTCGCCGCCATGAGCGCCGGCAAGGTCGAGGCCAGCGCGTCGGCCCAGTAGGGCCAGGCGTGGGCACCGGGGCCCCAGTCCTCGAACACGTGGTCCTTGCCGAGCTCGACGAGCCGCTGGTGCATGGTCACGGTCGCCCGGTGCACGGTCGTCTCGATCAGGTCCTCGATGTCGCCGCCGTACCGGCCCCCAGGGGAGCCATTGCCGGTGCGCAGCTGCAGCTCCACGTCCGCCAGGCGCTCGGCGAGGTCGACGGGGTTGTGCGCCCGCCACCGTGCGAGGTCGGCGACCGGGTCACCCCAGATCGATCCCGGCGTGCCGCCGTTCCACTCCGACATCGCGTCGGCGAACGGGCCGAGGATGGGATCCAGGATGTCGAGGGCCCCGGAGAAGGCCGCGGCGAAGCAGAACAGGTCCGGGTGCCGGGCGGCGTAGGACAGCGCGCCGAAACCACCCATCGAGAGACCGGCGATGGTGCGCCCCCGTCGGTCGGTGCGCACCGGCAGCGTCGACTCGATCCACGAGCGCAGCTCCCCCAGGTGGAAGGTCGTCCACAGCTGACGGGTGCCGGCGGTCTCCGGGCGGACCCAGTCGGAGTACCACCCTCCCCGACCGCAGTCGGGCATCACGACCACCAGGGGCAGGTCCTCGGTGAGCCGCTCGGCGTCGCCGGAGGTCGACCAGCACCGGAAGTCGTCGTCGCCGCCGTGCAGCAGCCACAGCACCGGGAAGGGTCCCGGGCCCGCGTCGGGCAGCGGGGTGAGCACCCGGAGCGCCGTGGGCCCCGCCAGGGTCGGGCTCTGCAGCGAGTACTCGGTCAGGCGTCGTGTGAGTCGGTTCGATGCGAGCACCTCCGGCGCAGCCATGCGGCGAACCTAGTGGCGGTAGGTTCACGGCATGTCTGCATCGACCTGGACCATCGTCGGAGAGCTCGGCACCGTGGACGGCGGCGACGGCGCCGAGCCCGTGCTGGGTGCGGCGCAGCTCGCTGAGGTCACGGGGTGGACCCCGAAGCCCGAGGGCTGGTGCCGCGGCGCCGAGTGCATCCCGGCGTCGTTCCTGGGCGAGGTGGCCCACGCCGACGAGATGACCGCGGCCGCAGCGGCGGGAGCGCTGGGCTCCGCCTACGCGGCCGAGCCCGACCACCGGATCGCCGTCATCGGCGTCCGGGCGGACGCGTCCTCGACGCTCGCCTCGGGCGTGGCGCCCGACGTGGAGCTGACCGCGCTCGACGGATCGCCCCGGCGGCTCTTCGGGGACCCTCACGACAAGACCCTGCTGGTGGCGTTCTCGAGCTGGTGCGGGTGCCGCTACGACCTGCCCGGCTGGAAGGCGCTCAACGACGAGCTCGCCGAGCACGACTTCGGCGTCGTCGCCGTCGCGATCGACGAGGCGACCGAGGACGTCGCGCCCTTCGCCGAGGGGATCGACTTCCCGGTGCTCGTCGACACCGACCGGCGCTTCGCGGACACCTACGGCCTGATCAACGTGCCGACCATCATCTGGCTCGACCGGGATCGCAAGGTCGTGCGTGATCCGTCGCCCGAGTTCGCGGACGACACCTTCACCGAGGTGCACGGCGTCGAGTCGGGACCGCACCTCGAGGCCGTGCGCCGCTGGGTCACCACGGGCGACGCCGGCGACGACCTGGCGCTGAACGACCCGTACCCGGGCTCGCTCAGCGACGACCAGCGCAGGGCACGCGCCGAGTTCCGCCTGGCGCTCGAGCTGGCCCGGGCCGGGCACGACGAGGCGGCCGCCCGCCACGTGCAGGTCGCGGACGAGCTGGCCCCGGACGACTTCACGATCTGGCGCGCGGGCATGCAGCTGGTCGGCGACGACCCGTTCGGCGCCGAGTTCTTCGAGCGCTACACCGAATGGCAGCAGCGCCACGGCGGCCCGCTCGCCACCGCCGACTGAGCCGGCGCACCGGGTCCGGCGACGACCCGACGTCAGGACGGCGTCAGTCGAGCACTGCGGCCGGCGCCCAGGTGGCATGGGTGCCGGAGCTGACCCGCTCGGGCAGGCGCACCTTGGCGATCGGCCCTGACGCCGGATCAGTGGCGTCGAAGACGCAGCAGTGCGACTCGTCCGCGTTCACGTCCATGGTGATCGTGATCAGGTAGCCATCGTCCTCTGCGGCGGAGCCGACCCGGGGCGCCATCGCCGTCTCGCTCGCGAAGACGCCCTCAGGCAGGTCGTAGCGCTGCTCCTCGCCGGTCTCCAGGTCGAACTTGGCCAGCCCCGTGAAGCCGAACCAGCCCTCGGCCGGAATCGCGTGGTACGACCAGCGGGCGCGACGTCCGCCGTAGGTCCCGTTGATCATGGCGAACTCCCGGAACTCGTCGCTGCGGGGCTCCTCCCGGCACGTCCCGGTCGCCAGGTCGAAGCGCCAGCGGTGCGGCCGCGCCTCGAACGCCGTGACGTCGAGGTACTTGAACAGGTTCTCCTCGAAGCTCGCCCGGCGATCGGGCCGGATGGCGGGCGAGTGCTGGAAGAAGCCGTCGAGCACGATCTCGTCGCCGTCCTCGTACGCGTTCGCCCAGTGCAGCACGTAGGTGGGGTCGGCCTCGAACCAACGGATCTCGCCCTCGACGCCGTGGCGTGGGATGACGGCGAACCGTGACGGGAGGTCCTTGTGGAAGCGCGGGATGTACAACCCGTGCTCCATCATCTGTGGGTCCCAGAACATCGGGAAGTCGTTGACGATCGCATAGTGCTCGGTGAACGCCATGTCGTGGGGCAGGCGGGGTCCTGGCATCGGCACGTCGACGTAGTGCTGCAACGTCCCCTCGGCGCTGATCTCGCCGTAGTGGAAGTGCGGCGCCTCGAGCCCGTAGTTGAAGAACAGGAGCTCGCCGGTGCGCTCGTCGAGCTTGGGGTGCGCCGAGACGCCCTGGGAGGGGAACCAACCGTCCCACTCGGTGGCGCCGAGCGGCTCGAGGGTGCGGGGGTCGTGGCGGTAGAGGTCGCCGCACATCCAGAAGCTCGACAGCGCCTCGCCGCGGTGCACGACGATGTCGGTGCTCGACGCGTCCTTCAACCGGGGTCGTGCGCCCCAGCCGTCCTCGCGCAGCGAGGACGCGGGGTCCTCGGCCATGCCCGCCCACAGCGACTCCCCCGCCTCGCGCTCGGCCAGGAACGCCTCGGTGCGCACGAAGCGGTTGGCATACCGCGCCTCGCCATCGGCGAAGGTCACCGAGTGCAGCATCCCGTCGCCGTCGAAGGGGTGGTACAGGCTGATGGCCGGCAGCAGCGGGTTCTCGGTGTTGCGCAGGTACACACCGGCCAGGTCGTCGGGAAGCTCGCCGTCGACGTCCAGGTCCCAGGCGTCGTACTCGGTGACCTGCGGCCGCCACGCCCCGGACCGGTACGGATGGTCGTCGTCGGCCGGGAGCCCCGACTCGAAGCGGTGGTGCACCTGGGTCCTCATGACGACGCTCCTGCTGACTCGACGACGAACGACACTGTGGTGGCGGTGGAGCCGCCGATGTTGAGCGTGGCGGCGCGCTGCGCGCCGTCGACCTGGCAGTCGCCCGCACGTCCGGCCACCTGGGCCGTCGCGTCGACGAGCATGCGCACGCCGGTCGCGCCCACGGGGTGGCCGCCACCGATGAGCCCGCCGCCCGGGTTGATCGGCATGGCGCCGTCGCGCTCGAGCACGCCGTCCTCGATCGCCCGCCAGCTCTGGCCCGGATCAGTGATGCCGAAGTGGTCGATGGCCAGGTACTCCGACGGCGTCATGCAGTCGTGGGTCTCGATGACGTCCAGGTCGTCGACGCCGCTCACGCCCGCACGGGCGAACGCGTCGGTGATCGCGGTGCGCACATGGGGCATCACGACGTCGCCGTCGCCGCGAGCCAGCTTGGCGCCGAGGGGCAGCCCGACGGTGCTGTGCCCCCAGCCGACGATGCGGGCGCGCGCCCGGTCGCCGTGCTCGGCGAGCCAACGGTCCGACACCAGCACCACGCCGGCTGCGCCATCGGTGATCTGACAGCAGTCGTTGCGACGGAGGCGGCCGGACACGACAGGGTTGGCTGCGTCGTCGGCCATCGTGCTCTCCGGCGTGACGGACCAGGCGCGTGTCTGCGCCAGCGGGTTGTCCTTGGCGTTGCGCAGGTTCAGCTCGCCGATCGCCCGAAGGTGCTCGTCCTGCACGCCGTAGCGTCGGTCGTACTCGGCGGCGATCTGCTCGAACATCGCCGGCCAGATGGGATCGGCGTCGTCGGTCTCGTGGCCGACCCACGCCGCGGCGACCTGGGTGCGTGCCGCCTCGGGGCCGGGCAGCGACTTCTCGACCTCGACGCCCAGCACCAACGCGCAGTCGTAGCGCCCGGCCTCGAGCTCGGCCATCGCCGCGAGCACCGCCAGCGACCCGGACGCGCAGGCCGCCTCGTGGCGCATGGCCGGCACCCCCCACAGCTCGTCCACGACGGTCGCCGGCATGGCGCCCAGGTGACCCTGGCCGGTGTAGAGCTGGCCGAACGCGTTGCCGACGTGGATCGTGTCGATCTGCGCCGGGTCGACAGCCGCATCCGCCAGCGTGCCGCGGACGCACTCGCCGACGAGGTCGGAGATCTCCAGGCCCTCACGGGTCACGTTGCGAGCGAAGTCGCTCTGGTACCCACCGATGATCGCGACCACGCAGCACCCCCCACGGTCCGGCTCGCGGGATCCAGTCAACCACGGAGCCCCCACGGGCGGAGCCGACCGCCGGTCAGTTCACCGCTGACCGGCAGCCGCCTGGGTCGGTCGGATCAACTCGGGCAGGTCAGTTCACCTGGGATCGGCCACGGGCCACCACGTCGCGGCGGCGCCGCTCCACCTCGGCCGGGTCGACCGCGCCGCTGGGGAGCCAGCTGCGGGCGACCTCTCCCTCGAGCGCCCACGCATCGGCGCCGGTCAGCTGGGCCCCCTCGCGGTAGGTCTGCAGCATCCGGGCGACGGCCGCACGATCGTTCGTCGCCACGTCCGCCGCCAGCTGACGACAGGTCGCCAGCAGGTCCTCGTGGGCGACCACCTGGTTGACCAGTCCCCACTCGCAGGCCGTCGCCGCGTCGACGTAGTTCCCTGTGATGCTCATCTGCCTCGCCCGTCGAAGGCCGACGGCTTGTGGCAGCAGCACCGTCAGGCCCCAGCCGGGCATGATCCCGACCCGTGCGTGCGTATCGGCGAAGCGCGCCCGGTCGGAGGCGATGAGCAGGTCGCACGACAGGGCCAGCTCGAGCCCGCCGGTCACCGCCACGCCGTTCACCGCACCGATGACCGGGACCGAGGTCGGCGGCAGCGGACCACGCCGTGCGCCGGCGCCGCGGTCGGTCGTGCTCGGTTCGGGGGCGACCTCGGCGCTCAGCTTGCCGGCGCCCAGGTCCTTCAGGTCCAGTCCGGCGCAGAACGCCGGATCCGAACCGGTGAGCACGATCGCCGCCACGTCCTCGCGGGCATCGCACTCACGCACGGCCCGTGGCAGCGCCCGCAACAGCTCCAGGTTCAGCGCATTGCGCGAGTCGGGTCGGTGCAGGGTGATCGTGGCGATCCCGTCGCGGACGTCGACGAGCAGGGATGGTTCGGATGCGTTCACCGTTCCGGACTACCACAGCCGCGGCGCACCGCGGCGTGCGTCGAGCGGTGTCAGGCCGGACGCAGGGCCACGCTGAACATGTTGACCTTGCGACCCGCGGTGTCGGCGGTCGCCGTCCGTGGCGCCCATGCGCCGGCCGACGCCGACCCACCCGAGTCCACGGCCAGCGTCTCGAGTCGTCCGGAACCGGAGCCGGACGTCTCCGTGCGCGAGGTCTGGTCGGCCGGCGGGACCCAGTCGGTGGTGGTCGAGGTCTTCTCGGACCAGTACGAGACCACCCATGCGGGAGCGGCCAGCGTCAACGCCGGCGTGGCGTGCGCGTTGCGCACGGTCGACTCCTGCGCCGAGGCCCAGGTCGCGATCGGCGACGTCGCATCGACACCGCGGTACGCCGTCAGGCTCATGTCCGTCTTCAACGTGCTCGGCAGGCTCAGTCGCACCACGGCCGACGCATCGGCGGCGGTCGCCACCCGGACGTAGAGGCGGGTCAACAGGTCGTTGCTGGCGGTGTGCACCTGCTGGCCCACCAGCGTCCAACCAGCGGGTGCGCTGTAGGTGGGCACTGCGTTGGTCGACACGAACAGGACCAGGACGTCACCGGGCTGGGTCGCGGCCGGTGTGGTGATCGCCGGCGACGTCGAGTTCGCCGTCGACGTCGCCGCCGCGACGAACTGCACGGCGCCCGTGGGGGGCGGCGTGGTCGTGGTCGTGCTGGTCGAGGTCGTCGAGGTCGTCGACGTGGTGGTCGAGGTGCTGGTGCTGGTGGTCGTCGACGTCGTGCTCGTGGTGCTCGTCGAGGTCGAGGTCGTCGACGTGGGCGGCGTCGCACCGCCCTGGAGGAAGATGGTGTGCGCGGAGCCGCTCTGGGCCACCGTCACGCCGCTCAGCCCCAGGAGGACCGGCGAGTTCCGCACCGTCGTGGTGCCGTCACCGAGCTGTCCGTCGGTGTTCTGCCCCCAGGCCCAGACCTGCCCCGAGGCCGTGATCGCGAACGACTGGTCGCGACCGTCGCCCACCTCGACCGCCGCGGGCAGACCCGGCACACGTGTCGGGCTGGTGCGGTTCGATGTGGTGCCGAGCCCGAGCTGGCCGCGGTAGCCGCGTCCCCAGCTCCAGACCCCGCCGTCGCCCAGCACGGCGACCGTGTGGTGTGCACCCGCATCGACGTGCGCCACGCCGGACAGCGCCAGGCGCACCGGGGAGAGTCGCCGTGTGGTCGTCCCGTCGCCGATCTGGCCGTACTGGTTGTCACCCCAGGCCCAGACCTGACCCGAGGAGGTGCGGGCCACGCCGTGGTTGCGGCCACCCGAGATCTCCACCACTCCGGTGAGCCCGGGAACCACCACCGGCGAGGTCCGTCGGGTGGTCGTGCCGTCCCCGACCTCGCCCAGGGCGTTGCTGCCCCAGGCGAGCACCGTCCCGTCGGCTCGCACGGCATAGGTCATGTCCCTGCCGGCGGCCACCTGCGTGATGCCGCTCAGTCCGGGGACCTGGGTGGGCACCGAGCGGTTGGAGGTGCTGCCGAGCCCGAGCTGGCCGAGCGCGCCGTAGCCCCAGGTCCACACCGTGCCGTCGCTGCGCAGCGCGACGCCGTGGTAGTGGCCGGCCTCGATGCTCTCGACGCCGGTCAGACCGATGCGCACCGGTGTGCGCCGGTCGGTCGTCGACCCGTCACCGATCTGGCCGTCGCTGTTCTCGCCCCACGCCCACAGCGCTCCCGACTCGTCGACGGCATAGGCGTGGTCGCGTCCGCTCGCGACTGCGACGGCGCCGGGCACGTCGACGGCCCCCGGAGTCGTTCGACCGCTCGACACCGATGCGTCACCGAGCTGCCCGAACGCGTTCGATCCGGTCGACAGGGGCGCCACCGCGGCAGCGCCCACGTCGATCTGCTGTCCGACGACGATGACGCCGGCGAGCACCGCGACGACGGCCAGACCGGCACGCCAGCGCGGATTGACCCTGGTTGTTCCTCGTGTGGATCCCACAGCCGATCCCCTTCTCCTACTCCCGGCCCGAGGTGTTCGGGTCGATCCCCCGTCGTGTCGGCGGCATTCCGCTGTTGCCCTCGCCATCCGCCCGCACGCCCAGGGTTTGGTGCACCGAGATGCCCCCATCGGTGAAACCCACTGCCGAGGCTGCCATGTAGAGCCGCCAGATGCGAGCCCGACCGGGGCCGACCAGGTCGACCGCATGGTCCCAGTGCTGCTCCAGGTTGGCGATCCACTCGCGCAGCGTGCGGGTGTAGTGCTCGCGCAGCGACTCGACGTCGCGCACCTCGAAGCCCGCCCGCTCCATCGCCAGCACGACCCGACCGATGTCGATGAGCTCGCCGTCGGGGAACACGTAACGGCCGATGAAGGTCCTCGGGCCGATCCGGGAGTCACCGACCGAGGAGATGGCGTGGTTGAGCAGGCGCCCCGTCGGCACCAGCGCGGCGCGCAGGACCTGGAAGTACTCCGCCATCCGCCGGTCGCCGACGTGCTCGAACATGCCGACCGAGCTGATGGCGTCGAAGCGCTCGCCGCCGAGCTCGCGGTAGTCCTGCAGTCGGATGTCGACCACGTCGGACAACCCGGCGGCGTCGACCCGCTCCCGGGCGAGCGCGAGCTGCTCGGGACTGATCGAGATGCCTACGACGGTGGCCTCGTAGTGCTCCGCCGCGTGCATCGCCAACGAGCCCCATCCGCAGCCGACGTCGAGCAGCCGCATGCCACGCCGCTCGTGGAGACCGAGCTTGCGACACACCAGGTCGAACTTGGCGATCTGCGCGTCCTCGAGCGTGGTCGACGGCGTGGCGAACCGGGCGCAGGAGTAGGTCAACGACGGTCCCAGCACCAGGCCGTAGAACTCGTTGCCGACGTCGTAGTGGTGCCGGACGACGGCCACGTCACGACGGGTCGAGTGCCGCACGCCGCGAGGATGCGCCTCCTCCGGGGGTGCCGGCAGCGGGCGACCCACGGCACCGCTGCGACGCGCTGCTCGCAGGGCGAGCCACATCGCCCGCGGCGAGAGGCGGTGCGAGGTCGCACCGTGCTCGAGCGCGTCCAGCACGTCGACGATGTCGCCCGTGATCTCGATGTCCCCGGTCACCACGGCGCGTCCGAGGCCCAGCTCCCCCGGTGACCAGATCATCCGCCGCAGCGCCAGCGGTGACGCCACGGTCACCGAGCCGACCGGCAGCGCGGGTCCGAGCGTCGAGCCGTCCCAGAACCGGACCTGCACGGGTGGACCGTCGGGGAAGATCTCCGCCAGGAGCGGCGCCATGTTGGCGGCCGCGCTGTCGGGTGGGGGCGGCGGCAACACCTCCGGCACCGGGATGAGGTGCGGCCGGGACCGGCTGCGGCGACGGCTGCGCGGGCGACCCGATGAGGGCGGCATGGACAACAGCTGCAACAAGAGCAGGTGCTTCGGTCGCAGGGACATGGCACACCTCCTCGAGGTGGGCGCCGGTGCCCCGTTGCCGGCGTCGCGTGGACACCGCCGAGACTACGCCCAGGCGCCAGGTCCGTCAGGGGATGCACCCCGACCCCGCGGACGGTCGTGCCACCATGACGCGTGTGACCGAGCCGCCGTCCCCGTCGCCGCACCCCCCGCACCCGCCGTCGACCGAGGCGCCACCGGACCAGCAGTGGTGGCGCGACGCGGTGATCTACCAGATCTACCCGCGCAGCTTCGCCGACAGCGACGGCGACGGGGTCGGCGACCTGCCGGGCATCGTCGACCACCTTGGTGCGCTGGTCGAGCTCGGCGTCGACGCCGTCTGGCTGAACCCCTTCTATCGCTCGCCCCAGGTCGACGCCGGCTACGACGTGGAGGACCACTGCGACGTCGACCCGTGCTTCGGGACGCTGCTCGACGTCGACGTCCTGCTCGAGCGGGCGCACGAGCTCGGGCTCCGGGTCATCGTGGACCTGGTCCCGAACCACACCTCGGACCGGCACCGGTGGTTCCGCGAGGCGCTCGCGAGCCCGGTCGGCTCGACGGCGCGTCGCCGCTACCTGTTCCGCCCCGGCGCCGGGGCCGACGGCAGCGATCCGCCCAACGACTGGCACAGCGTGTTCGGCGGACCGGCCTGGACGTACGTGCCGTCGCCGACGGACAGCGACGACGAGACGGCGGCCGGTGAGTGGTACCTGCACCTGTTCGCGCCGGAGCAACCCGATCTGGACTGGACCAACCCGGAGGTGCGCGACGAGTTCGAGTCGATCCTGCGGTTCTGGCTCGACCGGGGGGTCGACGGGTTCCGCATCGACGTCGCCCACGGTCTGGCGAAGGACCCGGAGATGCCGGACCTGGCCGGCCGATTCGCGACCGGTGGTCTCGCCGAGACCGGGCACCCGCACTGGGACCAGGACGAGGTGCACGACGTGTACCGGTCGTGGCGTCGGGTCATCGACGAGTACCCGGGTGACCGGGTCTTCGTCGCCGAGGCGTACCTGGCGGACCCCGGGCGCCTGGCCCAGTACGTCCGCGAGGACGAGCTGCACACTGCGTTCAACTTCCGTTTCCTCATGGCCGACTGGGACGCCGACCAGCTGCGCCACGCCATCGTCGACACGCTCGAGACGCACGACGCCGTCGGCGCACCCGCCACCTGGGTGCTGTCCAACCACGACGTGCAGCGCGTGGTGACCCGCTACGGCGACGGGGAGCTGGGCGAGCGCCGCGCCCGCGCCGCTGCCCTGCTGATGCTCTCGCTGCCCGGCTCCGCGTACGTCTACCAGGGCGAGGAGCTCGGGCTGCCCGAGGTGCTCGACCTGCCTGATGACCTGCGCCAGGACCCGACCTTCGAGCGCACCCGAGGCGCCGAGCCGGGCCGTGACGGGTGCCGGGTCCCGCTGCCGTGGCGCCGGTCCGAGCCGGCGTTCGGGTTCTCCCCGAGCGGCGCGACCTGGCTGCCCCAGCCCGCCACGTGGTCGTCGTTCAGTCGCGACGTGCAGACCGACGATCCGGTTTCGTTCCTCTCGCTCTACCGCGTGGCGATCGCGCACCGCCGCGACGACATCGGTCGCGACCCGGGACTGAACTGGTTGGACCTCGGACCACAGGTGCTCGCGTTCGAACGAGCGGGCGGGCGAGTTGTGTGCGTGACCAACCTGGGCGCCGAGGTCGTCGAGGTCCCGTCGGTGGGTCGGGTGCTGCTCGCGAGCGACGGTCCCGTCGACGCTGCTCACGAGGTGCGCGGGCGGGCGCTCGTCGCAGCGGACACCACCACCTGGTTCCTGCGCGACTGAGCTCGACTGGGGCAAGCGGTGAGGGAGGGATGGGCCAGATGCTCCTTCGCTCGGCCGCCTCAGGACGAGCCGTGCAGGTGCCCCCGAGCGGCACTTCGGCCACGGTCGCGAGATAGGGGTCGTCATCGACACAGTGTGTCGATTTCACGCCCAAGATTGCCGCTCCGATGCTTCCGAGGAATCACCATCGCATCTTCTGGCGCGCGCTGACGACCTGCCATGTCGCCTGTGCGCGCCAAATGGTGTTGGGAGCGTCCCAGATCGCCGGGTCGGCGACGTTCGCGAACGTGGCAGAGCGGCACTTCCGCCATACCCGTCACCGCTGCGAAACCTCGGGGTTTCGCGTTGCCGAGCAACGCGAAACGCCGGGAATTCGCCTGCGTCCCGGCCGCTCGGCGCTTCCGCGGAAGCGTCCCAGATCGCTGGCTCTGCGGCGCCTAGCCTTACTTGCGTGTCTGGTCGCGTGGGTCGATTGAGCGCAGCCTTGCTCTCTGTTTCTGGGATTCTCTCGATGCTCGGGTGCAGCGGTCGTCCGAACTTCGATCAGTGGACAGCTGACGGTCGGGCGTTGGCGGACGAGGTAGGTGCCGAGATCGTCCGAGTCGAAGAGCTGGAGGACGACGGGGGCACGATGTTCGACGATGACCCTTCACACGTCGAGATCTTCGGGACGCTCGACGCCACTCCAACCGAGGCCCGAGAGCACCTGTGGGAAGCAGGAGAGCGACTCGGCTACGAGGTCGCCGATGCTCCGTATCTGCTGATGAAGCGCGGTGGATCGGTCCTCAACATCTGGGTGCCTGAGGACTCAGGTTCGCCAGTTGAGATCACGATCGCAGCCAGCTGACCTGGCGAGCTGTAGAAGCCCGTGAACGCCCGACGGTGCCACCTAGCGCCGGGACGGTGGCGGGCTCGTTGGTGACTTCGGCTATCCGCGGTGGCGACGAACCGTTTCGGTTGGCGGCAGTCGGACCTCAACCTCCGTGTGCTCGAACTCGTCGAAGTAGGTCACGGACCACGAGTCGTCCAGCGCCTCCCGCATCCGGACTGCGAGCCGGAGCCCCTCGGCGTTCAGCCGCTCGAGTTCGGCCTGGTCTGGACCGCCCCATCCTCGAGCATCCGGTCCGTTGGGCCCCCACATGAGTGTGGTCATCCGTTCCGACCAGTTCTGAAGCTCGTTGATCAGCGGGTCGGGAATTGGAACCGCGTCCGAGCTCGCATGGCCGATCCAGCCGGTGTCGATCCACAGAGGAGGAGAGGCGTCGTAGTCCCACATGACCTTCACGCTGCGCTTGGGCACCACCACACCGTAGAGACGTCCAAGCTGCTGACACGCCACCTATCGCCGGGACCCGAGGCGTTCGCGATCGTCGCTGATCGGCACTTATGCCACGGTCCGAAACGCTCGCAAAGCTGGCAGACTGAGCGATGCAATCTCACCCGGTGAAGTACCGGTCTTGGGCAGCCACCTTGGCCGCCGCCGTGCCGACAGCCTTCTTTCTGCTGGTGGCGGTCATTTTCGTTCTGGTCAGCCCCGACTTGTGGATTCGCGCACTCGGCGCCGTTTCCCTCGTTGGCATCGGACCACTGTGGTTGCGAATGTTCATGGCTCCGGTCCGGCTGACGGCCACGACATTCACGTATCGACGGCTTTGGCGGTATTACTCGGTTCCGCTCGCGGCCGTGGTCCGAGTAGGGACCGGCCCTACCGAGGGCCTACTTCCATGGACAGCACTCTTGGTCGACACCACGAACGGTCCGGTTGTCGTTGGCGAGATGGCGAGCCTAGGACCGCTGGGCAGACGTTCCGTCGAACTCGCAGTCGACGCCATCAAGCAAGCGTCCTTGAACGCCAGAGAGTCAACCCCGAGTCAGAGCTGATCGCGGCACGCCGGTGCCTGACTCGGAACGCCGGGACTGAGCCACGCCGCCCACGGGGCTCGCGGCGGAAGTCAGTATCGGCACCGCATCTCATCGATACGCTGGGCCTGTGCAGAGGCGAGGGTCAGACGGCTCGGCCAATACTCCGTACCTCACCGTGTACGACTACGGTCAGGGCGGCATCTGGAGGGTGATTCTGGCGCGGTCGGCGGATCAGATCGCAGCCCGATACCCCGAGCTCAAGATCCATTCCGCTCCACCGGACTGGATGAGCGACGAACTGTTCCGGGACATCGAGGAGCACTCAACAGTCGATATCGACGACCAAGACGAGCCGTTTCTGGCAGCACTGCGGACTCAACGCGGCGAGGCGGACGGCTGACGGAGGCGCCTAACACCGACCGGGTGTCCCAGATCGCCCGATACACGGATGATCCGTGAGGTATCCCGGGGTGTTTCGTTCGCGGGCAGAAGCCTGTCGGAAGGAGCTCCTCTCCGTGTCTTGTCCGTGCTGCGTCGTCGGGTTTCGGCAGCGTTCACTCAACCTTCTCGCACCAGCGGTTGATGAGGTCAATGTACGCGACGACAATCCCAGCGGCAGCTCGCCACTCACTGTCTCGTGGCGACAAAGGCGCAAACGATCGGATGATGAATGACGCTCCCCCCGTGCGCGATGAGTGCCGACGCCACTGCCGCGACACCCTTCGCCGTGCGACCGAAAGGGCAGGTCGGTCGAAGCTTCTGGTGGAGCGTCCTCGTAGCCGTGGCGTTCTTGACACTCGTCGGCGCAGCGTGCGCACCGCCGCCGCCCCAGCTCGACACAGTTGCACCGGTGTTGTCATTGCCGGCCGGGCCCTCGGTGCCAGCGACGAGCGCGCTCGGGGCGACGGTCAGCTTCGCTGTGACAGCGAACGACGCCGAGGACGGTGTCGTGCCTGCCGTATGTCTGCCCCAGTCGGGATCCTTGTTCGCCCCAGGCGCGACGGTGGTGTCCTGTTCGGCGTCTGACGCAGCCGGCAACAACGCCACTGGCCAGTTCACGGTCACGGTGGAGCCGCAGGAGGCGAGCGCCGTCAGCGCTGGGTACGGCCACTCGTGCGCGCTGTTGAGCAGTGGCAACGTTGCGTGCTGGGGAGACAACCATTCCGGGCAGCTCGGCAACGGCACCACCATCAGCTCCAATGTCCCCGTCACCGTCACCGGCATCAGTACTGCCACCGCCATCGCCGCTGGTGGCAGCCACACGTGCGCGCTACTGAGCGACAACACCGTCGAGTGCTGGGGCTACAACTTTCCGGGTCAGCTCGGCAACGGCACCACCATCAGCTCCAACGTCCCCGTCACCGTCACCGGCATCA
>JAESGV010000286.1_pt1 | contig 23379 bp, 22 predicted proteins | sample 9269781 | NCBI WGS metagenome assembly JAESGV01 (sample SAMN15741586, study PRJNA653496) | algae metagenome | isolation source: Tildeniella torsiva UHER 1998/13D and co-occurring heterotrophs from... | place: Slovakia: Slovak Paradise National Park, Hrabusice, Kosice Region | collected 2000-01-01
TTGTCAATTGTTTAGAATCCAATTCGTCGATTTCTACTGATGTTGTTGCTTCGATGGCCAAATAACCTTTTTCTCTATTCACGTTCAAACATCCAAATGTTGGTAATTTAAGTTCTGAACTTCCTGACTCTGCTGTTTCCATTTCAGAGAACACTTTGAGGGTGTATGAACCTTCGACACCAGTCTCCAAAAAGACACGAATCAACCAACGATCATAAACGGACTCGTCAAAGACGCTCGCAGCGGAGATAACTGGTGTTGAACCTCCACTAATGTCGGAGTGTTGATCGATAGTCGCAACGCTTGTAGATACTGATGATGCTTGATTGGCTGCCATTTTCTTGCAATCCCACTTTTTGATTGAGGAACCTTCTACTTTCAAAACTCGAAGTTTTTTCTCTTCTCTATTGGCGGCGACAGCAATGTAAAAGTGATTCACGCTTGCGTTCAAGATCGAATAGTTCAAATCTGTGATAATAGAAACAACACCTCCTCCGATTGAGTGTAGTGTGTTTTGTTCCACGTTGATAGTCAATGGTCTCTTCTTTTCAACAATTTCTTTTTCGACTGTACGAGTTTCTTGTACGACGTGTTCTTGACGAGTCCAATGAACAGTTAATGTGCGAGTTGGTGGGAAGTTTGATTCTATTTCGCTCCATAACTCTCCATCTACTTCCGCGTTCTTTGGATCTAATTGTTTCGAGTCAATACATGGTTCAACGCGTAATTGTAGTTGTGACCTCTTATCATGTAACACTTTGAAACGGAGTTGGTTTTTAAGAGAAACTGATGGGAAGTTCAAAGAGACGCCTTGTTTCCTGTCACTGATGTATGGAACGCATGCCGTGAGTTTGATCGTGTATGTTCCCTTCTTTTTTGTCATCAAACAGTGGTTTCCACTAGAAATACCAATATGTCCCTCCACAACTTTGTCGTTGAATGTTACTGTGCATTTTTGAATAGTTGTTTGAGAATGTAATAGAGGACAAGTTATCCATTGATCGACAACTTGTAGAACAGAGAATTCATAATCGAGTTCTACATGGTCGCCGTCTGTTTTTCCAGTAACTTTTGTTGATTGGCATAAATAAGAAACTGGTGGTTTAGCATCTGCTCTAAAATCGTATCCATCGTAGTTCTAACGTCGTTAGTACAAGTTCGCGTGCTTACCTGTATGTACTTCAAGAACTCTTCAGTTGGGATTTGGACGTGCTCTGTGTCATCAAATTGCGGTGCTTGTGACATGTTCTCAAAAGTTTTCTGTTGTTCCGTTGTAAAAATATTTCGCTTTTGGAAGCCAGATCACGTTCTAGCAACTACGTGGCAGGAGATGTAAAACAGAGATGATGTCATAAATATGTATTCTTTATATCACAAATCTTATGAATTTTCTACAAGATGGAATCTTGTAAATTGTTTCTTTCCTATTGCCTACATCTAGCACGCATAATTCATCATTGTCTGTACGATACCCAACTTTGTTAGGTTCTATTTCCATCGATTGTTGTACACTATCTACAGGTATTCTATTTGGTGAGTAAATCGTTCCTTGCTTGGTTATCACGAACGCTTGCTCATCATGGTATGTAAAGATTGATCCATCACTCGTAATGCACAATCCCTTCAGTATAAACTTTTTGGTTAGTTCATATATCTTAACTTGGGTGAAATCGTTTGGTGTGATATGAACGCTTCCAAATGTTGTAGCTGCTACAACCCCATGACTGCATTGTACTTGATTAAACGTGTATAGTCCAACGTCGTTGGAGATGGTGTTAAGGAACGCCATATTTTCATCAAACAGTTCTAAAGAGGAGCCCGTGTTGCCGACGATCTGTCCATTAGGTCGTTGTACAACTCTACATAACTTCTTAGGATACTCATCTATGCTATGTTTCTGTTTGTTTATCACTAATACATCATGTTGGTTGTTTGTACACATAATGTTACCATTCTCTAGTTCTATCATAAATGACGTTGCGTGTGGTACTAAATAATGCGCCAATAATTCACCACAGTCGTTGTACTCACGCATTCCATCTTCTGTAGGTATAAGAAAATTCCCACTTCTCAGTTGTGCTACAGGCACGTAATAATTAATATCTATGCGTCCCAATGTTTTTTCTGAGCGATCAAAAAGGTTGTATAACGTTAGTAGAATTGGATTAGCAAGGAGTACGACACCATTCCACTTTTTAGTTTTTTCCTCGAATTTTGAAACAAGTTTTTGTGTTAAAGATGTCAACGACCACGTTGCGTCCAACGTTAGAGTAATTGTACTGCTGTACGGTGGTTTTGTTACGTGTTTACATGAGTCCTTAGCGCGCTTTCGTTTCATTACCGTTAAAAACTTGAAAAGTAACACGTACTAATGTGCATTTGTAGGTGGTATTTATTTACTGTTTAGAGCTACAAGTTTACAGCCCCAACATAACAATGCTCATTTTCGATTCTCAAAATATTGGATCCCAGCGCCATACAAACAACAATACACATGGGCTCTGTTTTGTTTTCCCAGTTATCGAGGCGATGTAGCGTTTTGACTCTATTTCCATTCAAGTACAATATAGTTTCGCTGTTAATAGTATCTATCAGCAAACCTACTCGCGATTTGTTGCCAACAACATTGAGGAACTCAGCAGAGTCACCAGGATAGAATCTATACTCATAAATGCACATATCGGTTGGAATCTTAGATTCTGGACAAACACCGAGCATAAAGAACCGATTAGTTTTTGTGCTCTCTACAAATATTTCGAAATAAACAACGCTTCCCCAGTAGACTAGACAATCTGTAGGGCACGTTATCCAACCTTGCGTAAAGTCCTCTATTCTAGTTCCATCTTTGTCTATTTTGTACAGTTCTGACTGTAATAATGGCGATGGTCTAAATCGATAAAACGGTTTATATTCTCGAAGTTTTGAGGTTAGGTGCGTGAATAAATTCGCTTGCAATACTGTTTTTTCAGAACCGACAAGGGTAATGTCGGACAGCTCCATGTTAGTGCTTGTTTTTGTAGTTTTCTGTTTGTTTTCAAATAAGAGTTACAAATCAAGAACAATAGTTTCTGGCTGACAAACTAACAAGGTACCTTCGTTAAGTCTAAGTACTACGTTGAGTATTATCAAACTAATGGTGTAATAAATTTCATTAAAATACAAGTTTAATTAAGAAGACTCTTTGTTTAAGCCGAAGCTACTCGAGATTTAAACAAAACCTGCAAATCACTTTTGCACTTAGTCTCCACATAATGTTTATAAAAAAAACTCTCCTAGAAGGAATCGAACCTTCGGCGCGGGATTCAGAGTCCCAAATGTTACCTCTACACCATAGGAGATGTTGTTAAATGTAGACAAGGTAGCAAAAAATATTTGGACCACTGTTATGAGTTCTTTGTGTAGGCGCGTTGTCGTTTTTATCATACTTTTTAACAAATATGCCACTTGCATCCATTTCAAATGTTAAGTATACAGAGACTTTGTTTCCAGAATACCAACTATGTATCGTATGATGAGCCAGGGTCTAGTAGTGATGTTGTGCATGTGACGTGTTTTGAAATATTTTTGTTTACAAAAGTTTAACACAAAACCGATAACTTATCAAAGTAAACTTTGTGGCACAAAGAAGCATGGTTCTATACTCGAACAGAACGTAAACAATTATCAAATTTTAAAATTTAAATTCATACGCGCAAATTCGCACCACGGTCAAAGTATGGAAGTATGTATGCAACATGAAGGTTGGTGAGGTATTCTGAAGCATAGCTTTAAATAAATTAGTGCTACTTATGTAGTCGTCGTGCATTTTTATTCCAGTGGCTTGAACATGCAGGTGTTTATCGAACTTTGCAATCTAGTTCATATTTGTAGATACAGATTTGCATTTCTAAAACTTGAGTCATATTCAATTTTTCCAGGTCGAAATACACAATTGGTTCCAAATCATTGCACAATAATTGATTCTTAAGCGACGCAAATCTGACTTGCAACGAATTGTATGCATGGGGAAGAGTTATTCCGTCAAGGCTCACAATAGCTCTAACGGCATCCCTGTGATTGTAGAAATCTACGAGTGCTACTCCTTGCATGTAGCGTTTATCCTTCGAATAGGTCCAAATTGAACAACATCTTTCCAAATGTCGTGACGAGAAGGTATGTTGGATATGTAAACGTTTGTAAATCTCTTTTTCACTGCAATTTGCTCAATTCTTGGGAGGGACTCTTCGACTATGGAATTAACTTCTAATGATTGTGAACCATAGTACGTGCGTTGATATTTCTTATTCGCGTACTTGACTCTTAGTTTCTTGTCACCTATCTTCATTCCATCAAACTTCTTTATCGCATATCGTGCATCTGTGCTCTTTCTGAAACTCACATATCTTTATATCTCGTTAAGTTAACCAATGTAAACGAACCCATAGCTTCCTTCGTTCTTTATAGAGTCTATTTTTCCAATTTTTTTAAATTCGTATTCCACGTCAAAATGGGAAGAAAATGGAGCCACGTAGACGTTCGTGAATTCGATCTCATCGGAGCTCATGTCTGAAGAAGTATCGCTGCTACTAATTTCGTCGCTGCTGTGATGCATGTTTGTTTGATACAGAGTTGTCTGATCTTGTAAGAATAAAACAAGAAATATTTACGTGGTCAGTAGTATTGCATACGTTGCTCATAGGTGTCTATACATTCAATTATTTGCATGATTTGATCTTGCAGCAGTATAGTGGTATCAAAATACTGCGTTCCTTGCTCTTCTTCTTGCTCTTTTATTTTGTTGTGTTTGTGATTCTTTCTTTGGTTCTTAGTTGTCGCAAACCTGACTTTTAGAGGAAGGCGAGCATTAGGAAGCTTGAGCCCATGAAATTGTGCTATAGCCATTAGTGCGTCTTCGTGATTTTCAAAATCTACAAATGTAACTCCATCATAGCTATTTGCGCTCGTTATTGGTCCAATTTGTTTAAAATCATCAATGATAAAATAACCACGTGGTATGTTTGCAATGTACACGTTTGTGAAACCACTTTTGACAGCATCTGCTGAGACTTTACGTTCTATCACCTGCACTGGTTGTGGTAATGATTTGACTTGTAGTTCATATAGTTTAGCATATTTTTTAGACATGTTTTGGTACTTCGGTGCCGCAAATTTCACTTCAAGTACCTCTGAACCAACTCGCATTCCATGGAATGTTGAGATAGCGTTCAGCGCATCGCTGTGGTGGATAAAATTGGCATAGCTTGCGTGTTAGAATGTGTGAAACTAATCAAACCCAAAGTGACCGTCATCTCTTATGGATTCTATGGCACCCATGTCTTTGAATTCTCTTCTGATGTCAAACGAGGCTGGTTTGTGGTTTATGTACACATTCGTGTATTCGCTTTCGTCAGTTATAGAGTTTCTAGGATGAAAGTCACATGATTTGTTACTGTTTTGCATTTTGTTTGTGTTACAAGTTGGCTGTTCTCTTGTAATGTAAACAACAGAAAAAGTTCAACATCAGACCACATTAGTGGAACCATAGGTATATTGTATTTACATTTAAAAGTCGGCATCCAGGCAGAACTTTTTCTCTTCTGTGGGTGACATGACGTTTGCTTTGGCATACTCCCCAACTCTTCTTTCGAAAAAGTTTGATTTTCCTGTTAGGGAAATCAATTCCATCCAATCAAATGGATTTGTAACATTATATTTCTTGCTGTACCCAAGCGAGACAAGTAATCTATCAGCTACAAACTCGATATATTGTGTCATCAACTTGGCGTTCATTCCAATTAAATTTACCGGGAGAGCATCTACAACAAATTCGTTCTCAATTTCTACTGCGTCTCCGACTATTTCGTAGATACGTGCTTGTTCGAGTTTGGTAAACTTGAGTAGGTTATAGAGATGACAAGCAAAATCGCAATGCAAGCCCTCATCACGAGATATGAGTTCATTGGAGAAAGTCAATCCTGCCATTAATCCACGTTTCTTTAACCAGAAAATGGCACAGAATGATCCTGAGAAAAAGATGCCCTCTACTGCAGCAAAGGCTACGAGTCGCTCAGCGAACGTTGTCGCCTTGGAGTCCATCCATTTGATCGCCCAATTGGCTTTCTTTTGTACTGCAGGTACTGTATCTATTGCATTAAAGAGTCGTGTTTTTTCTTTGGCATCGTTAATGTAAGTTTCAATCAGCGTGCTGTACATTTCCGAATGAATATTCTCAATAGCTATTTGAAAGCCATAGAAAGCACGAGCTTCTGGTAATTGAATCTCACCCATGAAACGCTGGGCAAGATTTTCATTAATTATTCCATCACTAGCGGCAAAGAATGCCAATACATGTTTAACAAAGTGACGTTCATTATCTGTTAGTTTTTTCCATTCGTTGATATCTTGTGATAAATCAACTTCTTCTACAGTCCAAAATGATGCTTCTGCTTTCTTGTAGAACTCCCATACTTTGGGGTGCTGAATAGGAAACAGTACGAAGCGATGTTTGTTTTCTATCAGGATTGGCTCCTGCTTCTCGTACTCGAGCATATCGATTATCATTTTTACTGTTATTTGGTATCTACAGTGGCAATAGGATAAATACTGGAAATACAAAGTAACGGTCAAGTTTTTGACTAGGCGGGAAGCTAGCTATTTACAGCTCTGTTTATTTGAACGTTCGGTAAACATTCCAGATCTGTTGCTGCAGTTTGTCCCATGATACGTTTTCTGGGTTGCACATACATCCATATAGTTTGTCAAATCCTGCTCTTTGTACAGTAGAAAACACATCACGACCACCAACACTTTGACCACCTTTGAGTTGCAAATAATCACTAAATTCTTTTGCCTTTGCAGATGCTTTCAAGATAATACTTCTTGGAATACCTGCTTTCTTTGCAACACTCAAACCATAACTCTCTGGTGATACACCTTCTATAAATCGATACAAAAAGGTGACATCAAACGTTTTCGAGTTTTCATTCACAGCCATTTGGTACAACGACACAAATGGATTGTAGAACAACTCTTCTGTCAAGTAAAAGTAGTGAGTAGAGAACAATGTTCTACATTTAACTTTTTCTGACAAGAATCTTGTCACGGCGTATGCGATAGCATATCCATCGAATGTACTTGTACCTCTACCCAACTCATCCAAGATAATCAAACTACGTTCTGTGGCGTTGCGTAAAATATTACTAGTTTCGTTAAGTTCAACCATAAATGTACTCTCTCCACTCATAATGCGATCATTTGCACCAATGCGTGTAAAAACACGATCTACTGGTGATAACCTGAAACGAGTTGCAGGAACTTTGCAACCTAATTGCGCCAAAATAACGGCAATGCAATTTTGACGCAAAATGGTTGACTTTCCACCCATGTTAGCACCAGTAACAATACACGTTCTCGGTTTCTTTTCTATTAACCCATTTCGACCAACACAATCTCCCAATTTTGTATCATTTGGAATAAATGTTCCGTCAGGAGGGATCACACACGGGTGTACCATCTCTTCCAAATCCAAACAGACACTATCGGTAACAAACTCTGGTTTGCACCACGCTCTCATGCCACTGTTACTCACCATACTTAAACTTATCAAACAATCCAATTGTGCGACTTGATCAGTGATCATTTTCCAACTCGAGTACGATTTATCAAATTCCATGTACGCTCGTTTGATTTCTCCTTTGATAATGACGTCTAGTTTTTCTTGTGCTATTGCCAGTTCATCTGCTGTATTTTGTATATCTGCAATGCGATATCTTTTGAATTTTTTCGTTTCTTTTACCATTTCCCAACCTGTTAGTTGATCTACTTTGGTTGTGTAGTTGAGTTGCACGTCAACTAGGTACTTGTCTTTCACAGATGCCAGTGACGCGTATTCCAACTTTGCAGAAGGGATTTTCAACTTTTCTGCGGTGTCTACTAGAAAGTTGTCGAGTTTTTCTTGCAATGTGATGAGTTGTTCGTTGAGTTTGTCATATGTTGGATTTTTGCCATGTACAGGTCTAATTTCTGCATCTGAACGTGCCAAATCATGATCGAATGCGTTTTTGAACGCTTCTAGCTCTTCACCAATGTCGCCAGTTGCTTCAATCCACTTTTCGAATAACGGTAAACTATTAATAACTTCATCGTTGACTGAGTCAACTAGTAATAACATGATTTCCCACGCATCTTCAACCCCCTTGAACGTATCCAGTAACAACTTGATCTTCTTCACATTAACGTTCTTATCATACACGTAGTGATCTTTCTTGATACATTCCGAGTGAATTCTTCCTAGATTTCTTTCCAAGTCTGGAATCTTTTTAAATCGAGTACGAATAGTCTCAACGAGCTCAGAAGCACGTTCCAACTCTTCAATAGCATCTTGTCGTTCAATGATATCACTAATATTCCTCAATGGATGACAAACCCAATTTCTAAACATTCGTTGACCAAAACTTGTCGCGCAAAAGTCTAAAAATTCAATCAAACTTCCTCTACGATCTCCATCAGTACTATTTTTCAAAATTTCCAAATTGGCTAACGTTTGTCCATCCAAAATCATTGTTTTTGCGTCAACAGTTGGATCATACTTTTTGAAATTGGCCAATGTGAAAATGCTATCATCCAATTTGAGTTCTCTTAGGTACGCCCACATTCCACCAAACGCACTCATCACAAGATCATTTTCTTGATATTCGACAAGTAATTCTTTCAATACAGAAACAGTAGGTGTTTCGGTCACTCCCTCGAGTTCGAATCTGGTTTTACTTGCGTCCCAAAATTCTGTTCCTGCTCTTCTAGGTGATGGTGTACATTGTGGATTTCGTGTAAGTAGTCTCGCACGTTTGGAAAGATTCCCACGTTCGAATAACAACTCTTTTGGAACGATTTGTTGAATAAGTGTTTCAAAAGCAGTGAAATTGGCATCATCGTCCAAGTATCCCAAATTAACTTCGCATGAAGCAGCGTCAACAAAACAAACTCCAAATTTGTTATCGTGTTCCTAATCGTTAGTCATGAACCTCGTAACATACCTTCACACTCAGGATATAATTATTCATTGTCGAGTCGGTGATCATATCTGGATCAACTAACGTTCCTGCAGTAAAAATTTGCGTCAACTCACGCGTGACAGCTGTTTCTTTGGATCCATAGGTTGCTTTTGTCGATTTGCTTCTATTCTTTGCTTCGTTTGATGTTTCCATTTGTTCTACAACTGCGACCTTGTATCCACGTGCGGAAAATTTGGAAACCCAATGTTTGATGCTGTTTTCTGGTACACCGACGTAACACATGTTTGTTTCGTCATGAAACGCCAAATCAAATTCGTCTCTACCTATTTGCGCGTCACGTTCGTATAAATGATAAAAGTTTCCCTACACTGTGTTAGTACCGAGTTGTAAACCACGTACGATTTTGATGAAAACGAGTACACTGAAAATGGTGCGTTTGATATCCCAATATTGCTTTTGGAATGGTGTAAATCCAGTGTATGATGACTGTGGAATGTATAATGTTTGTGGGTCGTAATTGGGTTCGTTTTCTTTTATCATGTTTGCGTCACGAACGTTTTCCATCCAATCCCATCGCGGTTCTTCTTTTTTCTTTTCTCGCCACGTTAGTTTTGCTTTCTTTTTCGCATGTTCAGGTGATATGTAGGCATCGTCGTTCTATTTGGTTAACAGAAATGAAAATTTGTACTCTTTTTCTTTTTGGTGTTGAGGTTTGCGGTTTTGGTTGTGGTTGTCTTTGTGGTGTTTTTGCAGGAGTTTTTTTTGGTGGTGGCTAGTTGTTAAAATATATTTGAATTTTGTACGTCTTTGAAGTCGTTTTCTTCTAGATCATCGTCTGTTGGATTTTGGAGTTTAGTTTTGTAGCTGAACAAGTTTGTTTGCTTCTTTGTCATGTCGGCAAATTCAAACTAAACTCGAATTTTTGTAAACAGTCAACGCGAAACGAAATGAACATCTTACTAGATCTTTGTTGCACTGTATGAATAAAAATTATTTAATGTACCACTCACAGTGCTTAGATTATTGTAAACAATTACGCGCTTCGCTATCGAAATGGGATTGGACTTTGTCACACGTCAAATACAACAGCAAAACTAAATCGCCGTTAAGATGAAGTTACCAAGTGTATTGGAACAGAGCTCTAAACAACAGAAGAAGAAAGAGTGTTGCTGTGGTATGTGCGATTGCTGCTGTGATTGCTTTAAGGATTGTTGCGAGACCGTTTGCGAATGTTGTTGGCCTAGTTGGTGTAATATTCAAGAGTTGTGTAAATGCTGCTGTTTTTGCTCGTAACAATTAAGAAGTTGAGTTCGTAAAGATATTCAATCTCTTTCAAATGTACAATGTGTTTACTTTTTGCGGACAGAGCCCTGTCTGTGCATCATCTCTAGAAGTTGTTCTTCGCGCTTCATCAATTTACTCTCCATTTGATGCAACTCAAGCTCTAGCTGCGTGTTTCTGCTCTGTAAACTCTGTCTACCAAGCTCTACCTTTGAATGAGCATCTGCTTGGTTATCTACGTTTAGCCGAACTAGATTTTTCTTCAACTGTTCTATTTCTGTTTGCTGTTTTGCAAATTTCTCTCGAAGGTCCGCATCTGGTGTTTTTCTTGGCGAGGAATTCCAATTTTTTCGTTTAACAGGCGAGTTTTTCGCAAGTTCTAACTTTTGTAGCTTCAGTGTTTCTAAATTGACATGCTGAGCATCTTTGTACATTTGATCTAGTAATGCTTTTTCTCTTACGATTACATTGTTCTCATGTACAAGTCCGTTCCGCACTTCTATAAGATCAGCTTTTTCATAAACTAAATTATCTCTTTCTATGATTAAATCATCAATCTCTTGCATGCTCAAAACTGTTTCAACACCTTCATTCCGCGTAATCTTATTTACTACTTGCTTCAACGATTCCGACTCTTCTACACGATCTAATAATTCTTTTTCCAAGTATGTTATTTTCGCATTTAGCTGATTCACTTGGTATTTCAGACTTCGGTTTTCCTCTTGTACTATTACTAGCGAAGACCGGTAGGAATTTGATTCTTTTTCCAAATTCGTGTACTGTTCTGAAAGTAATTCTATTTCTGAAGCAAGTTTATCAGTTTCGTTTTGCTGATTTTCGATCGATATGTTACTCTTGTTTTGATATTCCTCCATTTGTTTCGCGAAAGCTAATTTTAAGCGAGATATATGTAGCGCATGGTCTCCCTGTATCTGTTCCAATAAATATTCATGTTGTCGTATTATTTGTTCTAGGTGAGCATTCGGTCGCATCCTAGCTATTTGTTCCATTGTTATCGGTATATGTTCTTGTGTAGAGCTTTTTTCAGCTTCTTTCGTCTTCTTGTTATGTTTATGTTGGTCATAGGTTGTAGCCATTGCAAACGATAAACTCAACTGCGAGATACTCCACAAAATAAAACATGTCGAAGAGCTTAGTGAAAAAAGGATACTTGGGTGCGCAGATGTTACTCTGACTAACTCTAAAAGTTAAAAAGGGAGGTAGCTTCAAGTCTAAGAAAAAGAGATGGTTCGTGCTATCTGATGATACCCTTACATATTACGAGAATGAAACGGAATCTAAACAAATGGGTTTCATTCCACTGTCGGACATAATAAAGTGCGAAGTTATTGGGAATAAGGAGATTGTACTAAAGACTCAGAGCAGAGTACGATTTTGTCGAGTAATTTAACAATAGTAGGACTATGAGCTAATAGGTGAAGTGATGTCCGAAATAGTCGACTGGCTGGAAGAGATTGAAAAGAGATTAAAGAAACTTAAAGGTGGAGCTCCATCATCTCCAACAAAGGTAACAGGTACTGCGACTGCTTCTCCACCTTCACCATCTTCACCAAAGTCTCCATCTGTTGAAGTACCTAGAGAGGCACCTGTGAAAGCACCAAACCTCGCGCATGAAGAATTGAAATTACTTTACGAAGAAGAGCAAGAAAAAACAGAAACGCTAATGCAAGAAACGAAAAAGAATGCGAAGCTTATTCAAGAGTTACAGCGAGCATCCGAAAAGAAAGACCAAGATTTGCTTGCATTGAAAGCTCAATTAGATCAGAAAACACTTCAACAAAAAGCACTAGAAGATGACGCGGCAGGAGCAAAACAAGCTCAATTAGAATTCGCAAAAGGGAATGTCAGCGCTACAGAAATCGTAACCAAGTGGGAAATTGATTCCAAAGCACTCACTAAACTTCGACACGATCACAACGTCGCACTAGAAGAACTAGCAAGCTTTAAAGCTCGTGTACAAGTGTCAGGATACCGAGCAGATAGAGCAGAGAGAAAATTACGACAAATTCAAGAGGCACTACTAAATTAGATATTACATTTTTATCTTTTTGTTGAGCTTACTTTTCCTCACTTTGTGTAATTTTGATCTTAAATGATCTGCCCATTCTTGAGGACCATTATACGTTCTTTCACAAATCTCGCAAGTATGCTTCTCCCACGTTTCTGTTTTTGATACTCCAGATCGTGGTTCTATTACCAAATACTTTTTAACATCACAATTCGTTTCTATAGATGAATCCCATAGTGAAACGGCGATAGATAAACCTGCAGGAACAATCTTTTCGCTCCATTCTTGTTTATCGCCACTCACAATCAGTTCATACAGTATAGGTGGATTTAGTAACGTTGATCCTGCACTAGCCCATGTATTTCGAAACCAATTCTCTTGTTTTCTCGCATAGTTTCTAGTCGCTGTTTGTAACGATTCGATACACTTTTGTTCTTCTTTTTTATCTTTCAAATACGGAACGAATTCTTTGAATCCAATACACTGTAAAATCCCACTCTGCAACGCAGTAGGATCTTTCTCTAGTAATTTCAAAATGCTAAATTTCTGTTCAAACTGTTCGACTTCTTGGATTATTCCACGTTCGATCATTTTCAATACACGCGCATCAGTTCTATTATACAAGTTTGCGCGATCATCTGGTGACAAGTAAATGAATCGACAATCGTATCGTAACGTGTGAATGGTCGTTGTTGGGACTGCAGTAGAGTATGGAACTTGAGTGTCGTCATAGACTTGTAAATATCGTCGAATCTTTCGAGAATTATGTGGATGTACTTTTTTCGCAGTTTCTGGATCAACGAGGCATAACCGTTCGTATGTATATTCGATATCTGTTCTGATTGGTTGTTCTTGTTCGATTTTTCGTTTTTTGACTAGATAGTCTTGGTATGCAAGTGCTGTACTGGTTAGATTTCATATTGAGCGTTGTTGGTTACCTGCGATATAGTAATTCGTTCCTCCAACAACTATTGGCAAAATAGATTGTGCATGTAGTGCTGATATTAGACTGTCGCATTTTTCTACATAATCTTGCACTGTGTAATTAGCGTTCATACAGTCTACGTAGCCGAATAAGTGATGTTTAACAGTCTGTAAATCTTGTACACTAGGTTTGTTTGTTCCAATATCTAAACCCTCGAATATCTATTTTGTTAGCCCTATGTGGTGCAATAAACCTGCATAGCGTCTGCATTTATTATTTCTGCTTTAATACTGTATTTCGTTCCCAATTCGACTGCGATTTGTATTGCTAAGTCGCTTTTTCCAACTCCTGTACTTCCCATCACGAAAAGAACCTTGGGTCGTGTTTGTTCATGTTGCATTTGTCTGTTACAATTCAAAGTTGCACAAAAGTGTTTAATTATCATACAACACGCTGATAGGGTTACCTTTACACTTGTACACGCCAATTACTGTTCTATGCTCGATATCATAGAGAGTTACTTCCTGCTTATTCGACCATAGAATCACTCCTGGCTCAACCAACAGGGGAGCACATCCTTGACCTCGATTTGTGGTAACAGAAAATCGTTTTGTGTCACCATCATACACGTGGATTTCGTCTTGGTTATATGAAGCGATTATGAATGTTGCATCTTTAATCTTCAAAAGTGACATTGGCCAATATTTTGGCGTGTCAATTCGAACCCGGTTTGTACCTTCCACAGATATAAAATGCAAGTGCAAAGGGTCTGCGAGCAACAATGTGCTAGGTGATAGCTCTATTACACGATCCACATCAATATTCCTGATTTCTTGTCCGTTCTCCCAAATTGTTAAAGTTCTGCTATTCGATAATACACAGATACGTCCATCACTAAGAGATATAACGTCTTTTACAGAGTTTGTGGTTATTTCGAACAATAACTGCCAATCTTTGTAGATTTCAATAATCCTACCCACCCTCACTGCAATTCTACCATCTGCCAAGGGTTTAGCGACCCGAATTTCATTTGGATGTACATGTAATCGAATTTCCATGTTGAAAGTTGTTGTGTTTACTGCGTATATTGTGTGTGGTGTTACGACAAGTATCTCGTTGCTATGTTGTGTAAAACAACTAGATATTCGCTCTAGGGTTGTTATAGTTTGTATTGTTTGTTTTAAAATATCTATAATTTGAACAGAAGTTTTTTCTTCGATACATGCAACTCTCCCTCTCCATTTACCTGCACGTGCTAATTTTGTTTTCAGTCGTTGACATTGCGTATTAACCGTATCAAATATCGTCGTATCGGTACTAAGCAAGCAAAACGAAACGATGGGTACGCCAACGACTTTGTTTTGCATTCTTACAAATTTGTTACAACAACCGATGAACTTTGAAGATGTTCTGCCCCAACTTGCTCAAAACAAATTACCAGTTCTTGCCAACAAAGACCAACTTATACTCTATGAGCAAACACTTCGCGACAAAGAACTCTCAGTGCAATATGGGTCTTTGTTAATTCAACAGTGGACAAACGACCTTATAGAGTATTTTGGACACGAACTCATACTGCACATACTTTTAGACGTTGTCGCAATCCATTTTTCGGACGTAAACTTTTGTTCTTCAGTTCGCGAACAGATAGAAAAAATCGATCCATTCATGGTGACAAACTTCATCTGCCACCGTTGTTTAGATTTACTCGAGCGCGATTCTTTTCGTGGAGTTTTAATTTTTCACTTTTACGTGAATAAGTCAACTGCCGGATTCACAGAGTCGAAGCTTACGCAACAACTGTACCAACATTTCTTCGACATGTTCCGAACAAAACAACTCACCAGTAACCAAAAGAATATTTTAAAACAATTATTAGAAAAAGCACAAGACCCAACTATCCTGTTACAACTCTCGGACGACACAACATACAAAGAAAAACTCATAGACTCGTTATTTCATGATTTCGGAGATGACAAAGTTAATGTGATCGCTATGAGCACTGTTCTCCACTTTGGTTGTTCGCAAATGTTTATCCACATCGAGTTTTACTTTTCCATTTTCAAGAAAGAATACCCAAAGAGTTCAATTGTCCTGTACAGCATTTTTGAGAATCTATTACATGCAAATATTTCATTTTCCACGTATTACGATCAGATTACAAGCGTGCTACCATACCACATGCAGTTGACAGATAATGACATGTTAGTCATTGAAAGTAATCAAATTAGCGTACAAGATCGAGATAATTGTCGAGTGTTTTTGACGAACATATTTTTTTACGATCCATGGATAACTAAGGCGTTTATTGAACAAGCATTGGACCATGTACAATCGAAAAATTGGAAACAACGTGAAGCTGGTGCAATGGTACTGGGAATCTGTATGCGTCAAGAGATAGAAAACGATATTATTGTGGAAAAGATCACACCGTTGATGGATGACGATCAACCACTCGTACGATTGAGTGCATTTGAATGTTTAGTGCATGTCAGGCAACTGTCATCTATTTCACAAGCAGTGTTGCTAGGAATGTCATTACTGCGTGATCCATGTTTATACATTTACAATGCTACAATCGAAGCGTTTATCTTATTGAATAGAACCAACATGCGAAACTTGGAACCATTTTTAAACAATTTATACAAAGAGTTACAACGCATTATCATAACTGCAGATTATAACGTACTCTATAATATCTTTATGCTCGTTGATGATACATATCATCCGAAAAGTGTAAAAAAACAAGTCATGAATATGGTACTGAATCGAGCTGCGGAACTATATTTTCAAGAGCAAGGTGGTACAGAGTTACTGCATAACATACTTGATAGTGTTGAAACGATTGATACCATTGGTGAACAATTGTATATTTATTCTATGCAACACGTACACGACGTAATAGAGATGCTCAGGATCACTGGAACAATTTTTGAAAAATCACATGTAGCGTACTCTGTACTATGTGAGTACAATGTTTTGGAATACTTGAAAAACAATGATGTAGGAGTTGATGTAGCGATATCCATGATGATCTCGTTGGTTAAAGGACCGTCAAGTATCCAAATAGTGATTGATCAATTAGATGATTGGGTAACACTGATCAACAGCGATCCCATGCAATCAAAGAATCCTATTTGGTATGAACTTATTGTGCGAGTGGAAGAGCATGTTTTGGAGCCTTACATGGATCAAATTGTAGAATGTTTCAATGGCGGAGAAGACGGATACTGTAAACTTGTTATGGCAGCACTGGCGTATTTGCCGTTGATGTCGGAGGAAAACAAGGACGATTTGAAGCCGCTTATTGAAATTGAAAACGTGTATGATATGAGCTACAAGGATGCTGTGATCTTTGCAAAAACACTTTCTAGAGCGTTGCAAAATATCAATGCGGTGTCTGGTGCTTTTGAATCGCACTACGACAAATATATTGCATTTGTAACAAATCATTTTGCGTATAGCAACTTGGCTGATGTTGGATTGGAAATCGGGAAAACAGTATCGTTATACAAGCGATACTGGACAGCAGATACACCACCATTTATCATGGACGCTGTACGACTCTATAATTCACAAGGAAGATACCAGTTACTCTTGCAAGACTGTACCACTACTCGGTTCACTGATGTGATCATTAAAACTCACTCATAGTTGTAATACTTTGCGAGGGCGTTCATAACAACGACAAAGAGCGTTATAATTTAATATTGTCTGTGATCTTACGCACCAACTATGAGATCGAAAACCAATGAAAAGTTTAATAATATTTCTCAAACGAGTGCAAAACTTGAGCGTGTTTTTTCATAAACTCTTTGTCATCTCCTCCTGCCGTCACTTTAACCGCTTCTCGTATCCTTTGCAACCACTTCTTACCTTTTTGTACTTGTCCAGCTTCAAAATAGCTTTGTGCCACATGTAAACCAGTATCCACCAACACTGGACTCCATACCTCAGCATCAGTTCCAAATCCATACAAGCTCATCATATACTCATACGTTTCAGCAGCCTTCAAGAATTGACGTGAAAACATGTATTTCATCGCTAGCGCAGACAGTGGTATGAACAATTCAATCTTGTATGTAGTTCTGTTCGCATCTTTTTATGTCTTCTCCATCAATGCAACAATCTTTTGTATCTCTTGTATTGCTTGTACATCTGAAATACTATTCGTTCGCAACTTGTCACGAATTTCATTCTCAAACTTTTTCATAGCAAGCGCACGAGTTTGTACAGACAAGACTGGTTCACTACGATCAACAACACACAAATCACAGTCACAAACAAAGTTATGTTTTGCCATTTTTCTTGTACGATCGGCGTAACTATCGTTTGGAGGTACATAAGACATGGTCAACTCTGTTCCATTTGGTATATTTCTCAACGCTCTGATCACCATAAGATCACCGATAAAATATCTTGCACAGTTCCCTTTACATGAGTGATTCATGTATGATGGCATAATATACAAAGCACTAGGTTCTTCGCGTTCTTCGATCTTGGTTGGACCAGCAGAGAAAGAGTTCATAGAACAAATATCAGAAACTCTAAACGCATCTAGTGATAAGTTGTCGCCCTCTAGTTGTGGATCTACTTCACCACGGTGAAAACTACCATCATACAGCGAAAAGAATTGCTGCGATAGCTTCGGGTTGTGTAACACCTTTTGAACAATTTGGTTGACAATGGATACTTGCGTTCCAGTTTCAGTCAAACTTCGTACAGTGTTCATTTGAAATAGTGTACCTGCTTCTGAAGGGTAACTTATGGCAAACGGTTTGGATAAGAGCAATAACTCTTGATGTTGACATCACGCGTTGCAACTAGTCCTCGGCCACGTCCTGTTACCTTCGCAACTCTAACAGGTCCTACAAACGATGAGTGATCTAATCTTGGTGTTTCACTCTCTTTTTCTTCAGCAAACATCTCATCAAAGTTATACTCGCCATTCTGTTCACGGACGCGTTGTTGCGCCTTTTTAAGCAAAAGTAAAGCCTCCTTGTTTGTTGGATACTTTTTCACAACACGTTGTAGGTACTCTATAGACTCTTTGTACTCTTCTAGACCATAAAGAGCCATTGCACATCTGTAAAGTGCTTTTTCGTTATCTGGATCATTTTCTAGAACACGCAGAGCATCTTCTTGCGCTCGTTGGTAGTGACCTGCTTTTAGATGTGACGCAGCGCGATTATTATACAATGTAGTACAGTTATCCGGATGTTGCTTGATCCCTTCTGTATACGCTTCTACTGCCAACAATAGTTTGCCTCGCTTGAAAAACTCGTTTCCTTTTGTTCGCCAAGCTTCTTCCGATAGTTTTTGTTTTGCTCTTGGCGCTCCAGTTCTCCACTTTGTAGAAGTTACTATCGGATCATCACTTGATAAACGTATCAAATCTGTAGGGTGATCTACGCGAACGGAGCATCCTCCTCTTGCTGTAATTTTAAAGTAGGGTTCTCGTATGGCAAAATACATTCCATTAGGTAGTAATTCTTCTGGATGGATACCATAGTCGCATGAATAAACTGCTAATGGTGTTGCTGTGCCTGTTGGATCTTCAATGATGGACAATACACCTGTACTTTTGTATGCATCTGCGATTGTTCTGCATAGTAGGTAGCGTCCACGATGCACAGTCTCGCTTAGTAAATCTTTAATGTCTATGCGTTGAAGTGATGATAGTGGAGTAGTACATGGCGGATACACGTTGCATAGCATTGTCTGTTTTAGTCCGAGTTGATTCTGCTGGCTCATATACTGTCGCCTTTGCTGATTGTGTCCTTCTAGTAGCATGTTTCGGTCGGGTTGTGAAATCTTTTTGCCTTGGTTTTTTTTGTTCAGATCCACGTTCGCCATGGCAGTTTTTAACAGTCGCTCAATGTCATTCTCCATGATGCTTTAACGTGATAAGATGTTTGTTTTCCTCTGTCGTTTACAATTTGAAAATTGAAACTTCAATTTAACAAAACATGCAGTTCGGACAAGACGACCCTGAAACTCGTAAACGAAAACTACAAGCTGTAAAAGCAGCGTCACAAAAGCGTAGACGTATCCAATTATCAGAAAACCAAACCAAGACAACATTTATACCTCTAACGACCAATCAAACTTCGAACGAACCAGATATCGTACAAAAATCTGATACAGACGGTGTCTTTTTGGAAAAAGAGTTTGGACCAGATGATGAAATCGTAGAAGCTCTTTCATCTGATCTTTTTTCTACTACTAATTTGGCCATGCAGAAACTACGAGGCATGTTTCCATCACAACTACGACAATTACGCTTTGAAGAAAACAATTTTAAATTCTTTATACCTCCAGTGATCGTGCGTCACATGCTGTACGCCATGGTTGAAGATCGAACTGAAGTTGATCGACAGATCGACGAATACTTGCAAGAAAATCGCATACGACAGTTCCAACTCATTACACTTGGTCGCGATGCCATTGGATACGTCTTCACACAAGATTATTTAGATACAGCAAAGAAGATACTCGCTGCTCATCGCGAAAAAGAAGAAAAAATCAAACAAGCAGAGGAAAAAGATTTGGACGAACGAACAAAACGATTACGACAACAACGAAGAGAGTCGGAATCAAAAAGTGGCAATACAATCGACAACGTCAAGACAACACTTGAGTTGGAACAAATCATCGTCGATCGCTTCGAAAAGGATTTATTACCAAACTATCGAGATCCATTCATTTCCAAAGAACAAGTAAAAACAGCACTAGGTTGTCAAGACAAGCATTTAAACATTTTGATGAAAATAGGACTTTTTACTATCCGAGATGCAAACTCGTTTTGGTTTGGAATTCCCAACGTTGGTGTGTTTTTAGATTTTCTAGTTAAAGGTAGAGAAGAATTAGTCAGTTGGTTGAAACGAAAAAAATATAAAGAAATGATGTTACATACTATGGAATCAAGTGTCATGAAAAAATCACCACTTGGAAATTTATTTCATGTACGAGATTTATTAGGAAGTGGAGGTGCGGAATGTATTATGACAAGTAATGGAGCGATGATTGCGTTGCGAAATAAAAAGTAGATTTATAAAAAGCAGAGATGGTTGTGATCTTGTGGGTAAGAGTAGGAAGCGACTGTCTCTCCTGTAACTACTTTTCGTATCTGAATGCTTTTTGCGATCGGAATTGCAACTAGATTCTTTCCAACTTCGAGCATTCCTACTTGTGATGCAGCTGTCCATGAAGACAACTTACAGCTTTCTGAATACACCTCAAAAACATTATCTTTTCTTACGACAATTATCAACCCATTTGACATCAAAAATAGTTCTCTAATGTCATATCCAACTTTAATCTTTAGGTTCACCGTATCAGTACTTAAATCCCAGGTGTGTACCTCATCTGCACATGTAAGTATCAATACACCAGGAGTCAACTCCAACATAAGTTCGTTTCTTTCGAGTCTTCTTGGTGTATATTCTTCTAGAACGTCAAAGAAGTCTTGCGAATACCTTCTTGCGGAAAATGTTTCAAGTACAAAAATTGTTGAGTCGTGTAATAGCACTACTTGCTTGACAGAATCACCTATTAACCTTATGGCACTTGAAACAGGATTCCAAAGTAAAATTCTTTCACTATCAAATAAAATGTCGCCATTGCGCAGCTCACTAAGTTTCGATAACTGCGTCGAAAAAGACTTAAGCCTTTTTCCAGTTTTGTCGTAATAGTGATACATAAAATCTTTCCATTCTATGTGTAAGGTGAGAACAAAACCTCCGTTGGTTAGAGGCGTAATTTTCGGTATAATTTCTGAATATAAATCAGTGTCGGTGAGCATTAGTTCTGTTTGTTGCAGAATTATGTTGTATTTAAAAATCCTCCCGTTACTCTCGTGCATAACAGAGCCACTCCATTCGAACGTCTCTGAACTTAATTTTTTGGAAAGATGTGAACATAAGATTGGTACAGTGTGCGACGCCACATTTACACCGCCACAAATGAACGAAACTAGTGACATCGAAGTTGTATTGTAAAGAGGCAAACAGATTTAAATGAAACAAATATGAGTATGCTTTTCTGTAAACTTCAACCAATCCTTCTAGCATACCTAGTATTCTGATATTTGACCTGTTTTTTTCTTCATGTGCAGAAATCAATTTTCCATTGTTATCGTAAAAGAAACAACCACCTAGTTCTATACGCATAAAAACAAATTGTATTTCATGATGTAATCGACCACCGAACGAGTGGGTTTGTCATTGATAATAGTTAACCGGATTCCACAGTACAGATCAAGAAGTTTATTTAATTAGTATGTGGTAATAGTGGTGATTTTTCTCCGTAGGCATGCTTTCGTGAACATCGTTTGATGATCCATTCTAACGCTTTTATCGTCAAAATATAGATGTCTAGCTCAAAAGCAGCTAAAGCTTCGATCAGTGGTACAACTAACGACAATCCAATCGAAACATACGGTCTAATTGTTAGCCAGAGCAAGAAACTTACTTGACAAATGCTATGCCAAACGCAATTGCATAAATGATTGGTGGAGCACTGATGCGAAGCACACCAAGTGCAACAAACTTTTTAGGTACTTTCTTCAACAATCCCTTGTATATTGACAAGAAGAATACTCCAAAAAGTAGAACACCAATCACAACTAGTAACAAGTTGTACGATGCAGCAGCGATTGGTAAATCAGGATGCTTACCGACCAAATCTGTGGTAAATGGTATAAATGTCACAGCAGCTAAGAACAAAACATTTGCAAAAATGAACAAACGATTAGTTTCGTGCATACCTCTCATCAAATAAACGTGACTCTTCCAATAAATTCCTGCAACAATAACACTAATGAAGAAGCTAATATACGTCGGCCACAAATGGTTTGAAATCAGTTCATGACCTAGCTTTTTGTTCAACTCATCTGATGACATGTGTGCGTGTGGTTTATGTGGTGCGTGAAGCTGCAAAATCAACACGGTAGCGACGATACCAAAGATAGCATCGGCATAACCTTTCAGACGTTCAATAATCAACTCGTGGTATGCGTGCGACTCTAAATACAAGTTTGTCTTACGCTGCTGCGCTGCAGACATCTTGTTGCACAGTTTTCCCTTGAGAATAAAGAACAAGAACACTTTGTTAATTACTTGATAAACATCAATGCCAAACACGCCTAGAATGTATATAGCTGTCATGAAAACTAGTACAATATAGCTCGCTAGTACACTCGCAGGTGCAATAGCCAGCGCTATTGAGTAACCAACCAATGGTACAATGAATCTTATCGTAATGATAATTAATGATTGGTTCGGCAGTACATCGGGACCATGAATGTATTTTCTGCGATGAATAGCGTATAACCAGATGATTAGCATGGGTAGACCAATCAGTAGTAAATTTCCATGGAGTAGTAACGCGCCGTATAGTTGTCCGTACCACTCGGAAGCGACACTCACTGTGAAAGGCATAAATGATATGAAAATTAAGTGTGTAACGTTGAGAATCGCGATGGTTGAATCTGCACCTTGTACAACTTGGTTGTTAGTTTGTCAAAAATTGTTTTCGTACTTGTGAATAAAAACGTATGCGCAGACCAGTACATAGCCAGCAAAATGTTGATTGCGACGATAGATAATAGTTGTGGATATAGGTTAATAATGGCCCCAGTTAACTCTTCTTGCGATTGTCCTTCCTGTACAGGTACTATTAAGTGTTAAAAACGAATAAAATAGTTACCGCGTAAATCAACAACCAACAGAGTTATAGCAACTCCTATAACACCATCACTGATTACTCGAATCCTATTCACTTCTATCGGCGATTGAAATGTCTTTGCTTCTACAACTACCGCTTCGGTTTCCTCTGTTTTAATATTAATGTTCTCATCGAGCGTGTCCAGACTTTCTGAGCTATCTGTACGTTGGAGGCTGGACAGATCGCCTGCTACTTGCATCTCTACAGTTTGTAAGATTGTTGAAGAACTTACAACTATCTTCTGAAGTCATGCTCTTGCAAGATGACGTGCTCTGTGGAATGTTTGTCAGATAGCATGATTAATAAAATAATTTATTGTTTTGCATAGAGGTTTCTTCGATGCGACATTTAATTCTTTTTTTTTAGAGTTCATCTGGTTTTCCGCCAGTTCCCGTTGCTTTTTTGTGTTGATAGAGGTCGCTGAAGTA
>JAESGV010000287.1_pt1 | contig 23301 bp, 24 predicted proteins | sample 9269781 | NCBI WGS metagenome assembly JAESGV01 (sample SAMN15741586, study PRJNA653496) | algae metagenome | isolation source: Tildeniella torsiva UHER 1998/13D and co-occurring heterotrophs from... | place: Slovakia: Slovak Paradise National Park, Hrabusice, Kosice Region | collected 2000-01-01
CGAAAAGACCATAATTAATGTTTCCGTTTTCGTCGATCTCTGCATCTCTCAAAAGATCGTCGACTTCGTCTGAGCTCAATTTCTCACCAAGAGTGGTTAAAACGTGACGCAATTCAGATACTGGTACGAAACCTGTGTTATCCTTGTCGAAAATACGGAAGCAATCTTTGACTTCTTCGATGTCATCGGCCTTGCACTTGTTGTTCTCCATAACCTTGACAAAGGTCTTAAAATCTACCAAACCGCTACCATTTGCGTCTGCTTGTTCTTCAAAGCTTTTAACTTCGGCGTTGGTTGGGTTACGTCCACATGCGCGCATAACTGTGCCTAACTCCTCAATCTTGATCTTACCATCACCGTCACGGTCATAGAGATTGAAGGCTTCTTGCACTTCATCAATTTGTTCTGTGCTCAACTTTGGCATATTGTATGATAGTTGTGTTGGTTGGGTTGGTTGTACAAAGAAAAAGTCTAACTTGTGTTGACAGGCACGTAGAACGAATGAGACGCTCGCATCAATCAATTGTCAATCACCTCACACCAGATTAAGTCAATTGTAAACTATGTTGTAAGGTCACTACGGAAAATAAGCGCGCTACACCTCTACGACATGGCCAGCAACATCAATGATACCAATAATCAGACTTTAAACTCTACCTCAGAGCAGCAAGAAGATCCTACGATGCCAAAGTCGTTCTTTGTCACAAATTCAAAACCAATTGGGCAAAAAGGAAGGTCTCATCCACTGTATAGAACATCAAACGCAGTTTACGGTCAAAAAGAGGCTTCAGAAATTCATCTACCAAAAACATATCACGGAACTAATGGAGGATTCACAAAAGAATTCGTAGGTGGAATGTATCGTGACCATAGCTTGAACTGTAACAAAACGAGAAGTGCAGTTCTACCAGACCCATCGTTCTCAACAAATGAACATTTTCCAAATGAGAATTAAATATTGTACTTTTTATCCATCAACCATTTCTGCAGTTTCTGCGAGTCCCAATTCATTTCCGCATACAGTACAGTTCATCTTTCTCAATTTGTCATTTAACTCATTACTCTTTTCACTTAGCTCATTGAACAGTTCCTGGAGTTGATACAGTTCTTCGCTGCTTGCCAAAACTGGTTGGATTTGTGGATAAAGTGTTTGGTACTCTTGGATGATATCACTTGGTACATTGTTTGCGAATTGAACTCCCATCGTCTCTGGTCCCTTGTCTAGATCAGCAATTAACTTGGAAAGATTCTCACATTCGGAACGAAGGCGATCTACCTCTACTTGCTCTTGATCGACTCTTTCCTTAGCTAATTGGATTTGTGTCAATGTGTCTTGCTGTTCCTTGTTTGCTTCCGACATCTCTTCGTCCTTCTTTTCAGATAATATTCTTTTTAACTCTTCGATTCTAGCCAAGCATCTCTTTTCATCGTACAGTTCTCCAGATTTGACCCATTCCAAGTTAATCGCATCCACTTCTTGAATGAAATGTTCTCGATACTGTTTCAGTTGAGTCTTCTTTTGTTTCATCTCTTCGTTTTTGGCTTCTATCTCCTACTATATGAGTAATGATGTAGATTACTAACACTTTTCAACGTATCAACTTGAGCTTGGATGAACTCGTTCTCTTTGTCGACGTTTTGACTCTCCACCGTCTTCTTCATCACTTCCTCTTCTAGTTTGGTCGTGATTCCTTGCGTAGTTGATATTTCATTCAAAACTACGAGTTGTGAGAGTCGTATCGATCTTTCGTACTGTTCTTTAGAGATTCTGTTGTCTTTGCGTGATCTTGCTTCTCCTTGACTAGAGCTTGCTTCTGTACTTGCGTAGCCTTTTCTAGATCAGTTATACTCTTCAATATGTCTGCATTCATAATTGGTTATGTTTGTTCAAAATGAAGAATGCAAAAGTCAACCTGTCCAAAGCAATTACAATTCGGAATTAATCTCAAACACGTGTCAAGTATGAAGCTTGTGTCAGTTTTATTGTGTTTTGCAGTACTCGTATTGTTCGCCAATGGTATTGAAATTTCTGTAATTACAGGTGGCAAGCCAGAAGACAAGCCATTGTTAATTGGGCCTGAAAAGCCAAACGAAATCGAAAAAGCTAAAAATGATGTTAATCAATTAGCTGTTGTTGACAAAAAGGCCGAAGTCGATGTACAAAAAGGTCCAAACTTGAAAGACTTGTACGATACTGGCATGGATGAAGAGGAGCAAATGTTTGCAGAAATGCAAAGAAGAATTAACGCAGTACGCTTCCGTCCTGGTCTTCTTCTTTTCAGAGGAATGCCAAATATGTACGATGAAGAGCGTAGACCATTCAAAGTTCGAGTTACTGAGAACGAGAAAGACTTTGTATTGGATGTAGTGAACATTCCAGAAGAATACAAGAAAGAAGATTTCAAGGTAGATGTTCAAACATCAGAAGAAGATGGCAACAAAGATGTGTTAATAATCACGGCGAAGGGCAAAGGCTGCGAAATGGTTAAAGAATTTTCTTTCAGCAAAGCAAGACTCGACCGTTCAAGCATCAAGGCTCAATTTGCCAACCACGCATTAACTTTGCGACTAAACAAGAAGCCATTGGATATAGTGAATGTAAAAATCGAGTAAATAGCATTAATTTAAGAATATTTATTCCTCAACAAGGACTTCTTCGCGACTGATAACTTCTTCAACTAATTCTTCTCTTACTTCTGTTTCATCATCGCTAGCGTATCCTCTAATCTTTTCTCTTTCTGCCTTCATTTGATCGTATTCGGCCTTGAGACGTTCAAGAATCTCTTCGAAATCGGTCCATAAGCGACGACGAACCTTGAGTGTTTCTTGAGCGACAGAGTTTTGAGCTTCTTGCTTTTCTTTCTCATATTGCTTCTTCAATGCAGGTAGATTGCGTTGAATCTTCTTCATGTCGTTTGAAGTCAACAATGTTGGTGGACGTGGTCTCCATTGGAACTCCCACATCTTATCAAAGGTTGCATGATGGAGTTTAGCACCAAGGAATGTCCAAATGATGTAACCGTTTTCTTGAGCACGAACGTGAGCAGATACAAATGATACAAAGTAACGACCAGTTGGATCCCATTCTGCATTTGTCATACCGAAATGTTCACCAACACCAACGAGTTCACCATCTTCAGTATCGTAGAATTCTAGTGGTACAGTGGCAGCCTTGGAGTTGACCAAAACAACGTTGACACCACGTGGTGACCAGTAAGCACGGTCCAAAATCTTGTTCTCGAATTTCTTGATGAGTGAAGCAGCGCCATCCTTGAAGTTGTAGAAGCTGACGTTCTTCTTGATACCACCAGCGGCATCACCATGAATGGCAACGAATCTCTTGCCTTTTGGTTCCCACTTGAACTCAAAGATCTTATCTTTGAATTCGATGGTTTCGATTGGGATACCCTTGCCACCCATGACGAAAACTTCAACTGTTGTATGTTCAGTCTTTCCACTCTTGGTTGCAATTTCACGATCAGCAAGAACGGCCAAGAAATCACCTGATTCGTGCCATACCAAACGAATGGCTGTGGCCTTAAAGAATGGTTGAGTACGAATCTCACGAAGTCTTGGGAACTCTAGTAGAGCGACTCTGCTTGGTACAGTGTCACTGTATGATTGAGCAACGTATGCCAAAACTGCTGGTTTGTTGCCTTGACTTGGCATCCATGCAAAATCTCTCAAACCTTCAATCTTCATAGCCTTCTTGTTTAGTAGTGGCATACTTGGTTCAGAAGTGTCATAAATGTAAAGTGATTCATCCAAATCTTTTCTCTTGGCTAATTCCAAAACTCTACGTGGATCAGAATCATCGGCGCGACCTTGTCTTGCCAAATACTTTTCATCATGACTCCACTTGTATACTGGCCATCTTCCGCCACCATCACTACCTGCTTTGGCAATTCCGTAGGGAGCAGTAAATGTGCGTTTCTTCTTTTGTGTTAAAGTATCGAATACGACAACGTTATCTTCTTGGTTTTCGTTCATGGTGACAATAAAGCTTTCTCTTGGTGAAAAGTCAACGAGTGCAACGTTCTTTTGGGAGAAACTTCCTTGTGGTTTCCAATCATCACCTCCCCATAGTGCGATACCTTTATCGTGGTATGTGACAACGTAGGAGCCGTATGGTGACCATGCGACGCGACCATCGCTCCACTTTTCTTTTCTCTTTTCACGAACTTGTTTGTTGAGTACGTCATGCCAGTAGACTTCAACAACGTCATAGTGACGAACGATGAACTGATCACGAGCATTTTCGTCGAGTAACCAACCACGCAAAAAGTCGCGTTCTTTCAATGGCTTTGGTACTTCTGCTACAAACTCTCCATCCTCAACCTTTTCATATTTATCAAAATCGGTGAATGGGATCAAGTGCAACGCGTTTTTACCAAACTTGTATCCTTCAATTTCTTTGATGGCCTTATCGACTTGTTGTTTGGTGGCCAATTCGAAGAATGCGAAACCTTTTGTCTTCTTTGTCGCGTTGTCAATGGGTAGTTGTGAGTTGAGGACCTTTGCGCCGGCTTTTTCTTGCAAAATCTTAACTAAAAGTTCTTGCATTTTGCCTGCTTTATCTTCTGTTGAAATTGGTAGGTCATCAATAGCGACAATGTTTGATACGTCTTGATCTAGAACTATATCTTTCTCGTCAAAAGTGAATTTTTCGTCTGGGTTGAAGTTTCTGATATCTTGTTCTGTGACTACGTAGTCCTCATCGTTTTGAGGTTGTACAGTATCTTTCTTTTTCGACATAGTTGTCACTCTGGAGATGCGTCTTTGTGTGAAAATAGAAAGTCTTTATTGTAACGACCTCGGTCAACTGAAACTTAGCAACAAGAAAGCTGTACAAGTTTGAAAGAGAGCATTTTATGATTGTTTTCTTTCTTGTTCGGCCCAGTATTCTCTGTTGCCGTTGATGTTATCAAGGAACTCTTGCAGTTTTGGATCAAACTTGCACAAACATTCATACATTGGCTTGGCGATGTAGTCTATAAAACCAGTTTGTGATTTTGGAATGTTTGCCTTTTCGCGGTCCATGAATGGTGATATTGGTAAATCCATTTCTCGTTCCAAATCTCCTTGATTGAAAAACTCTTGTGAGATTCTCTCTGTCCATAGTCTGGCAATTCTATTGTTTTTCGCTGGATTGCCAACATCAGCGCATTTCAAAAACATTTTAAGCATATTTCCTAATTGTTCCTTGTTTGTAGGATCCCATGAATTCAATATAGTAGATTGTAGTGTACCTACAATCGCAAAGTGTTTGCTCATATCAGTAGATAGAATCAAGTTAATAATTGAATCTCTGCAGTATCGCCACTCTTCTCTTGACAATCCTTCAGTAATATCGCAGTTCTCTTTCTTTAGTAGCCTAAACGCTTGTGTACAGTGATGGTTCTCTAGAATAGATTGGTCATTGTACAGTAACGCTCTATCGCTCTCACATAACCTCTCAAAATTGTTTGTTACTCCAGGGTGATCATAGTCATGTACCATAGCAGCAACAAGTGCAGTAAACTTATCCAAATCAGTCAAGTGCCTCGCTTTCTCACTTTTTGTCAAAAATACATTGAGTGTTTGTAACACATCACAAGCGTGAATATTGTTATGATATGGATTATCTCGATACCCTTGCTCTACTTCTGTCAAAAAGGCTTTTAAATTAACCAACGGTATACGCAACTTGTTAATCAAGTCATGTCTATGGAACAAGTACAATCCAGTATGATACAATGCTCTTCCGTTCGTGATTTCTTGCAATTTGAAAACATCCCAATCTACAGAATCTGAATCGAGTAAATGATCCAAAATGTCGTGTCTGAAGCCAAGATCTTCCAATCCCTTATTTGATTTTCTTCTACTTGAACCTCCTCTATTATTAAATCCAAGCATTTTGTGGTATGCTCGAACAATTGACCATCTTCGACCTGTTGCACGAGCAGAACTTGCGTTCGGGTTCATTTCACTATCTAACCAACCACGTAACTCTAAATCACGTTCTCTGTTAGCTTCAACTTCATACAATGCGTCATTGGCAATTGTTTTCATGATATAGTCAACATCGACGGAATCGCGTCTATTACTCAATGGACCACTCTTCCATCGCTTCAACAATTGTAAAACTTTTTGAATGGGTACATCGACTTTTGTTTGAACATCGGGTGAAAGTGCTCCATTTTGTGCTTCCTCTTTCTTTTCCAACTTTTCTGTCAACTCGGCAATTTGTCTTTCTTGTTCGGCAATCTTTTCTCGTAATTCTTCATTTTCATTTCTAGCAGAATCTGACATTCTGAAAAACAACTCCAAATCGTAGAATTGAGTATTCTTTCGTAAAGGTATGACTATTTGTTCTCCATTGACGATTAAGGTGAGAACTTCTTCATTTGCCCAGAAAGAGCCTGTTCGAACGCACTCGGCAAGTGATTCGAAGAACAAAGTCCACTTTTGTGCATCTCGGAACGTTTTTGATTTGATAACTGTATCTCTATCGTGGAGTAGTTCTTTGCTTGTGCGTGTCGCGCTGTGAGTGAATTTTTGTGTCCTTGATAGAATGAGAAAACATAATTCTCTCCCGTTTTTGTGAGTGTATACGCTTAAAATATTGTCATCATCGGCTCCCTGCATGCAGAAAAGCTTTGTGAGACACGGTAGCATGGTTAATGCGTCATTGAGCCCTTCAACAGACTCTAAACTATTCGTAATTTTTATGCTGTCAAAGAGTGCTTTGAAAGTGGATTGTACCATCGTTGTGAAAGAACCCATAAGTGTAATTTTGGATGCACTTCGAGGTGACAATACGGCGAGTTCTGTGGGTATTTGAGGAAATTGTATGTCGCAACGACGTGCTGGTGAATATATTCGTAGTGTTACGCTTTGGCGAGGAGAACTATTTGCAACATGTACAACAGGACTCGATGGTTCTGCGAATGAGTACAACTCTAATTTGTGTTTGACTTCCTCTGTGCTGTCCATTCTGTTAAATGGTCTTCGACGCGAAAGGCTTGTTTGTAGTGCTCTCTTTGAAGTGCCCTTTGGGGACGTCATTATTTGTTTTTTACCGAGATGATCTCTTCGTTTCTTGGGTTGGCTGTTGACACTTTATTTTGTGGGGACCATTAGCTAAACAGGCACCTTCTCTACTTGAGATATAGCTTCCACCACTAAAGGTTCATGTCCATACGCTTTTATTTGACGCCTTGTACCTGTTAGAAAGAAAATGGGCTGTTACTTCTTACCATTGTACAACTTTTATTAATATACTGACATATTACGATATTTGCCCTTGACTTTTCTGCTCTCCACTAATGGACGTTCTTCGAGCGGACGAGGTGTCTTCATCCACAAATATGGTGACCAATGTCCTTGGACACTAGGTGTTTCTGTCTTTTTGCCGATGCCGAGCTTCTTTGGTGCTTCTCCCCACTGTGTTCGCATTTCGTATACTCGTCTTATAATTTCTTCGACTGTGTTTCCCTTGATATCGTGGTTTTTAACTTGTCCATTTACTATTATGTGTGAAAACGTGTTTTGAGTTAATCGTACGGTAATGTCCCTTAATTGTTGGTGGTTTGTTTCTCACAACTTGTGCGATGAAATCTATTGTAGGGTACATGTTTGCGAGTTCGATCAGTGGTCCTTTTATGAATTCTCTGTGGCATGTTAAAAATAAATTCTTTCACAAACCTTGCTGGTTTGCTGTCTCCACTGATGTCACAAAGTCTAATTGCGACTTTGTGAAGTTGTTGAACACCTCTCTTCATGTTTGCTTGGGTTTAGTGTGATTACAAGACCGTAGTTGAGCAAAACATGAGAAGCACGACAACTTCTAAGCCACGCAAAATTGTTTATTTACACTTAGTAGACCATTAGAATTCTCGCGAATGTGTCGTTCTGTACGATTTGAGGGGCGTCTGTCGCAATAGTCATATTCAACATCGAAGTGTTTCCACCACCGTATAGGAATGGGAAAAGCGTCTCCGAGAACGATGGGAAGAAGCCTGTACCTGGAACGTTCTTAAAGATTTCACATTGAGCTGCGAAGCACGCATCGTTTCCTATTCCAACACCCTTTTGTGGATTACACCAGAAGTACCCAACGAGTTGGTATACATTTCCTCCACCAAAGTTTAGTAGAGGTAGAATGGCCGCAATAATGAGGAAGAAACTCGCCAAACTCTTCACAGAACCAACTGTTTGTGGAGGCTTCTTGCATACCTTGAGCAATTTGAGTTTGATGAGGTACAACTCAGTCACGCCAATAATGACCGAAAGAAGAGCAATGAGTGGGAAGGCTACCATACCGCAATACAACACATACTGCTTGTAGATTCCGTACAAGTACATATCGGCTACATCAAACTCAGGACGGATATCTTCATCGGAGCCGTTACCAATAGACTTGTACTTTTTGAATCGGTACACTACGAATGGTAGAATAATATCTACCGCCAAAAATGCGAGGAAATCAAGTAACACTTGGATGACGTATTGATTCCCAAGCACGGTAACGATGCATGGTACCGAGAAGAATCCTTTGACGAAACCTAGGAGTGCAATGTTCAACAATCTGAACGAAATGAGCTTGAATGAGTTGTGTGCTCTGAATGAGGAGTACGTAGGATGCTTTTCGAGTTGTGTGAGTCCTACAGCAATTTGACTATAAATAACGTTGATGACGGCAATGGCAAATGAAATTCCCAAAGACAATGGCGTCAAAATGAATTGATTGGATTGAATTTTGCTACCTTCTTCTCCGACTACGGTAATGAGTGCTGTAAAGTTTTGGAGAATCGTGAGTCCTAATGTGACGACCAATTGTACGAGCAATAGTAGTCCAAAGATGGAGTAGCTGAGAAGGTATCTCATCATTCTGGATTTCATGCTTACATTTTCGTTTTCCTTGATAATGTTGTCAGCATCGTCAACGAAATGTTCCTCGCAGTCGTACAAGTCTCTTTTGATAAATTGACGACGTGTGAACCACCAGTAGAAAGGACCTATAAAGATGGCCAAAAGTATGCAAATGATATTGCAGGTTCTCCATAGCCAAACGATACTAGGGTCGTAGTTTGATGTATACCACAAGTTTGTAAGGACACCACTGGCTACTTGTTTGATACCGCTGTCGCTGGTGAAGATTTCGGCTCCACTGACAATAGTATACGTGACGACGTTAATGAGCTGTATGCATGTGAATATTCCGGCGAATATGATAAGCATGATATGAAAGTCAAAGTAAAGCCGTACTCCTAGACCGTATTCCTCTTCAATTGATAACCATTTGCAAAATAGTGGTAAATCTTTTCTAACATGTTCGTCAACTATTTCACCTACTTCTATTTCCTTATTTGATTCGTCAGGTACAACGAATGGTTGCCCTCTTCTTGTGTGTACTACATGAAAGCCTTCTGGTGGCTTAACAGCAGTTAATCTTTGTCTGAATGGGTTCAATCCAGCTGCTCCGGACCCCCAAAACGTTTCATCTTGTCCAGTGTAATGACTGTATACGGATTTCGGTCGCAATGCAATATCCAATGGAGGTGGTTTTGAAGTGCTGTTTGTTCTAGCTAGTGCATTTCGAAGAGATGAAAAAGAGCTCGTGTTATTGGGTAATATCTCTTGTGTATTGCCAATATGTTCATCTTCTGGCTTGCTGGGCATGCTGTTTGCGTTTTCTTTAGCAAAATAATGACCAACTTGAAACTTCCGTATTAAGGAAAAAGCTAAAATGGTTGTTGGAATCCAGAATGGTATGGACTGATTGGAACATTGATAGAAATACTATGTTTGCGTCGTTTTAACATTCCACATGGCGTCTACCTTATAGCCAGGATAGCCAGGAAGATTACTGAAGAGTAGCTAAATTTTTATATGTTTAAGCTGTGGTTTCAGTTACGAATGCCTGTGCAATTAATGCAGACGAAGATGGTACCGAAATAACACTTAGCAAGTAAAGACCTCTTGTTGTTGGCTAACAGGTCGTTATGGGTTGTAACTAAAAACAAAAATAGAAAGATCACCAGTTAAACAACAGTTAACATCACTTCCTCGGTATCAATGTCTGTATGTTTTTACTATCTATCTGAACGTTGGTAGAGTTCAAACTTCGATGGTGACAGACGATTCAACGCACGCAGCGGCTATTCAGTAGTTGTCAGAAATTTAAGTTACGAATTGAGTGAAACTGATGTAGAGGAATTCTTTGGGCGATGCGGTACTATATTAAAAGTTAAATTACCATTGGATCGAGAAACTGACAGAAAACGTGGATATGCGTACATCGACTTTCAAAACGAGAGTGCAGTGGCAGAAGCTTTGAAACTATCTGGCAGAGAAATAGGAGGCCGACCTGTTACCGTATTAGCGCACAACAGAGATAGCTATGATACAAATCGCAGTGCGGCATCTCAATCTCTTCCCGATTACATTGGCCTCAGCTCTCCTGTTCATTCTACCCGTGCTCTTCAATTTGCAGAAACAAAACGTGTAGAGATAGACAAGGATCCTGACTTGTGGAACTACATTCCTAACATTTCTAATCCTGTATGGTGTGGTGATATACTTGTACCTCTTGCTGAGTTGGAAAGAATCAAGGTTGTAATTTGTGGTGTAAGCGAGATCGCAATTCATTCAACGTTTAGGAACCAACAATTCCGAAAAGATTTGGTATTGACAAACAGAGCGACCTTCCTCAATGTTATTTTTCAGAAAATTCTAAAGATTTTGTTAAATGGTGTTCGCAGGAGCCAAGAGCTCTGTGTTTGATAAAACCACTTGGTGGTAGTACAGCAATGCAAAATTTCAAAGACATGATGGAATCTTACAGAGAAAGATTACTATTTGTTAAGGTAAGAAACGTAAAATGAGTAACCTTTAGACTGAGAAAATGCTGATGTATATTATTCCTCTCAGAAGCCGCACTTTTAAAGATTTAAGAATTTGGATACCAGAAGAAATAGAAGAAAACAAAATGCTTGGCGTAATTTTACCTGATAGAGACCAAAGAAGATCTTGGGCTTAGTTGTAATTTCAGTAAACTTGTGCACTGATGCAAATTTTATGAACACAAGCAGAAGTCATGAACGGTTAACTCTCAAAATGATGTCTGACTTGGCGTCAAACCAGAAAAAAAGACAAGCGGCACTTCTGGAACGTCAAAAACAACAACGAAAAAGATTACAGGAAGAATCGCGCAATGAACCTTCTCCGCTGCAACAACTAGACGAACTAAATACTCGAGAACCAATTCTTATGCACGAGGAATATATGTTAGAAACACCAACCGATTTGGAGAACTGGATATGCGTTCCTCGACCTGATGGCAAACGCTGCCTATTAATTGTTAAGAGTAACGGCTACGCGACCTCAAAAATAGGAAATCAACCAAACAAAATACTGCACAAGTTTCGTGGTCGTTTTTATAAAGCCAATCAAGGCGAGAAGACTATTCTGGACGCAATCTATTGCGCGGGAAACAACACATACTACATTTTAGATGTTTTACTGTGGAAGTCATACGATTTGATGCATTGTACTGCCGAGTTTCGTTTTTATTGGCTTCAGAACAATTTCGAACCAGTCACAAAGTGTGAATTTAATGTCGTACTCGCAAAGAGGTTACCAGCGCAACAGTTCTTTGCACTTACGAATGGAAGTTGCGCAGTACCAAATACCTTTTATGACGGCTCACTATTTTCACAAGATGGACTTTATGCATACAACAAGGAGAGTGACTACACGATAGGATCTACACCACTGCTACTGTACTGGAAAGATTTGACATGTTGTAGTTATTTGCGACAACAATTATCATCACCGTTACTGTTCCATCTTCGATATATTCCAGAACAGAATCAACTCGTTACTTGCGATGGAACTGCTATCCCTACACCACCGTTAAATGTTGGTCCAGTAGAAACATTAGCAAAAGTAAGAATTGTGTTTGATATGACCAAGGCAGAAGATATCAGCAGGTGTATAACGATAGTCAGTGCAGAACAAGATCATCAACATGCTTTTGCAGATTCGATAAGCAAACTAGTGTTCTACTACCGATTGATAACAACATTGAAATGAAATTTACTCAGTTTGGCGCAATAATTGTAGCTTTTCTTCTGTTGGTTTCAATTGTTTTTTCTATTAGGAGTCAATCTCTTTTGAATATTTGAGACTCGCCTGTTGTTTTGCTCGTTTCATGCAACAATACACTACTACTGCGATTGCGCACACTAGAAGTGTCAATAAAAGTATTCCAGCGACTCCAAACACGGCTACTTGACACCATGTACTGCATACCGCTGTAAACTTGGCATACTGAACTTGGGCTGGCGATAAATCAGTACTGTTGTCTGGAACAGAGTTTTGCTCAACTTGTGCCATTAGTACATTATTATCTTTGTTGAGAGCATTCTTTTTCTTTTTATTCGCTTTGAATATGAGTACTCGCGAAGCTTTCTTTGGAGCTCTTAGATTTTGTACCCGATGTTTCAATCTGTGTTGTTTAACGTTTCTTTCTTTTGCAAACGATTCCACCTCCGCGAAAGAATCGAGATTTGATTTCTTTCTCTTCGCTTCTGCTGTCGTCAATAGTACGAAGAGAACTAGCGCAAGAAGAAGCACTTTGGTTAGCATATTGTTGTTTACTCGTGGTTATTAGTTGATCATGAGAATCAATCATGTAATCCATCCTATTATAGCTACGTCTTGATGGATTCTGAGTAGCTACGAGTTTACTATCTGTTACTCATCCCATAATCTTGGACTACAATTTACACTCGGTCAAGCTATCTCGACATATAAATCAGAAAATAGTGTCACAGAAAGGCCAGTTATGCGCCCCGCGTTAACGTCACCAAACTGAATGAGTAAAAGTCATGCGCTGACTGAGCGGCTGACTTCATTCAGAGACCAAACGCTGCGTGAGAGACATCGTGATGTGGGATTCCCGCTCTACGCTTTCACAAGTTTATGAAGACTGGAAGTAGGTTTATTCAGTGGCTGTACCCACTATGCTGCCTGCTTGCATTCGCATAACTCGAAGGTTCGCTACCTCTGTGACCATTTTACCTTTTGTAACACTCAAATATTAGTGGATCAGTAATACATTCATGAAATGGTTTACCGTGATTCATACATGATAAAATCCTATCTCCACATAGCTTAGCAGTCATCACTAAGCTTAGCTCGTACAAAGAAGCGCCAACATTTAGCGCATTAGATTCTGATATTTTAACATCTGGTGGAAGTACATATTCCGAGCAGTACGTGTGCAGTGTTTTGTTGATAATTTCTTTTCTCTGTTCCGGTGTATCTGTAGAAAAAATAGGTGACCTTTTCTCAACCATTGATTCAAAAACTTTGAAATCTTGAGCCACACGTTGAATACTTTTTTCAAAGTCACCAGATACACCTTGTAAACATTGATCTATACGCACGACCGTTGGTCTCTCTCGTGTCACTTTTTCAACAGTCCAGTTTGTTTTACTGTTCGACATTTCGACAAGTTCATCAACCAACATTGCACGAATAGAGTTGAGTTTGGTTGTTCGAAGCACACCAGTGATACACTGGTAAAATGACTTATCCATATAAGACATTGTCGCAGCAGTGTACAAACCAGCAGCCCAATTTAAACCGAGTTTGTTGTCTGTAAGTATAGCACGTTGAAAATCTGATAAATCTTTCAAGTGTGACGTTAGAGCAAGGCATGTTTGCGATCCTTTTATGCCATGCAGTAGTCCCTTAATGTATACACTATTTACATCGCGAATGTTGTGCGCTGGAGGTTGGTCAGGTTTTACTATGTTGCCCTCTAATACTAGTGCGTTTACTATTGGTTTTGCAGTTTGAGTGGAAATGTATTTTCGAGCAGAGTTGTACAAGTTGCAGGTCCACCGCTGTTGCGTTCTGTTCATTTTTGAAGTCAACCTGCTCAACAATGCAAAACTTCTTCAGTGACATACAATTTACACGTGATGGACCAAGCGCTCAAAAGTTGTTCAGATATTTACCTTTCGCAAAGCAGAAACACAAACGTGCTCCATGTAACGCGGTGTACCTCATAGGAAAGGGATGCAAACAAGAAAAACTTATTAAAGCTCTGAAAGGGAGAAATATAGTTACTACAGTAGGAGGCAATACAGCAGCAACTACTTTCTACCTCACAGGTACGATTATTTAAAATAATAACATTAGATAATGGTGAACTATGGGGTTCAGGGCAAAGTATGAAGCAGATGCATTTTCCATCTACAGGAGAACCTATTCAAATATTTACATATGCACCAGTTATTGATGTGTCTGCCTCTAACTGTTCAAATAGTGCCCTAGTTCTAACTCACGAGGGACTGTACAGAATTGGAAATTTAACAATCGATGACATGAACAAGTAAGCACAGCCACAGCATAGCTAATGCATCATAGATTACCAGAACCATTACGAGTTGAATTACCATCACCGTACACGATACATGACATCAAAAAGATATCAATGGGTGGTGTATCTAACGAAGAGTTCTATGGTATATTATTCAACAATGGCCATCTCTACTTGGCAGGTGAAGGTTGTAACTACAACCAGTTACCAAACTCGAACACCAAGTGCCAATTTACAGAACTTACCACACACGTAAAAGATATGAACTGTGGAGGTTGGCATACTACCTACAAGACATATTCCAATGAACTTTATGCTATGGGTTTCAACCATGACGGTCGTTGTGCTTTGGGTCATTCCAACAAAACAACCAAACCAGAACGTGTAAAGTTACCCTTTACATCTGGTATCAAATCACTAGAGAATGGTTGCTTTTCGGCCGTGCTTACCGATGATGGAAAAGTGTGGGTAGCAGGAAGGTCCTACGCGAGAACTACAGAAGACAAATTTGAGCAAGTGAAAAGCTTGGGACAGTATTTTATTGTCAAGATTGTTGTTAGTGTGTATTGTGTACTTTGTTTGAGCAGAGATGGAAAAGTATTTGCTTTTGGATCAGTAGAAGATCAAGATGCCTGGCCGTCAAGCTCTTCAGTGGCTATTCACTTGAAGCAATTCGATAATATAAGAGTTGTAGATATTGGCTCTGCAGGACCACAGAACTTTACTGTCATGGTGTGGGAATAAAACACGTAAAACTCGCTCAGAGTTTATAACCTAGCTAGCTGAGCTGGATCAATAGCAGCAGCAGTTCAATAGCATTTTTGAACAAAATCTTTATAAATAAGTCTAGATATTAATAACTTTGACTTTTAATTACAAAGCGGATTTTCTTGAGCCCAAAACAAAAAAACAAACGACAATGGACGATAAGGAAGTTCAACAACGATTTTTAGGGACTGCATGTGAGACTGCTATGTTCAACACTGTCACGTGTTACGAAAACAATGTACTCTTAAACAACTGCGACTCCGTATTCGATAGCCTTTCCGATTGCATGAGACAAAACAACTTGATTAAGCTCATAGACCCAGAGTTCAATTTAGATACCGCCGAAGTATACGGAAATCCACAAAAACCAGCCACAGTCTCAGCACCTGGAGCTCGTAATACCGTTAGCTTATAAATAATATGTTAATTATCGCGTTTTTGTTTTATTTACTTTTGTCGTCGGTGGTGCAACCATTTTACTACGGTCGAGTCTATTTCCATATTTCCGAAATATTTTTGCTAATTGTTTACTTGTTGCCATCGTTTCAACGTGGTTTGCTCCTAGTGTTTCACTTAGTAATTGTTTCACAAGTATAACATGCTCATAAGCAGCATTATATCGTCCTAGTTCAATTTCCACAGTGGCCATTTGACGTATAGTTAGAATGGTATCGTAGTGCCGAGGTCCTAGTATGTTTTCTCGTATTGACTTTACTAGAGTGTACATTTTCAGGGCATCATCGTATTGACGTTGCACAAAATATAGATTTCCTAGATTGGTGTAAAGTATGGCAGTGGAAACGTTTTCAAAGCCATAAACTGTCTCAAAAATGTCTTTGGCTCGCGAATACATTCGAAATGCTTCTTCATTTCTTCCTTGTAGTCGCAATACGTTTCCAATATTATTATACATTGTCGCTGTACATGGATGTAGGTTGCCGTGGTACTTTCTCTGTTGCTGTTAGATTTGAATCTCAAACATACCTTATGCCGAGCAATTTTTACCAACAAATTAAGAGCTTCACTGCAATTCCCTAGTAGTAAGTAGCAATTTGCAATGTTCTCTTCGCACTGAATCGTATCTGGATGATTTTCTCCCAAATGATCCAAATTGATATCTCTAGCTTGTTGAAACGATTTTATCGCTTCTTCATATCTAGTTTGCTTTACTAATACATTCCCTATTGCATTACAGCATGAAGCAATATCTACACTACTACCAGCGATCTTCTCACAGGTAGTACGAGCATGCTCCATATATTCTAGTGCCTAACGGGTTAGTACACAGTGTACAGTGTTCATACCTCTTGCAAACCACCAGAACATAAATACAAGTTACCTATGAGCAAGTAACAAGCAGCAGTGTTGGAGTGGTCATATCCTAGTATCATTTCTCTCAAATTTCGAGCTTTTTCATACATTAATATTGCATCTTCGTATCGGCCTAATTCTTTGAGTGCAGTGCCAATGTTATTATAGCATGTTCCTAGATCAGGGTGTTCGTTAAGATTATTTTGTTCTAGAACGTCTTTTCCAGCTTGATACTGTTTTAGTGCAAGTCGGTACTGTCCCAAATACAAATAAACATTCCCTATGTTGTTATAAATTGTTGCTGTCTCGATGTGATTCTCTCCTAGTGATTTTTCTCGAATGTTTTTCGCTTTTTCCAACATGTGTAATGATTGTTCGAATCTTCCAAGTGATGTTAGTACAAGTCCCATATGATTGTACGTCGACGCAGCTTCTGGTGATTCTTCTCCATAATGTCTGATTTTTAATTCCAAAACCTATTCGATGAGCATCGACAATAATCGGACTTACTTTTTCGTACATTTCTAGCGCATCTTGCAACTTTCCTTGCAATCGATAAAGATATCCAATATCCGAGTAACATAGCATTTCATAGAAAACATACTCTTGTGACGCTGTACTGTTTTCAATAATCTTTTTTGCGTCAAAGAGTGTTTCTTGTGCTAAATTGTACATTCCCTACTTTGTTAGAATCAAATAAAGAATAAATTACTGAATGCGTGTACGCTTCTCCTAAAAGTATTCTAATGTACACAGTGTCTGTATGTTCAGTTCCGTAGCATTTTACAACTGTATGATAGCATTCTAACCCTTTTTCTATCGCAATGTCGAACATGCCATTGTGTAACGCTTGGCATGCCTCTCGTTTAAGCTCCATTACGAATTCTTGTTTCTTTTGTTTTTCATTTAGTTCCATTCTCATGACATCTTTATCGGTAACAAACACGTACTCCACTTTGGTTGTCTTGATGGATCTTCGTTCTGGATTCTAGTAAATGAGAAGAGCAAAAAGCTGAATACCTCTGTTTGCGTTCGTCTCATGGAAGATATTCTGCTATTTCTGAACTGATCTGGTATATCAGACATTGTTGAAAGATGAGACTGCGTGAACTGCTCTGGTTGTATTGTACGACCAACGTGATTTTGATACTGTTCGGTAATAGCACCATATTGTTTAAACGGTGTCGGTGTTTGAAATTCTGAAACTGTAGCGTGGAGTTTTACTGGTGTGTGCAAATTGGTTGCAGACATTAGTGAGGTGTTCACCCAAGATTGGTCTGCATTTGGGATTACTATTGCAGGTTGTTTATCTTCTGGTGTGGACGGTAAGTTAAAGAAACTAGTTCCTAATAGATCTTCATTCAACTCGCGAAAGGGTAACGATTTCTGTGGAGATTTTTTGTACGCTTGTCCAACGAATGACGAGTTCGAGTTGTGTTGTTTGACTCTTGAATGAGTGGGTGGCGTCCGAAACTGTCTATGAAGAGGAGAATGCATCTATAGTACAGGACTACGTTTTGTTTTGGTTGGGCGGTAAATGACTGGAGATGCCAAAGAAAAAGGCTCCTGAAGAAGAGTCTATTGGTGAACGCATCAACCCGCACGTCGTCGCATGTTTGAAAGAACTGGAGAAGCAAGCGCGAAACAGCAGAAACGATAAATTGCGATTAACATACAGCAAGGCTTTGCGGTCAGCACAAAAATATCCACTCCCTATAAATTCTGGACAAGAGGCACTCACGCTGGAAGGTGTTGGAAAAGTTTTAGCGCAACGAATAGACGAATATCTTCGAAAACAAGGTGTCACACAAAACACTATTGCAGATACAAACTCACAAGACAGCAGTGAAGACGAAAAACCAAAGAAAAAGAAGAACTATATTCCAAAATTTAAATCTGCAGCCTGGGCTGTGTTAATAGCACTTTATCGCCACGCAAAAAATAACGACAATCCAAAAATGACAAAAACAGAAGTCATTTCAGCGTCATCATCGCTTACGGACACACCAATGCTTCCAGGTGGTGGAAAGTTTCAATACTGTGGTTGGAGTTGTATGAGTGGACTAACAGACAAGTACGATCTCGTCACATGCGGCGGTAGACCCAAAAAATACGAATTGACACGAAATGGACGTCGAATAGCACGCAAATTACACGTAGGAGCAAAAGAAATGTTAAATGAAGATAACGACGAAGTTAATTTTGATATCACGGACGATGAAGATGAATCAGAAGAGGAAGAACCACAACCAAAGAAGAAACAAAAAGAGAAAGAAAAATCAAAACCTGCTACTCGTATTCAAGTAGAAGAAGAGGAAGATTCTCAAATGGAAGATCCAGAAGATATCGAAATTGCATTACTTGATTCTGACGAAGACGAACCAGAACCTCCTCCTCCGAAACCAAAAGCACGACCACCATCACCAGTAAAATCTAGACCAATCACACCACCAAAAAAGAAAACACCACCACCACCAAGTCCAGCAAAAACTCATCGTCACTTGTTTTCTGCTACATACGTGAATGGACAACTAGCAGCTGTACCTTCCAAAGATGAATCACAAGTTCAAGTTTCTCTAGAACTAGGACTAAGTTTTTTGATTCGAATTACAGTACCTTACCCATCAAACGTTTCCTATTTTGCATCACGAGTTGACTGTATCGAAAAAACAGAAGGATGTGTACTGTATGGATATGTTCGTGATGAAAAAGCACCGAATAGTAGTAACGATTTGGGTGACAAGTTTTTCACTGATGTAGCGCTGCAAAAATGTATGGTACAAGATGTTACTGTTGCAGATAGTATTAGAAAGTTGATTGGAAAGAAAGCAGATACACCAAAGTCAATTGCTGAGAGATTATTCCAACAATCGAGTGGTGAACCAAAGAAACAACTAGTACTCAAAAAAGCAGATGCACCAGTAGAGCATTTGATAGTAGAAGAGGAGGAAGATGAGGAACCTGTAAAGCCGAAAAAGTATGTAGTGATGCAGAAAAAGAGACCAGCTGAAGCGTCAGGATCACAAGAGCCTAAGAAACGCAAAACACTTCAAGAAGACGTACCACCACGACCATTGCGAACAGTAGAAGAAAAACCAAGAAAAGTATCTGAAGAGGTACCAAGACCTAGGCCTATTATTGAACGACCAATAACAGTACCTAGTGCACCTGTACCAGTACGTTTTTTACATTTCATCTAACATCCATAGACAAACCAACCAGTGATCGATTTTAAACAATTTGCAAAGCAGTCAACTCCACAACAACCAGCACCTACAAGAAAACTGTTTTCACCATACTACACACTCACACTCGTTGTCGATCAACGTGAACGTCACAGTAACGATCGTAATTATTTCATCACCAACTTGAGCAAACATGTAACTTGTAAATCAAGTCAACTTAGTCTTGGAGATATCGTTTGGACTGCTAGTGATGATAGAGGTGAATACTTGCTCGACTACGTTATTGAACGAAAAGCAATTGACGATTTAGCAGGAAGCATCATGGATGGAAGATACAAAGAGCAACGATTTCGATTGAGAGAAAGTGAAATGAAAATAATCATGTATTTAATTGAAGGTGATCCGAAAAAGAATCAACGACTACCTCCACAGAATTTGGAGAGTGCCTTAGTGAGGCTACTTGTTTCTGATGGGTTTTTGGTACAACGTACGCCAACTGTTGATGCAACTGTACAATTTCTCATTGGGATGACACACACGTTGCGTGATATGCTAGATCGTGACGGATTGGATGCTCACATGTACAAATTTGAAGACTTGGCAAACTTTAATTCTATATGTTCAAAGAACAAGAAGATTTTATCTTCTGAAGAGGTGTTTGGTAGACAACTATGTTGTGTAAATGGAGTGTCGGCACAAGTAGCAGAAACAATAATAGAAACGTACAAGAACCCAAGACAGTTAAAAGAAGCGTTTGAAGAAGAGGGCGAAACGCTATTGAGTGATACTTTGGTAAAGAGCAAGTTTTTAGGAATAGCTGCAAGGCGGATTGGACCTGCTTGCAGTAAGACACTATTCGACATGTACTCGTTAAAAAAGTATTCATAACTTTGTAACGATTTTATACATAACAAAACGATGATATTGTGCTTTTCAAATCTGTTTTGTGAAAAGTGGAAAGTCGACTAATACTCCACAGTGAAACACAATCACTATGTCTCACTGCCAAAGTATCGCTATCTACAACTTGAAATCCAGTAACAACTTTGCCTGTATCCACTGCTTTAGCCTTTGATGCATCACCAACTTCATTTTCATCCCACACAGTAATCGTACAATCATCAACACTAATAATTCTTCCGTTTGAGTAACCTAGAAAACAAGCAGGATGGGTGAGATCTACAGATTTTGAACAGATCTTTGATGTCAGGTCCCAAATTTTCAGTTCGCTTTGTGTAGAACTAATAAGGGTGTTCTCTCCTGCGCCACAAATATACGTTACTTTATGAGAGTCTTCAAGAGTAAAGAGAAGCGAATTTTCATCTGTGCTCCATATCTGGATGGTCTTACCACTACGACTAGCAAATGTTGTATCACTAATAACACAGATTTGCTCCGGCGTTTCCTCGTAAACAGCATCGGCCATGTACGTTTGCAGATTCCAAATAGCAATCTCTCTGAACAAGTTACCAGCTTATTTCCAACACCTATTGCTGAAAAAATATCAAAGCCATGTGATGTGTCCAATTCAGTGCTTCTAAAGTTATTGGTGTCAAACAATATTATCTCGTTTGTACAAGAAACAGCAACAGTATTATCTGATATGTAAAATACAGATGATGCATTGAAAGTGCCATAGCTCAGCTCCTGTATATTATCTGATTGCACGTTAACAAACAATACGGTGTTATTTTCGCAAAAAACCAAATTCTTTTTGGTAATCTAATGGTTAGATAATAATTATATTGGCACCTGTTTTCTAAGCAATCTTGGACACAAGTCAAACATGTCACGAATGTTGTAATAGTCGATATCATCTTCCAATTCCCTTCTTGACGGTGCATCTAAGCTTGAAACACGCTCTTCTACATCATAACCACGCAGAAAATTTAAAATGATTGGAAAATGTGTTGGTGAGCGGTCGATAAAATATTCGTTGTATTCATCAGGCTGTTGATGTCCAACTTCGCTAAACATTCCTGAAAAAAACGAGTCTTTGTCCGTTGTGAGCGTTAAAATTGATGTCGTAAAACGCGTTCCGCCAATGTTTAAGACTACTCTGTCTGATTGTCGTGTTTTGTTTTCATTGAACGTTTCTTCTAATTTTTGAAAGCGAGACTTCAAATCTTCAATCTGCTTAGCGAGTGACTCGATCGTAACGCTCTTTCTCTCTTCGATGTCATCATCGCCGTCCTGGCGTTTTCTCTTCATGAGTCAACTTCAATTAACTTGTTTGAATTTAATTGTAACGGCATTTCACACAGTGCATGAAAGTTTTGAACTAAGGGATGAGCGGCACTCCATCAGTAACCCACACTACCTTTCGGTTCTATTCCGAAGAGGAGCTCGCAGACATTGCCGCTGTGGAGATAAAAGACCCTAATTCATTCAGCGACATGAATCTACCAAATAGAAATGGGTTGTACGACCCAAGAATGGGTCCTATCGATTCACTATCGTCGTGTAAAACTTGTGGATTGTCAGAAGAGCGATGCCCAGGACATATGGGTTATATTCGCCTACCACAGCCCGTTATTCATCCTCTACTTCGTAATGAGCTCGTTCGTTTGTTAAATAACTGTTGTTTGTATTGCTCAAAATTCAGAATCACAAAGACAAAAGTAAGAGAAAGACTAATAAGTTAACACTTGTAGTCATTTTTATATCAACAAAAATTCAAACTATTGAGCGTCGGATTAGTTGCTGAGGCCGTCGACTTGTTCGAACGCACCGAAAAGTTTTTGAACATGTCTAAAGATCGTCTTAAGACTGTATTAGAACAAAAAGACAGCACTGGATTGACAAAGAACCCAGATTACACAGAAACTATGACGTTGTCAGAAAATGAAATGCAACACATCGAAAAGAATATCGAAAAGATGGTTCAAAAGAAAGCAAAAGAGATGCACGGCAGGAGCGATGACATTTACAATAATGTAGTTGTCTACGCAGAAAGACAAAAGACAATCAATGCGTTCTTTGGTGAAAGACCAAATAGTTGCGCACAGTGCGACGCGTATGCACACTCGTTCACATACCCAGTATCTGAGAAACTATACGTCAAGTACCTAAGCGTTCCACAATTAAGCAAAATGGCAAGAAGGGCCAACTACAAAGCGAGTCACATCAACGCCGTGAATGAAGCCCTTAACGGTGATAAGGGTGTCTACGCCGTCATTCGCAAACACAATCTCGTCAGCAAAGTTTCCGAAAAAGATGAAGAAATGGAAGATGACGCCGCAGAAGAAAAGATGGAGGAAGAAGAAGAAGATGACGAAGGTCAAGAGGATGATGGTGAAAAGAAAAAACCTAAAAAAAAGAAATCGAAAAAGACCAAGACGAAGGTTGACAAGACACTCAAGGATGATCGTATCGATGCAATCGAAAAGATGTTGGACGCACGATTCAAAACAGAAGCAGCACCAGTTATGCCAACCGAAGTGTTAGATCAAATCAAAGCTCTTTGCGAGAATGAACCAGTACTCGTCAACAATTTGTACTCGTCCAAGCCAGGTGAAGAAATCTCTCCATTGATGTTCTTCTTGAAGGCTGTACCAGTTATGCCAAACAAATTCAGACCTCCAATGATCCGCAATAATCAATACTTTGAAAATGCACAAAACAAGATTCTTAGTGCACTCGTTGTACTAGGTCAAAGAT
>JAESGV010000288.1_pt1 | contig 23266 bp, 14 predicted proteins | sample 9269781 | NCBI WGS metagenome assembly JAESGV01 (sample SAMN15741586, study PRJNA653496) | algae metagenome | isolation source: Tildeniella torsiva UHER 1998/13D and co-occurring heterotrophs from... | place: Slovakia: Slovak Paradise National Park, Hrabusice, Kosice Region | collected 2000-01-01
CTCGATACTCTACTCTTCTGCATCAGTATGCTCCACTAATGGCACATGCGTAGCTCCAAGTACGTGTAATTGTAAATCAGGTTTCTCAGGGACGAATTGTGAGAACTATTACTGTAATAGTATCATATACACCAACAATGCAGGTTGCTCTACAAATGGTACTTGTATAGCACCCTCAACATGTAACTGTAAGACTGGTTTCTACGGTACATGGTGCCAGAATTGGAACTGTAACAGTGTTGCCATGAACTCTGCTTCTGTTTGCTCAACAAACGGGACGTGTATCTCGCCTGATGTATGCTCGTGTAAAACAGGTTACACAGGAACATATTGTTCCAGTTGGAGTTGCAACGGCATTGATAGACTATCAGCTTCTGTATGTTCCACCAACGGTACATGTACAGCACCTTCAACATGTACTTGTAAAAGTGGATACTATGGACCAAATTGCGAGTTTTGGAACTGTAACTCTGTACTGTACTCTAGTGGATCGGTATGTTCCACAAACGGTACTTGTATCGCTCCCGATACATGCTCATGCAAGTCAGGTTTTTACGGATCAAATTGTGAAAATTGGAATTGCAACTCGATCATTATGACAAATAACGCAGGTTGCTCAACAAATGGAACATGTGTTGCGCCTAGTACCTGTAGTTGTAAATCAGGATTTTACGGGAGTACATGTCAGAATTGGAACTGTAATGGAGTCATCATGAGTTCGAATTCGGTGTGTTCTAGTAATGGATCGTGTGTTTCTCCTGATGTATGTTCCTGTAAGAGTGGATTCTCTGGTACAAATTGTGAGAATTATTACTGCAATAATGTTATATACACTAATGATGCAGGTTGTTCCTCTAACGGTACTTGTGTGGCGCCTAACACGTGTAACTGTAGGAGTGGGTATACAGGTACGTATTGCTCAAGTTGGAACTGCAACGGTGTTGATAGACTTTCTGCGTCTGTTTGCTCGACAAATGGTACATGTGTTGCTCCTGATACATGTAATTGCAATTCTGGATTTAGTGGAGCAACATGTCAGAATTGGTACTGTAATAGTGTTATTATGACTAGTGATGCAGGTTGTTCTTCCAATGGAACATGTGTGGCACCGAGTACATGTAACTGTAAAACTGGATATACAGGAGCGTATTGTTCGAGTTGGAACTGTAATGGTGTAGATCGACAATCGGCAAGTGTATGCTCCACGAACGGTACATGCGTATCTCCCGACACGTGTATGTGTAATTCTGGGTTCTATGGATCAACTTGTCAGAATTGGAATTGCAACAGTATTGCGATGAACTCTGCTAGTGTTTGTAGTACGAATGGTACTTGCGTATCACCTGATACGTGCTCATGTAAAAGTGGATTTACAGGAGCGTACTGTTCTAGTTGGAGTTGCAATGGTGTGGACCGTAATTCTGCGTTGGTATGCTCTACAAATGGCACGTGTATCGCTCCCTCTACGTGTATGTGTAATTCAGGTTACTCTGGTTCGAATTGTGAAAATTACTACTGCAATAGCGTCATACACACGAACGATGCTGGTTGTTCTTCTAATGGTAGTTGCATAGCGCCAAGTACGTGTAGCTGTAACTCTGGATATTCAGGTAGCATGTGTGAAACATGGATGTGCAACAACATTGCCATGAATTCAGCAAGTGTATGCTCTTCAAACGGAACATGTGTCGCACCGAGTACGTGTAGTTGTAAATCAGGATACTCTGGATCAGAATGTAACACCTGGACTTGCAGTGGTATCGCGATGAATTCTGCTGCCGTTTGCTCTAGTAATGGCCAATGTACTGCACCAGATACGTGTTCATGTAACACAGGTTATTCTGGCGCCACTTGTCAAAGTTGGACTTGTTTTGGGTTGAGCAATTTGGATGCAAACGTTTGTAATGCACATGGTTCATGTACAACTCCTGACACGTGCGTTTGTAGTGGTGATTATTCGTACGTTTGAATTTAAATTTTATTAAAGTTAAATAGTGGACCATCTTGCAATATAGCACCAACTACTACAGCAACACCGACACAAACAGACTCGCCAACACCAACGCCAAGTTCTTCAACGACAACTACAATGTCACCCACATTTGCAACAACTACAGATACACCAACAACATTTGCGCCCACTGATTCCACAACTGCTGCACCAACAACATCGCCAACTTCAGCTCTTGCCACACCCACCACGTCATCAACTACTACAGAAATGCCAACTACAGATACACCGAGTACAACGATTTCACCTACTGGTTCTACAACCTTAACGCCAACCACAATATCTCCGACATCATTACCTACTTCTGCTACAACCTCAACCAGTACAGAAACGCCAACTCCAGCAGATACTACTACAACAGCACTTTCAACCACAACGCTGCCACCAACAACCAGCACGGTTTCTCCGACTAACACACCAACTGTAACATTAACAACTTCTTCGCCTACTGATACTCCAACACCATCAGATTCACCAACATCTACGTCAACTTCTCCAACAACGACTACACCACTCAGTCCAACAGCAACAGTACCTTCAACTACAGTGCCAACTGCGGTCACAACACCTGGCCCATCTACGACTGCAGCTCCAGGTGTACAGCCGACAATTGATTCTATTGATGCGACAATAGCCGGTCCAAGTTCAGTCATCACAATAACGGGTACCATGTTCACAAACTACACAACATGTCGATTCAGTGATACGCAAAACACAATATGCACTCAAGCGGTGTATATCAACAGCACGTATATTTTATGTGTAGTACCTGCTAACGCAAGTTCCGCACTGGATGCGTCGTTACCACTCTTGTTGGACGTGTCAAGTGATAGTACAACTTATAACAATGCATCGTACCAACAAGTGATTGATTTTGTGTCATCGCCCATACCTACTATCGCAAGTGTCGGCTCGTCAATAGTTGGTCCGTTCTCTGTGATTGATGTTATTGGTACTCTTTTCACTGCCAATACAAGTTGTACGTTTTCTTCTGGAAACGTTAGTGTTACCATACCAAGTACTTTTATCAATGATACCTTGGTGAAGTGCGTCGTATCAGATTCAAGTATAGCGCTGTTTTCATCTCCTGTAGTACTGCAGGTCACGAATGATGGAGCAACTTATGTTTCATCCAATTCTGCACAAAGTACACCGGTAATAAGCATACCATATGTTTCTCAGCCGATACCAACTATACAGTCAATAGACGAGCCGGTAATAGGTCCAGATAGATTAGTAACAATACATGGTTCTTTGCTTCAACCTGGAGCATCATGTCAATTCACTATCGGAGGTGTTGAGACATACGTTCAAGCACAGTATATCAATAGTACATTGATAATATGCCGAGTGCCAAATAACACAACAGGCACAACAGACGATCCAATCACTGTTAGAGTTTCAAACGATGGAGTCGTTTACTCAAACAGCAAAGTACCATCGTATACGTCAGTACTCGTACCAATCGTGAGTGACATAGCGCAGAGTGCAGTAGGGCCTGGTAACACTATACTTGTCACAGGATCATTGTTCACAAATACAAGTAGCTGTAGATTTAGAGTTGGTATGGTGACGGTTGAAGTATCGTCAACGCTTATCAATGATACATTGATACAGTGCACTGTACCGAATTTCAATTTATCCACTGCTGCTAGCGTACAGTTGGATATCACAAATGATGGAATAGGATACAGCGCCTATGGACAGAACACGCTACCTATTTTACCATCAGCAATACCTGTTATAGGTAACATAGATCAAACAATCATCACTTCAGGAGTTGTAGTAACCATACAAGCGTCTCTAGTTACACCTAACAGTACTTGTCTATTTTCACTAGGCGGATCAACCTACGAAACAAGTTCTGTTTTTATCAACAGCACGACAGTACAATGTACTACACCTATGATACCAGATACAGGTGTTTTGACGCTTTCCCTATCTAATGATCGTACTTATTATAGCACGAACCAATCAGTACTATACACTATCACGCCAACTTTATCATCGTCGGATGTTTCTATACTAGGACCTGGTAATACAATCACCGTTACAGGTACACTTTTCACAAATCACTCTGTATGCCAATTCTCATCAGGGCATGATGTTGTTCAAGTACCAGTGGTTTATATCAATAGTACGAGTGTACAGTGCATACTACCATCAAACAATATGACTGTTGGAACAATACAGTTTACTGTATCAAATGATGGATTAACTTATCCAGCACCAATGAACATAACGTACGTTAGTACACCGATACCAGTTGTACAGGGATTCGATACAACAAACGTTGGGTTAGGGTCGACCATCGTTATACAAGGGAGTTTACTCTCAAGCAACTCTACATGCCGGTTTACCATAGGTTCTGATATCATCTATGTACTGGCTACATATGCAAACGCGAGCAGTGTTTCTTGTCAGGTACCAAACTTGAACACAACAGTTAGTATTGAAGTAGAAGTGTCAAATGATGGTGTCGTGTACTCTAACGATCCATCTCATATTGTACAATACACGTACATCACTCCACCAACAATACAATCATCACAGCAATCAGTGGTTGGACCTGGAAACACTATTACGCTAACTGGACAACAATTCACCAACTCATCGTACTGTAAATTCACGAGTGGTGGAATAACATTTGTTACACAAGCTGTGGAGCTCAATTCAACAAGTATCCAGTGTGCTACACCTCAATTCCACAACAACAACCAAACTGTAACGCTTACTGTCTCCAGTGATGGATTTGCATACAGTAGTACCTACGCAACGGTAACATACTTGAGTACTCCTATACCTGAAGTATCATCGTTCAACACGGACACGATTGGTCCCAATTCGATCATTACTGTAACAGGAAAGCTATTTCTAAACGGATCTACGTGTCACTTTACAATGAACCAAACACGAATTGATGTACCTGCTATTTATAACTCTGCAAGTCAAGTAGTGTGCACTGCGCCTGATTTTGGTACCGATGGTTATGCAACACTTACTATTTCCAACGATCAAGATCATTTTTATGACCCAACAATAACGTTCATCTACGTTAGTGTTACGCCACCACTTGTTGGACAAATTGATTTAACTACTGTTGGACCAGGAAACATCATTCATATACAAGGTTCATCATTTACAAACTCGTCGATTTGTAGATTTTCAAACAATGGACAAGATGTATTAACAGCAGTGGAATACGTCAACTCTACGTCCGTACATTGTGTTGTTCCAGACGCTAATTTTACAACTGGTAACATTAGCGTGTCAGTACAGCTGTCATTATCAAATGATGGTAACACGTTCGTGAGTAGCACGGTGGTACTGACATATTCAGCTGTAATTGTACCTGTAGTACAAGCGTTTAGTACTACTACTGTGCTACCAGGCACAGTTGTATCAGTATATGGATCAAACTTTTTCAACACGACGGTATGTCGTTTTGCTATTGGTAGTCTAGTAGTTTTCTCACCTGTAACGTACACGAGTAGTAATCAAGTATCATGCGTTACTCCACTTACGAACGCTACAGACATTGTTCGACTTGACTTATCAAATGACGGAGTTACATTTGCTACAAGTCCTGTAATAATGTCTATTACCTACTTGGTGCAACCCACTGTAACATCAGTCGATCAAACTATCGTTGGGCCAGGTAGTGTAGTCACGCTCCAAGGAACATTCACCAACCAATCAGTATGCCGATACGCGTTAGGTGATTATGTATCAGTGACTCAAGCGACTTTTATTAGTTCGACGTCAATACAATGCATCATACCGACAAATTCAAATACAACTTCAAGTGGAAATGATACGATACTATTATCAGTTTCAAACTCTGGTTCAAACTCTTATGATGTATCTACTATAGTTATACCGTACGTAACTACACCAGTAGCGATCATAAACAAAATAGATACATCAAGTGCATCCAAAAACAGCATTATATCGATCACTGGTTCATTATTCACAAATGGAAGTACTTGTTTGTTCTCTATGAACCAAGTAAATGTGTCAGTGCAAGCAGCGTTTGTCAACAGCACATTTATTCAATGTGTAGTGCCACAGTTTGCTAATGACGGGCCTGTACACTTTGACGTTTCAAATGATCAAGTAGTGTATAGAAGTGGTCCAAACTCACCAGCTTTTCAGTATGTAGTACCACCTGTTGTACAAGCAATTGATACCTCTATTGGAGGACCAGGAAATACTGTACAAATCATAGGATCGGGGTTCACTAATACCACTACATGCAAATTCACAGATGGACAAGTCATATACACGGTTAATGCAACTTTTGTGAACAGTAGCAGCGTTACATGCACTATTCCGCAACTTGCTGGCTTATCAAACCTTCAGTTGTATCTCGTGAATGGTGGTGTTGCAGCAAGTAGTGGTAATAATTTTACCTATGTCGCTGAGAGTATACCTGTCGTACAGAGTGTCAACCAAACGACGACCAGTCCAGGAGTTGTAGTTAGCATCTCGGGATCACTCTTTACAAACCACTCTGTGTGTAGATTTAGCCAAGGAAACAATTCTATTATAGTACCCATGATCAACTTTGGTTGTGCTACACCTGTGTTCAACGCAACAGGTGCAATAAGATTAGAAGTATCGAATGATGCAACTCACTACGTAACGGCAGCAGAATTACAGTTCTATGCAAGTCTAAATGTTGTTGGCATAGATAGTCCGAGAATAGTACCTGGACAGACAGTCACTCTATCAGGAACATCATTTACGAATGAGTCAACGTGTGTATTAGAGTACCAAGGTGTTGCAGTAACAATGTCAAGTGTATACATCAATTCAAGTACTATACAATGTACTGTACCAAGTATCAACTACACTACAGGACAGATACCAGTACAATTGTATGTTTTGAATCATGGAGTAGTGGGGAGTAGTCAAACCGTTACATATACTCAACTACCGCTTCCTATCATAACAAGCATTGATACAACGATTGTTGGTCCTGGAAATACTATAGTTCTTTCAGGCTCGCAGTTGTACAATGGATCATTGTGCATGTTCACATGTAACGGTACGAGCGTGATTATACCATCAAATAGATCAAGTTGTACAGTACCTACGTTACCATGTGCGAACCAACAAGTATACTTGTCTGTATCTAATGATGGATACACTTATGTGAACGTTTCTAGCGTTACGTATACAAGTACACCTGTACCTGTTGTCTCAGGTATCGATCAAGTGGTCGTAAGTAGCGGATCCACCGTCATTATCGCTGGTAGTGTATTTCTAGCGAACCTAACATGCAGGTATACGGGAACAGGTGGTGAGACTACTGTTGTTATAGGTGTACTCGCAGATTCAAGTCACGTTGTATGTCCTGTACCTACTCTAAATGCTACTGTGTACACAGTAAGTGTTTCAAATGACGGACAGTTCTTCGTCACTGTTTCCAACATAACGGTGCTGAGCGTGGTACCACCTATCATCTCTACTATTGACGCAACGAGTGTATCGCTGAACGATGTCATCACCATTCAAGGTTCCTCATTTACAAACACTACCATTTGCAAATATTCTAATGGAGCAACAAGTGTAATCGAACCTGCTATTTATATCAATGCTTCAGTGGTACAGTGTCGAGTACCTGCAAGTAACTTTACGTCAAGCACGAATATTACAGTCCCTGTTTCATTAACATTATCAAACGACGGAGTCACTTATTCTTCGCCACAAGTGATCACTTACACGCAGTTACCTGTACCAACCTTAACATCATTGCGTGTACCTATTGTGGGGCCTGGCACAGTCATTACTGTATCCGGTAGCTCCTTTTATAATGGATCTACATGTCGATTTACAATTGGTGGAGGTATAGTATTTGTAGATGCCAACTATGTGAACCCAAACCAAATTACTTGTCAAGTACCTACCAATAGTTCATTTAATGGAACTATACAAATAAGTGTTTCCAGTGATGGAATTCTATACACGAGTTCGAGTTCCGTGAGTATGGTCAGTACAGCAATACCTACTGTGAGTAGCATCAATACACCAGTAGTTGGGCCAGGTTCAGTTATTACTGTAACTGGTACATTATTTACACCAAATGCTACATGCTTTTTCAATCAAACTATTGTACCTGCCGTGTACGTTAGTTCGACTACTATTCAGTGTCCTGTTCCAAGCTACAACGTGAACACAGTTTTAGTACTAGCTATATCAAATGATGGCTTGCATACTAATTACGAACCTACTAGTCTAACGTTTGTAACGGTAACACCTCCTGTAGTACAATCTATTGATCAGGCAAATATACAACCTGGCGATGTGCTCACGATCTATGGAACATCGTTTAGCAATCACACAGTGTGCAGGTTTTCCTCTGGAAGTCAGTCAGTTGATGTTAACGCCACGTACATTAATAGTACAATAGTACAGTGTAACATACCAAAAACTAACTTTACATCATCACAAAACATTACTGTTGATGTGCTAGTAACTTTGTCAAATGACGGAGTAACGTACACGTCACCGCAAATAGTTACTTATACACAACTACCAACACCATCAATAACATCAATCAACACACCTGTTGTTGGTCCAGGAACTGTGATTACCGTTACAGGTTCTGATTTGTACAACGGATCAACATGTCGCTTTACTATTGGCAGCGATACCATCTATGCTCCTGCTATATACATTAGCACAACTCAAGTAACGTGCACAGTACCAAACAATGCATCGTTATACGCGAATACAAGTCAAATTCAACTAGCGTTAGCTAATATTGGAACAAGTTTCACAAGTTCAGGCGCTACATCTGCAATATCATTCACAACAGTGCCAATACCTGTAATTACAGGACTTGATAAGACCACAATTGGACCTGATTCTGTCATTACTGTTACTGGTACTCAGTTTGGACCAAACTCAACATGCAGGTTTAGTAACAACGGAGTTACTATTTTAGTACCTGCCACCTACGTTGACAGTAGTCATGTACAGTGTGATGTACCGAACTACAACGCTAGCACGACGCTCGTACTAACGGTATCCAATGATGGAATTTACTACAGCTATGGACTCACGTCAAACATTACGTTTGTACCTGTAACTCCACCATATATTGCTTCAATAGACAATACAAATGTCAGTCCAGGAAGCAACCTAGTAATACATGGATCATCATTCACAAACACTACTATTTGTAAGTACACATACAACTCAACGTCAGTATATGTGAATGCAACGTTTGTTAGTGATACGGAGGTTTACTGTGCTGTACCTGTAACTAATTTTACTACACCAACTATGGTCACTGTTTCTGTGATTGTTAGTCTTTCTAACGATGGAACTACATACACATCATCTCAAGTAATATCCTATACGCAATTACCAACTCCTACTATTTCCGGTGTAGATACTGCCATTGTTGGTCCTGGATCAGTAATAACTGTGTCTGGTTCACAACTCTATAATGGCTCTACCTGTAGATTTGCTGCAAATAATAACACTATCAAAGTACCTGCAACATACATTAGTGCTACGATAGCTACTTGTACCGTTCCGAGTAACGCAACATTAACAAGTCCGATACTATTGTCAGTTTCGAACGCAGGTTCGAGTTACTCTAGTTCCATATCGCTACCATTTACTGCTATACCAATACCTATAGTGAGCGGCATTGATCAGACAACTGTAGGACCAGGTTCTATTATTACAGTAACTGGAAGTATGTTTGGTCAGAACGCCACATGTATATTTTCAAGTAGTAGTGCAAATACAATGATCACTCCTGCTATCTATATTGATAGTACTCACGTACAATGTGACGTACCAAACTATAACACTACTGGAATATTATCATTGAGTATTTCGAACGATGGTAGTAACTATGACCAAGTGTTATCAAACATTACATATGTACCTCATACACCACCGTTCATACAATCAATAGATGATATGAACGTACAGCCTGGAGGTGTACTCACCATTCACGGTACTTCATTCACAAACGCTACAGTTTGTAAATTTACGTCAGGATCAAATGTTATACTAGTACCTGCTAATTTTACTGATAGTACAACTATAACTTGTGTTGTACCTACGAACATGACTACACAAACTAATGTCACGCTGCCTGTGCAAGTTACCCTTTCAAATGATGGAAGCACGTATACTTCAGGTGCAACACCAGTTGTCGTGACATATACTGTATTGCCAGTGCCCACTATATCGTCTATTAGCACAAGTATTGCAGGTCCTGGCAATACCATCACTATACAAGGAAGCGAGTTCGTTAATGGGTCCATGTGTCGCTTCACTATCGGTACTACAATAGAGTTCGTTCGTGCGACTTACACAAGTTCATACCAGGTCTCATGTCAAATACCAACTAGTATTGCCTCTGCTGGAAATTCAAATATTCAACTAGCAATCTCAAACGATGGAATGACGTACGTGAGTAACAACGCATCACAAAACATCAATTTTTCTTCCGTACCGCTTCCATCAGTATCTACAGTGAGTCAAACTGTAGTAGGACCAAGCAGTGTTGTTACTGTTACAGGAACACTCTTTGAACCAAACGCTACCTGCAAGTTTTCATCTAATGGAACAGTTATAGTACTATCAGCAGTGTATGTCTCAAACACGCAAGTACAATGTCCTGTACCCATATATAATACTAGTACATCGATCACACTTAGTGTTTCTAATGATGCTGCTCATTACGTCGCAGTGTCAAATATGACGTATGTCACAAATACACCTCCTACTGTACTACCTATAGATTCTACTTTGGTAGGACCTGGTAATACAGTTATCGTTATCGGCTCTCACTTTACCAATACCACAACGTGCAAATTCACTTCGGGTGGCACAGTAGTTGTTGTACAAGCAACTGCTATAAACAGTACTGCAGTGTCGTGTCCTGTTCCAGCGAGTAACTTTACTACATTAAGCAACTGTACACAAGTTATTTTAACATTGTCAAATGATGGAACAACATATGTTAGTGGGAATAATCAACAACCATTGACTGTAGTGCCAGTTGTGGTACCTTTAGTACTCTCATTTGATAAGAGCAGCGTTGAAGCAGGCGACAAGGTTAGTATCTATGGTATGTTGTTTGTCAACTCTTCATCGTTGTCATGCAAATACACATCGGGATCAGTAATTATACTCGTACCAGCCACATATATCTCTAGTAACGAAGTATCATGCGTCACACCTACGCTTAATCAAACAGGCAGTGTTGTACTATCTGTTTCTAACGATGGAGTAAATTTTGTATCTAACGTGAATTCGCTATCACTTGGTTACACAGCTAAACCCAACGTAGGAACAACAAGCGTATCATCAAGTACATCGATTATTGTTCAAGGAACACAATTCACAAACTCCTCAGTTTGTAGATTTACAGTAGCAAACTCTATAGTTGATGTTTCTGCCATGTTCGTCAATAGCTCATACGTAGAGTGTCCTATTCCACCACTTAACGCAACAAATGCTACTCTAGCTGTACAACTTCAGGTATCTAACGGAGGAAATGTATTTGTTTCCGCAGGTACACATCAAGTGGTAGCTCCTGCACCTACACCTACGATTACATCAATAGATCGATCAGACGTGGGACCAGGTAGCACAATCACAATACAAGGAACACAATTCACTAGTAACAGTTCATGCATATTTACAGTTGGTTCGACAAATATGGTAGTAACTGCCAACTATGTAAATAGTACAGCAGTAACTTGCATAGTACCTATAGCACTCACTGGTACGATCTCATCAACCATAACACTACAAGTAACAAATGATGGAAAACAATATAGTGGAACATCACCTACAATAGGTTTCTCGCCGTTACCAATACCCATCATCACAAAAATAGATCAATCAACACCCGGTTCATCTATTATTGTACAGGGGTCAATATTCCTACCAAACGCTACGTGTAGATTCACCTCAGGTTCAATTGTAATAACGATAGCTGCTGTTTACTCAAATGCAAGTCATGTATCATGCACTACACCTGTATTATCAAGTACACAGCAATTCACTGTTGAAATCTCCAATGATGGAATCAAGTACAGTGTAGAGGGAGGGAAAACACCCATTGTGTTCGCTACACCAACGCCAACACCTACTAGTGTACAACAGTCACCTCAAATCGGCTACGTGGACAAATCAGTTGTTAGTGCGAACACAATCCTCACGATCACAGGAAGTTACTTCACACCAACAACAATGTGTCAGTTTACACAAGACTTTACCATCACGAACGTTCAAGTAACGTACATCAACTCTACTGCTGTACAATGTACACTTCCCGACTTTAACTATACTGCAATTGTCAAACTAGCGTTATCAAACGACCAAGTATCCTTCTCCTCAAACACAAACTTTGGCAACTTGAACTACATCCAAGGTCTAGTTTTCAGTTCCACACTTAGCGACGAAGAATGGAAAGGAGATTCATCCATATTACCAAACACACTAGGTCCTCCACAAACAGTACAACTCGTACAAACTACTCCTGATGATCCATACGGAAGTACGAAATTACAAATTTCGTCCATCTTTAACACGACGTCAAAATTCAGAAGAGCAGTCATGTCAACTGGACTTTTTCCCATTATCAAGCAAGAAAGTTTTATCGATTTCAGTATTGATAACAATACACTGTATGGAAATATGGTAGAATCGTGGTTATTTAGTTCTGATGCTACTAATTTTATTCAAGCATCGTTACAAGGAGATTCTGACAAAAGTCGATACATACAGTTAGGTTACAATTTAACAAGAGAAACTGTATATGAGAGAATACCATGCTCTTTCTCAGTAGATACTCATTATCGATTGCTCGTACGAGCAACACAGAAGAACTCAGATTGGATATTTGAAGCAGAACTTTGGTTATTACAGAAACGCATTTGTTACAAGCAGTTAATACCATCTTTGTTCCAACCTGAAAAGTTTTTCACAAACAAGTTTAGAGTGATACTTTCACAAAGTAATTTGGGAGTAGGTGTACGAAGATCAACTCAGCAAACGGATACCATTTCGATGACTATTTATGTGAATAGTATTGGGTTACAGTGCCAAGCAGGACTTTGTGGAAACATGACACTTGATTCGATACCCTATGTAGAAAAGTTTGCACCTGTTGTGAACTTGCTAGTGATTTTCCTAGTTACTGCAGGAGTTGGTTTAGCGATCGCAGCAGCATGTGTACTTGTTGTTGTACTAGTTATACTCGTGTACTGTCGTAGAAGAGCACAAAAGAGTACTCTTAAAATGGGAAATATTAGTATCCCATATTATGGGAGAGAAAGTTTGGAAGATTTACTTGAAAATGCGTATGATGAAGTACAAAGTAACAGTACAACATCAGTTAAAACAATTGATAAAATTGATATTGGTTTACAAGATCCAGAACAAGATGTCCAAGTGACAGAAATAGATGAAGAAAAAGTAACAAAAGATATTCGAACAAAATTACAACGCGCAGCGAAAAAACTAACAGCTGTACGAACTGTTCAACAATCACAATATGGATTCAACCAACAAGTAGTTGTCATTGATAAAATGCAACAACATCACAGAAATCGTCGTGACTCGTTAGACGAAGATGACTTGATGCAACATCGTGATAGTTTATTCACTCCAGTTGACTCGAGTACACCAGTTGTCAAGAAAGAAGAAAAGAAAACCAAGCAAACTCTACGTGTAGAAATCGATGAAGAGAAACGAAGAGATAGTGAAGTGTTTACATGGGCGACCACTCCAAGTACAGGAACACCGATCAAAGCGGTATCTCCTAGTGATGTACCAACGAACAAGTTTTTATCAATGGTACAAGGAACTCCTGGTAAGAAACAGTTATCACCGTTGAAACATGTAAAAGTGACTCCTACTACACCGAGTGGTGTTTATGTAGAGTTGGAAACTCCTAGTTCTGCGAAAACACCGACGTATGGTGGGTATACGCCGAGTAGTGGTACTCCACAAACACCTCGAGCGCAAACACCAGTATATGGTGAATATGGAAAATTAGAATCTCCTGCATCGCCAGTAACACCAATTGATTTACCAAAAATAATGGAAAAATTGGACAATAATCCAAACATTACTAGTCGATTTGCTAAAACGCAATTTAATAGTGTTGGAAATATAATGGAAGCAGAATTACCAAAACGAAAGAAGGGAGTGCCAGAACGTATTGAAACGTTAAACTTGGAAGAAAAACCAAAACTTAATAGTCCATTTACTCCTGTATATTCTCCCCTTGTGCAAAAGTCGTCATTGACTCCAATGGAAAATGAAAGTCCAAAAAAGAGAATTAAATTAAAAACAAAAGTAATGGAGATGACCAACGCTCGCAAGTTCTCGCTCGCACAACGTATAGTAGATATGGAGGAAACAGTAAAGAAGAGAAATAGCATTGTAAATTTCGATGATAGTGACAGCGATGAAGATGCAAAAGAAAGAGATAGTCATATCGCTCTAGGTTTAAACAAGATGCAAACACCAAAGAAATAAGTTACCATTTTATAAATAATTTAAGATTTTTGTATCCACTTTCAAGATACTTGATTTGTAGTTGAGCGTTGCTCTTGCTACCAGCTTTTTTGCGTCATACGACATTGCTGTTGTACGAACATCGTCTTCAAACCTTTGCCGATAGTCTATCAACTTGTTACGCTTTTCACTTACGCTAGAATTGATCCACGAACTCCAGTAAGAATCGTTTTCAAGTCGGTAGAGTATCATTAACACTTGATTAATAACATTCTTAGACTCGATGTACCTATCGCAAACTGTTAGTATCGTTTCTAGCCTAAAGAATCCATCTTGCGTTGTACGATAAAACTCGCGGTAAATTGTTTGATACAACGACTCTGCTACAATCTTTGTCATTGTATCATTATGAATCATCTTCAGTCGCTGTTCAATTGATAGATTATATACAATAGCATACAATAACTTGCACACTGGTGACATAGGCAGTCCAATTGTTCCGTCGTTCACTTTTAGAACTTCTTTCAGTTCGAATCCAGTTAAATTCTGGTTCACTGAGAGTGGTACTTTATAAATACTTGCTGTTCCATAGGTATACACCCACTGAAACGATAAATACGATCTCGCAATCTGTGCAACATCTTCGCTTTCTACAATTATTCGATACCGATGCTCCACATCTTGTTTCTCAAAATGTGTTTCGATATCTTGACATTTCGATATTTTTAATCATTGTCGAACTGTTTGGTGTTCCAAATCGAAACCAATCAACAAACTCGTAATCGTTCACGTCCTTGACTTTGAATTGTTCATCAAAAGTATCTCTACCGTTACATAACAAGTAGTCATCCATTTCAGAAGAGATACTGTTCATATCTTGAGTAATGAGTAACATTCCTGATGCTTCTTGATTCTTGAAATGTGACATGATATCAATGGATGAAACTTGTTCTAACACTTGTGAGAAACGTTCTGCATAGATGATGACTAGTTTTCCACAGTATCGATCGACCCATGTTTGTTCATGTTGTGCGTTTGTACGATTATCTATAGATACACCATGATACCGTTCTGCATCCCAATAGTTGACATTGTAAAGTCCAAGTGTATCGAAAATCTTTCGAAATGATCCAAACAAGTGGCTCGTTGGTGATGAGCAGAGTATGAAAAGTGCATCTTCTTCGATCATGTTTGGATTGAACGATGGTACGACTTGTATCATTCCTGATTGTTTGTCAATCAACTGGTTCCGTAGATACAGTTCTACAGTCCACTTGTGTTTTTCATAAAAATCACTTTCTAGTCCCATGAGAATAGGAACACTGATACTTGTGGAGTTTTGAGCAGGAATGTAGTTAATTGTTCGTTCAACTGTGGTTGAGTAGGTTTCTTGTACGAGTAAAGAACCTTCTAGTATGAATCTAACGTGAACGCGACCACCTTCATGTTTGTAGTTGGTGTTCCATATGCGACGTTGGATACGTTTGTGAGTTCTATCGTGAGTGGTAGCGCTTCTGTTCTTCCCATTTTAGTTGGTGGTGATACGATCTCCATGGAAATAGGATACTGTACGAGTAACTCTGCAGAAACGATCGAATCAGAGAATGGTTTGCCATCTATCGAACATTGTGAAGTTACCGTTATCTTGGTTTGTCGTTGACCTGCAGGAATCGCTCGTGGATGTATTTTTGCTTGTATAGATGACAGTGATAGTGTCATACTCTTTTGTGGAGCAATTGGTGCTAATGTCATGGATCCACTTGACTGTAAAACAGATGTCTCTACTATTGCAAAGCAAACGTTTGATGGGCTTGTCAGTGAGCCAGTGTTGTGAAACTCTGCTTCTGTGAAAACAATAGTTTCACCTGGTTCGAACACTCCATCATCGTCTTCAGGGTTCGGCGCTAGTGAGAACGTATCTTGACGAATGTTGTAGATTGTATCACTTGTTTCAATAATCTCTCCCTTTTCATTGATAATTTCATATTTTACTTTACCAGGTTTACCTGACGTGCCTGGTACACCTGCTTCTGATTGTTCAGGAACTATACCTGCTTTACCACTGTATTGTTAACTCTATAGATTAATAACATACGTTTTACCAACTTGCCCATCAGTTGTGGAACTACCATATCTTCCATCCTTGTTCATGGAACCAAGACCTCCAATACCACCTTTTGCACCTTTTCCTGGTATACCATTCAGTCCTGTAGCTCCACGATTTCCACCTGCACCTCCACTGACATCTACATTGATGAAGAATAGTAGTGAAGGGTTCAGTGTTTTGATGTGAAGTAGAGGACCTGCACCACCATCACCACCACTGCCACTCACTCCTCCTGCACCAGCATTTCCTCCGTCTCCACCTGTACCACCATTCCCTCCTATATGAAGAGTATCGAAACCTGTGCGTACTGCGTTTCCACCACGACCTCCAGGGCCTCCATTTCCGCCACTAACAAGTTAGTATGTGAATTCAAATCGTACTCTCCACCACACCCACCATCTCCGCCGTCTCCACCTGCACCACCTCGTGCTTTGATCTCTAGTGTACTTTTAGCACGAATAGCAAACTCTCGCCGTTTTCCGTTGCACGTTGTTACTAACGATGATGAACTGCCTCCTAATACAAGCAACATTTCACCTGCATCTATTCCATTCATGCCATTTTGACCTGGTGAACCCTCACTACCGTCTCCTCCGTGTTGTCCATCTAATCCGTTCAAGTACAACTATCTTTGTTAAAAATCGAGAATAGATCGCATACATGACTCCCTTCTTTACCATTTGCTCCTGGAATACCAATATAGCCATCTGTTCCGTTTGCTCCCGTTCGTGCTTTTGGTTGTTGTGGTGGGGATATATCTAGTACGAATAATCGTTCTGAAGTAACTGGTAAACTTGTTCCAGCATTCCTTGCAGTGATTTTCGTAGCAAAATGTGGTTCATCTAATGCGGTTGGTGATGTACACGATGGTGCTGTTGCATTCTCCATAATCGATTCGCTTGGCTTCCACCTTTTAGAAAAATCGGGAGGCCAGAACACATACACTTCTTCATGATCCCAAGAACGCTTCATGCAGTGTTGGACTTATTTGATTGTCGCGTTGACTTTTAATTACAAAAAAACCGTTACACTTTCTTGTACCACAGCGATGAAGCGAAAAGAAAGAGAAGAATCAGAAGACTCGCTTACTCAAATTTTTGGAGAAGACCGTATGAACGAACTAGAGGCTTGCGGAACAGTCACAGCGTTTAGAGTGCTGCAACTAATATTTGATTTTCTATTCGCAGAAGATCTACCAAACGAAAAAGCACCACAAGTAAACATAAAAACAAACATGGAAGAGTTTGAATGTTACGAACTTTTATGGAACAAGGTTAGGGCTAACATATATGACGATCGGATAAGCTATTGCACGTTCAACGAAGTTAAAGAATTCCCAAAAAATAGTTTGAACTTGACATCACTAGAATCAGACATATATCATACTAGCAAAAAGGCTGCCGGCGAAATACGAGGACTGATGCGCTTTAAGAGCATAATCAAATACTAAAGTTGTTATTTATTGTTTTGCTGTGTACAAATGCAAACCTGCCATTACTGCTCTATCTGAATATTTTGCTTCATCTTCACCGATTATGTCGTCTCCGACTTCTATCTTCTCTCTGAAAGTCAAGTTGAACCGACCGTTACCGAACTGGTGCATGTTTAAATGTGTAGGTGCCGTTTCCAAATAGATTTCAGGAACACTATGATATAACATTCTACATGGGCCACCAAAAACGAGAACGTCACCTGATTGTAGTACAACCTCTGATGGTTCGTCTTCCAAACGTGCTCGGTATTGGAAGGGTGCAGAATTTCCTAACGAGATTGACACAATTGGTGATTCTATGCGTAAATGACCTTCTCTAGAAAGGCCAGGCACTGTGTCAGCGTGCCATCCAATCTTTCCTGCTTTAGGATAGTAGTTCATGCGAGTTATTGTTGGGAAGGATTCGTGAGCCAGTGGTACACTGTCGCTAACTTTGTGGGCCTTTGTTACCCACTCGTGAATAAGTGGTTTCAAGTATGTACACTTTTGCATGACGTCGTCATATAAAATATTGACCCTCGATTTGCTTTTCTTCATAAACTGGTTCAACTTTACAGGTTCTATGTTCTCTGCTTTTCTACATGTTAACAAGATAAAGTGAGCATACTGCATTCCAACGTGGAAATCTTCTGAAGATTGAGTGTCTCTAGCGCTTCCATATTCAATTATATCATTCAATAGCTTCTGTTGTAAGTTTGGCCCTATGGCTCCCCGTAGAAGCACGAACCCATCAAGTAGCAGTGTCATGTTTGTTTGTGGTTTGCAGGACAACTGAAACAAAGCAACTGGAAAACGATGTTCACCCTCACACGTGCACTGCGAACCGCCAATAATCGTATAGTTACTCTTTACACAAAATCGGACTGTGGTCTATGTAAAAAAGCGAAAAAACACTTGGCTATTATGAATGTAAAATAATCACAAAAACTCACAGAGTAGGAAAACCGTGAAAACAAATTCACTATCGAAGAGCGCGATATCACAACAAATAACGATTGGTACAACGAGTTTCAATTCGATATTCCTGTACTCCACTTGGATGGAAAGTTTGTATGTCACCACAAACTCGACGCAGACAAACTCGAAAAAATGTTAAAAGAATAATTTATTTTACAAGGCTACTAGAAGTACAGAGATCAAAAATGCGAGCACGAAACTCTTCTCGGCAACATTATTTTTCCACCCTAGAATGTTGACCAACTCTGGTCCATTTACTGGTGGGAACGTTGGTGTTTTAGAGGCCGCAGGAGCAACAGTCGATGGCAATGGTGCCAATGATTCTGTCGCAACAGGTACGGCCGTAGTTGTTACACCTGGTGGTGGTTTAGTGGTCACAACTGGTGCTTGTGTACTAGCATAGTTCAAATTGACAAAGTTGGGAGGAGCAAGTGGAGTTTGCTGTTTGATAAAATCAATCATTGACGACACTTTTGCTATTACTGTTGCTGGGTTTTTTGCTCCACAAGCACCTTCGTGGCCGTATGAATCCAATCCAACGAGAATCCATCGTTCTTCATCTCCTTTTGGTTTAACGACAATTGGAGATCCACTATCACCACTGCAAGAATAGGAATCTGAATCATTACTGCAGAAAGCTACTTCTGGTGCGTAACTGTTGAACGCTTGGCATGGTTTGTCATCGGAAACATGAATCGTGCTATAGTGAGCTGATGGTGTTCCTTGATTAACCCCTATTTGTCCAAATCCAACCAAACTTAGAGGTGCTCCAATAGCAGGTGTCTGTAGACCAACATCCATGTATTGTATCTTGTATGGAACTTCTGCGACTTCTTTTTCCAATGTAAAGATAGCAATATCGTTATAATCGAACTTTATCCCAAAGTTATTTGGTCGCACTACTTTGGTTACACGAACAATGTCTGATGTTTTGTATCCATTGACGTCGATCCTACCAATAATGATTTGGAACTCGGTACCAAATGAACAATGACCAGCGCTTACTACATATCTTTTGCTCAGTAGTCCTCCACCACAAGCATACGTTGATGAAGGATCATTTGGATTAACCATAATGTAAACTAGGTAAGGGTACTGCCCTGCTTGTACAGGAACACCGTTATATACTGCGAAACACACCTGAGTGAGCACAAGTGTTGCTAGTGCCAGTGTAAGTTTTGACATTTCTTTGTTAGTTTTTTAAAAATTGTTTTTACCAAATTAAGAAACAAGCGAGTTTAAGCGAATTACAAATAGAATACAAGTATTCCAGTGCTAAGGATACTTTCAAAAGAGAAAGGTGTGTATTGTTGGAGATTAGAAATGGTTGTATGGATAAAGAGCTCTCGTAGATATTCTCCTACTTTTTCGTAAAAGTTCCAAACAAAACATGTTCTCTGTTGTCTCTCAAGACGTTTTAGTGTTTCAACATAAAAGATGGAAGAAACCATCGTGTATTAAGCATGCATCTTTGATAAAGCAAGTAGTGTGCAATGAAACAGACATCCACGCAATTGATTATAGTGGAAAAATTATTTCGTCATCGACAGCAGTAGAGGAATTGTTTATGAACAAGAAAATACGAAGCATATATCCAAAAACTGGAAGATTGTTAGCGATAACAAGTATCTTATATTGTACTGTTCTAACGAGGTAGACGATGCATTATATTCGGCAGAAATGAGTAGTACAGTACTCACAGAGATATACCGTGGAGTCGTTCTCAAACTACACTGTGGCATTTCTCATGATTTTATTCTCACTAAAAAAGGGTACAAATGCAAAGGCGATAACTCGTACGGACAATTCGGCATGCGTGGAATAGACAATTCTAATACCTTCATAGATGCAACTGAAATTAACAAATTAGACGTTGCAGAGATATCGGTCGGTGGATGGCACAACTATGCGCGGCTAAAAAATGGTACATTTTATGGGTGGGGACTAAATAGTGTATGTTGTATTTTTGAAAATATAACAACAATAGGAAGGTCGCTTAGGTAATAACACATTTGAGAATGTTTTCATTCCTGTGTTATTAGAGCACCACAAACTTGGCATGATTGACATTGTAGCGTGTTCCTGGCACAGTGTCGGTCTCACCCGAAGAGGGCAAGTATACACTTGGGGTTTAGATCAAAGTAAAACATTAGGAATTCCCAGCATCAAAGAAACTCATGTTCATGAACCAACATTAGTTCTTGATGCAGGAATTGAAAGGATCTTTGGTGGTCACTATGCTATGGGTTGCTATGCTGTAAGTAGAGATGGTACAGTGTATGTTTGGGGTAGAGATAATCAACAACGTTTTGGTGTTGCAAATCAGCCTCAAGTACCTACGAAAGTGGAAGCGCTATCAGGGTTGCCTATTCTTGACATTTGTGTTTTGTTAGACTATTCGGTGGTACATGTAGGATACAAACCAAATGGGCAGCGTGTTAAACGTGTTAACAAGTTTGTAGATGTCAGCATTGCCACCAAGCACTGAAACGCGAGAATTATGCCTCATTGTAAAGCGAATACGCTTGTCATAAATCATTAAGTCAAAAATGCCATTTTACCAGCTTCTGGTCTGTGACTCGCACACAAACGAGTTTTTCACCACGTTTAATATCAAAACAATAATTGCTGACGATGACGACAAAGTCCAAAGTTACATTGTAGACCGTAGATACTCTGAATTCGAAAAACTATACATCAGCGTATGTCGCGCCAATGTCGCCCTTAAAAGCATCCTACCAAAATTCCCTAGGAAAAATCCCTTCAGTACTGTCACCATTCCACTTGGATTCTAACTCTTTTTAGAAAATAATGCTCGCGTCATCCAAGAACGACGACAAAGATTTGACGAGATCATGCGCGTTCTCTCGCAATACGATTCTATCATGCAATCCAAAGATATGCAGCGATTCCTAGGCATAGATACATCACTAGATACAAACAACGGTGTTGGGCGAACAGTACGACACACCATGTCCGCAAAAGAACTAGAAGACTCTATCGAAGATTTTTTGATCAATCGTTCACCTGACCTAGCGACTCTGGCGTGCAAGTCAAAGAACGTGTCGCCACGTTGAAAGAAATGCTAGAATCAGAGTCCAAGTACGTACAGTACTTGTCCATGTACTTTTATAATTACTATAGGCCACTCATGGGACTTACTGATGACGGTTACACTGGACTATCAGTACAAGATGCTGCAAAACTGTTCCCACCAAACATTAACGAAATTCTAAATTTGCATTGCGCGATGCTATCCAAAATGCACAAAAGATTCGACATGTACATTCGTGATGAAGCTCATCCGTTCAAAATGTACTTTATGTGTATTGGAGATATCTTTACAACGTTTGTTCCCATGTTATCAGTCTATGTTCCGTACCTTCAACAGTACGACGAATGTACATGGGCGTTGGTCAACTACAAAAAAGAAAATCCTGTTTTTGCAGATTGGATGAATAGAAAAAAGAGAAATACACATGGATATGATATTAGTTCACTTGCTGTCATGGTTGTGCAAAGAATCCCTCGTTACATTATGTTGTTACAAAAATTACAAGAACATAGCGACATTGAACATGTTGATTCTACATTTGTTGCGGAAGCAGTTGATCAGTTGTCAGTACTCATGTCTGGTCACAATGAGCAAATTAAAGAAGGTCAGCGTATGATCAAAATGAAAAAAATTGAACAAACATTGCAAATGGAATTGGATACAGGACGTATTTTCTTGAAACAAACCAAAATTACAATGTTTGAAGGTTTACTAGATTTGGAAAATAGATACACTGTTTACTTGTTTGATGACATTTTAATTCTAGATGATGAAAAACGAGCACTGATGAAACCCATTTGTAGAATGTACTCGTTGTATCACGCGTTTATTGTAGGTGGCGGAAACGATAGTATTGAACTACAAGTTAAAGAAGAATCAAATCATTTGAAAATAGTGTTCCCAAACCATAAAGAGAAGGCAGAATGGATGGAATTGTTAGAGAAAACATTAGCGGAAGTAAAAGAACGAAAAGAATGGGTTGACAAACTTCCATTTGTGAAACGATACATGCAATTGCAATAAAAATTTATTTTTGATACTCGGTACGTTGTTTGTATAGTTCTTGAACCAAATCTTGTACAAATTGTGTTTTAAACTTGCCACGTGTTGTATCAAAGAAGGATTGTAGAACCATGG